>Ga0134121_10002175_pt1 | contig 17235 bp, 20 predicted proteins | sample KB301_FD_96463 | JGI IMG/M metagenome (GOLD analysis project Ga0134121, IMG submission 96463) | Terrestrial soil microbial communities without Nitrogen fertilizer from Kellogg Biological Station, Michigan, USA - KB3-0-1 | ecosystem: Environmental > Terrestrial > Soil > Unclassified ... | reverse complement strand
TCATCGCCGAAGGGGTGGAGAACGAGAAGCAGCTCGATTACCTCAGGCGCTGCGGCTGCGACTACATCCAGGGCTACCTCATCGGCCGCCCGGCCGACGCCGATGCCGCGGCCAAGGAATCGCTGTAGGAACCTGGTCATTGCGCTCGCCCTCTGGGCGCAGGGTGCTGTCGCCGGCGAGGCGCTGATCTCCACCGCAATCGAGGCCGACGGCGATAGCGTCCCTTACATCCTCGACGCGAGCAGCGCGACGCCGCGGTACGTCGTGATCCTCTTTCCCGGCGGCAACGGCCGCGTCGACCCGCGCCTGCTGGGCGGGCAGCTGGTCTATGGCCTGCAGGGGAACTTCCTGCTGCGCTCGCGGCCTTTCATCGTCGACCACGAGTTCGCCACCGTCACCACCAACAGCTCGGACAGCGAGGAGCGCATCCAGGCGCTGCTCGACGATCTCAAGCGCCGCTTCCCCGCGGCGAAGGTCTATCTCATGGGCACGAGCAACGGCACGGCCTCGACGATGAAGCTTGCCGGCTACCTTTCCGAGCGCATCGCCGGCGTGATCCACACTTCCTCGCTCGGCGAGATCTACGGCTTCGACAGCCGGCGGTACAGGAACCGCCAGCTCATCGTGCATCACAGGCAGGACGGCTGCCGCGTCACGCCGTATTTCGCCGCGGAGTCGGCGCACCGGCGCTTCGGCACCGATTTCATCGCCATGGAGGGCGGCATCTCGGTCGGCCCTCCCTGCCAGGCGCTGGCCCACCACGGCTACAACGGCATCGAGCGCGAGACCATCGACGCCATCAAGCAGTGGATCCGGCAGGGAGGCTGAGCGACTAGATCTGCCGGCCGCGGCGCTCCTTCTGCAGCGACTCGATCCGCTTGATGTTGAACTCGACGCCGACCATGTTCGGATTCACCTCCAGCGCCTTGCGCAGCCACGCGAGCGCATCGTCGTAGCGCTCCATCTGGAAGTAGATCTGCCCGAGGCCGGAGAGCGCGCCAAAGTGCGCGGGATTGCGCTTGAGCACCTCGTCGCAATCGGCGATCGATCGCCGGTAGTCGCCGGCGAGGTAGTAGACGGTCGCGCGCTTGTTCCAGCCTTCGGCAAAGTCGGGCCTGCGCTTCACCACTTCCGCGAAGGTCGCGATCGCGGCTTCGAGCTTGCCGGCCTGCATCTCTTCCACGCCGCGCGCCATGAGCTCGTCGATGGCCTTGTCGCCGGAGCGGCTCCACAGCGCCCACAGGCCCTGCTCGGCGTAGTCGCGCACGATGGCGCTCTCGTCTCGCAGCCGCTCGTGCAGCCGCGTCGCGTCGGCCATGGTGCCGTAATTTGCAAGCCACACGATGGCTTCGAGCCGCAGCGTCGTTTCCGGGTTGGCGAGCGCGGACAGCGCTTCGGCGTGCGAGGCCGGTGGCGCGGGGAATGCGCAGGGCGCGAGGACTGTTAGCGCACTGGCAAGGAGTACGATTCGTATCCTGGAAAGGGAGAGCACCATGAATATGAAATCCGCACTGACCATCTTAGCGCTGGCCGTCTCGAGCGGCGCGGCCATCGCCGCCGACACGCCGGGCGCGTCGAGCCGCTCCGACCCGATGATGGACCGCTACAGCGCCGCCGCCGAGCGCCAGGACTGGAAGGGCGCCGCCGCAGCGATGCAGGCCGCGCTCACCAAGGACCCGAACAACCCCGATTACCACAATCTCTACGCGTACTCCCTGCGCAAGGGCGGCACGTCCGACATGGACCTCGTGTTCAAGCACTACAACGAGGCCCTGCGGCTCGATCCGCGCCACAAGGGGGCGCACGAATACCTCGGCGAGGCCTACCTGATGGTCGGCAATGTCGCCAAGGCGAAAGAGGAGCTCTCGGCGCTCGACAAGCTCTGCTTCTTCGGCTGCAGCGAGTACAACGACCTGAAGAAATCCATCGCCGAGCACGAGGCGAAGACCGTCAAGCAGTAGCTCAGGAGCTTCCTGCGCGCCTGCGCTCGATGGCTTCCCCGATCTTTTGCTCAGCCAGGTAAAGCAGCGCCGTCACTGCGCGGATCATAGCCCCCGGCGAGCTCGCCGTTCTCGTCGATGGTGATGCCGTGCGCGTGGCCGGCGAGCTCGCTGTAGTCGTCCCAGCGATCGATCAGGTGGCCGCGGCGCTCGAGCTCGTCGATCGTCGCCTGCGGAAAGCGAGCCTCGATGTGCAGGGTGTCGCGCGCTTCGCCGAGCGCGAAGCGGCCGGAGAGCCAGCGCGGGCCGCCAACCGCTTCCTGGATATCGCGGCCGTAGTCGATCATCGCCACGTAGGCCTGCAGGTGGATCTGCGGCTGGCCGTCGGCGCCCATGCAGCCGAGCGCCGCCCACAGCCTGTCGCTCTTGAACGCCATCGAGGCGATGAGCGTATGCAGCGGCGTCTTCCCCGGCTCGAGGCGATTGGGATGCTGCGGATCGAGCGAGAAATAGGCGCTGCGATTCTGCAGCACCACGCCGGTCCCGGCCGACGTGATGCACGAGCCGAACACGCCATAGAGGCTGAAGATGAGCGACGCTGCATTCCCATCCGCGTCCACCGCCGCGACGTAGACGGTGTCACCGGCGAGGCTGCCGTAGGAGGGCACCTTGTCCCACGGCAGCGCGCGCTCCGCATCGATCAGCTTCCGGCGTTCGCCGGCATGGGCCTTTGAAATCAGCCGCGCGACCGGCACATCTATGAAGCGCGGATCGGCCAGCTGTCGGTCGCGGTCGTGATAGGCGATCTGCTTGGCCTGCACGAGCAAATGCGCGTGATCCGGGCCCTGGTAAGGCCCGAGGTCGAAGGGCTCGATCAGGTTGAGCATCTCCAGCACGGTGAAGCCCTGCGTCGGCGGCGGCGTCTCGTAGATCGTGACGCCCTTGTAGGTTCCCTGGATCGGCGCGCCCCAGCGCGCGTCCTGCTTGGCGAGGTCCCGCTCGGTGAAGAATCCGCCCAGGCTGGCGAGGCCCGCCGCCACTTCGCCTTCGTAGAAGCCGGCGCGTCCATTGGCGGCGATCGATTGGAGCGTGCGTGCCAGCGCCGGATTCCTGATGGCGGTGCCGCCCTGCAGGAAGAGCGCGGCCGAGGCCGGGTCGCGCTTCAGGTCTTCGCTCGCCTCGGCGATCCAGCGGGCCAGGCGTTCGCCCACCGGAAAACCGTCGCGCGCGTGGGCAATGGCAGGCTCGAGGCAACGCGCGAGCGGCAGCTTTCCATGGCGTGCATGCGCTTCGCAGAAGCTCGCCACGGCGCCGGGTGTAGTGAGCGTTGCCGGGACCAGGCCGCGGAAGGGGATCTCCTTCTCCGAGAACCGGTCGAGCGTTGCCGACGCTGCGGCGCGACCGCCGCCGTCGAGATAGGCGACCTTGCGCCCGCGCGCGTCGTAGATCAGCCAGAAAGCGTCGCCGCCGATCCCGCACATGTGCGGGTAGATCACGCCGAGTGTGGCGGCTGCCGCGAGGGCGGCATCGACGGCGGCGCCGCCCGCGCGCAACACCTCTACGCCCGCCTTCGAGGCGAGCGCGTGCGGGCACGCCACCATGCCGTGGCGTGCTATTTCAGCTTTCTCCTGGCGAGCTTCGTGCCGGCGACCAGTGCCTCGAGCTTCTTCACCGCGACGTCGCGGTCCATCGGCGCCATGCCGCAATTCGTGCACGGATAGAGGTGCTTCACCGGCACGTACTTCGCCGCCCGCGCGATCGTTGCAGCGACCTCCTGGGGCGTTTCCACGGTATCGGAGGCGACGTCGATGACACCGATCAGGACATCCTTGCCCTTCAGCAGTCGAAGGAGCTCGACCGGCACCTTCGAATGGATGCACTCGAGCGACACCTGGTCGATCCGGCTCCTGGCGAGCGCCGGGAAGATCTCCTCGTACTGGCGCCACTCGCCGCCGAGCGTCTTCTTCCAGTCGATGTTCGCCTGGATGCCGTAGCCGTAGCAGATGTGCACGCAGGTCTTGCACTTGAGGCCCTTCGCCGCGCGCTCGAGCGCGGCGATGCCCCACTTCTTCACGTCGTCCATGTAGACGTTGAAGGCCGGCTCGTCGAGCTGGATCACGTCGACGCCGTCCTTCTCGAGCGCGCGCGCTTCCTGGTTCAGGAGCTCGGCGAACGCCATGGCGAGCTTCACCTTGTCGCCGTAATACTCGTCGGCCAGCGTGTCGACGATGGTCATCGGCCCCGGCATGGTGATCTTCAGCTTGCGATCGGTGTGCTTGCGGGCGAGCACCGCCTCGGCCTTGTGCACGCGGCCCTTGAGCTTGAGCGGCCCGGTGACCACCGGGACCATCGCGTCGTAGCGGTTGTTGCGGATGCCCATCTTCACCTTGCGGCTGAAGTCGATGCCCTCGACGAACTCGACGAAGCCGTGCACGAAGTGCTGGCGCGACTGCTCGCCGTCGGTGACGATGTCGAGCCCGGCGTCTTCCTGCGCCTTGAGCCAGAGCAGCGTCGCGTCGCGCTTCGCCTGCTCGAGCTCGTCGCCGGCGGCGCGCCAGGCGGGCCACAGCTTCTTCGGCTCGGCGAGCCAGGCGGGTTTCGGCAGGCTGCCGGCGATGGTCGTCTTCAGCATTCTTGGTCTCCTCGTCGGCGATTATTATGGCCATTCATGTCCCGCCCGCGGACCGTGTTCGCTCTGGCACTGCTCACCGCGTGCGCCGCGCCTGCGGAACGCATCGAGCGCGAGCAGGCGCTGCGCGCGGCGATCGCCCCCTGCCTGCAGCGCTATCCAAGCGTCAAGCTGACCGGGATCGACGATTACGGGCAGGTCTATGCGCGGGCGCCGGAGCACGACGACGTCGGCGGCTTCGAGCAATGCGCGCAAGGCGAGATCAAGCGCGCCGGGCTCTTCCGCATCGGCACCGGCAAGCTCGCCGCTGACGCCAGGACCACCACGGTGTCGATCCGCCAGCTGTACTCGGCGTTCCTCGTGCCGGTGAAGATCAACGGCATCAGCGCGACGCTCGTGCTCGACACCGGCGCGACGCAGATGCTGCTCAAGCCCGAGGTTGCGGCCCGTGCCGGGCTCGAGGTCACGTCCGGTGCGCCGATGGTGCGCGGCAACGTTGTGGGCGGGCGCCGCCTCACTGTTCCGTTGGTCAGGGCGCGCTCCGTGAGCGTGGGCGATGCCAATGTCGAGGACATCGACGTGGGCATTTACGACGCGCTGCCGGGGCGCCCGGAGGTCGATGGCCTCCTCGGCGCCACGTTTCTGCACCACTTCAAGTTCACGGTCGACCGGAAAAACCTCGTGCTGACGCTCGAGCCCGAAGAGCAGCAAGGACAATGAGCGTCGCCAATCAGCGACGGGTGACCCGCCGCTTTCTATCGTTCATAATGCGACAGGTCGTAGGGAGGAATCCTGTATGTTGTTTTGCAGCACGCTGGGCGCGCTGGCGTCCTTTTTGATCGGAATCATCGACCCGCGCGTCATCAACAAGGCCGGCCCGGACTGGCTGTGGATGGGCGGGCGCGACGACGTCATCCGCAATCTTTACTTCAAGCCGAACGGCTCGTTCCGCCGCTACGGCCGCGTCGGCCTCTTCGCCACGCTGCTCGCGGGATCGACCGCCTTCGCTTGGATGCTGCACCCGCTGATGTAACGCATAGCGGCGGCTGCCACTGCGGCGCCGTGCGCTTCGAAGTCCTGGCGCCGGCCGAGATCACGGCCGTCGACTGCAACTGCTCGATCTGCCGCAAGACCGGCTACCTGCACCTGATCGTCGCGAAATCGCGCTTTCGCCTCCTGCAGGGTGAGGAAGCCCTCGCCACCTACCGCTTCAACACCGGCACCGCGCAGCACAGGTTTTGCAAAGTCTGCGGAATAAAGTCATTCTATGTACCGCGGTCGCATCCGGACGGGTACAGCGTCAACGCGCGATGCCTCGACCCGGGAACCGTGAAGCGGATGCAGGTCAACGCATTCGACGGAGCCAACTGGGAGTCTTCGGCGAGGGAGAGAAAATGGGCAAAGTGATCGTAGCGGCGCTGGTCCTGGGTCTTTCCACCACGGCATGGGCGCAGAAGAAGGACTGCAACGAGCTGAAATCCGAGATCGAGGCGAAGATCAAGAAGAACGGCGTCGACAAGTTCACGCTCGACATCGTCGACGCCGACAAGCAGGCCGACGGCAAGGTCGTCGGCACCTGCGACGGCGGCGCGAAGAAGATCGTCTACAAGAAGGGTTGAAGAAGCGGCTCATCGTCGGCATCACCGGCGCCACGGGCGCGATCTACGGGATCGCGCTCCTCAGGGCGCTGAGGGGGGCGCGCGGCTGGGAAAGCCACCTCGTGCTGACCGACGCCGGTGTGCTCAACGTGTGGCACGAGCACCGGATGAAGCGCAAGGACGTCGAGCGCCTTGCGCATGTCGCCTACCACCCGAAGGACATCGGGGCGAGCATCGCGAGCGGCTCGTTCATCACCGAAGGCATGGTGATCGCGCCGTGCTCGATGAAGACGCTTGCCGCGGTGGCGCACGCGCATGCTGACGATCTCGTCTCCCGGGCGGCCGACGTCGTATTGAAGGAGCGCCGCCGCCTGGTGCTCGTGCCGCGCGAGACGCCGCTCAACCTGGCGCACCTGCGCAACATGGTGCAAGTCACCGAGATGGGCGGCATCATCATGCCGCCCATGCCGGCGTTCTATGCCATGCCGAAGACCCTCGACGACCTCGTCGCGCACACCGTGGGCCGCATCCTCGACCTGTTCGGTGAGCGTACCTCCAGGGTGAAACGCTGGTCGGGCCTCAAAGGAAATCCCGCAGCGCCTGATTGAATTTCTCGGCCTGCTCGACGTTCGCGATGTGGGCCGCATTCTTCAGCATCACGAGCTTTGCTCCCGGCACGTTCTCGCCGATGTGCTTCGTCCCGGGCGCCGACGGATCGGCTTCGCCGGCGATCGCGAGCACCGGCAGCCGGATCTCCTTCAGGCGCGCCGTGGTGTTGAGCTTCATGATCGCCTGCGCGCAGCCGATGTAGCCGGCGACCGGCGTATTCGCGATCAGGGTCGCGATTTTCTTGGCCTCGGCCGACTCGCGGAAGGCGGGCGTGAACCAGCGCTCCATCGTCGGCGGCACGAGCGCCTTCATGCCCTGCGCCTGGGCGGCCTTGATGCGCTCGTCCCACTGCTTCTGCGCTTCCGGCGGCTGCGCATGGCTCGTGTCGGCGAGCACCATCTTGTCGAAGAGCTTGGTCTGCCGGAGCGCGAGCGTCTGGCCGATCATGCCGCCGATCGAAAGGCCCATGTAGGTCGCGCGCTCGATCCTGAGCTCCTTCATGAGGCCGACGACGTCGTCGGCCAGCATGTCGAGCGTGTAGGCGCCGCCTGGCGCCGCGCTCGCGCCGTGGCCGCGCATGTCGTAGTTCAGGATGCGGAAGCGGTCCTGGAAGGCCGCGACCTGCGGGTCCCACATGCGCACGGTGCAGGCGAGCGAATGGCTGAGCACCAGCCATGGCCTGCCTTCCTTTCCGCTGACCTCGTAATAGAGCTCGGTGCCGTTTACTTTCGCTTTCATGCTTCCTCCAGGATGAGGGGAATCGACATTTCGTCCTCGTGCGTGCCGCCGTGGTTGCCGATGTGCAGGTGGCGCGACTCGCCGGTGACCCAGTCCTTCACGGTATAGCGGTCGCGCATGACGAGCGCCACGTCGCCGATGCGCTCGGCGAAACGCGGGTGCGGCTCGCCCGGCCCGAACCAGCCTTCGTCGACGAGCCTCTGGCTCGGCATCACGTCGGCCTTGTCCTGCAGCCAGTCCTGCGCGCGCTTGGCAAAATCGAGCGGCGCGTGCACGTGGCAGTAGACGACGCGCCGCTCGCCGCAGAGCGGAAGCTTCAGCATGGGGAGCATCGCGATGGGCAGCTCGAGCGATTTCTCGGGAGGAACGTCGACAAAACCGTGGTCGGCCGTGGCCACGACGATCGTGTCGGTGCCGGCGAGGCGCCGCAGCAATGCACCGAAAGCGACATCGATCGCCTCGAACTCGCGCGCCGCCTGCGCGCTCTCGCAGCCGAAGCGATGCGCGACCTGGTCATAGAGCGGCCAGTAGGCGTAGACGAACTTGCGCTGGTCGCTCGACTTGACCGCCGCCGCCACTTGCGCGACGAGCTCGTCGAGCGTCGTGTAGCCGAGGCGCTCGGCGCCGCGGCAATGCACGCTGTTGTATTGCGAGTCGATGATGTCGCGATGGGTCACGACGATCGATCGCACCGGCAGCGCACCGAAAAGGGAAGGCACCGTGAATATGTCTTCGGCGCTCACCCCGCGCGTGGCGAGCGATGTCATGTCGCCGCGGCTGCGAAACGGCAGGCATGCGGACACGCATCCGGCCTCGCCGAAGTAGGCGTACCAGCCGGTGAGACCATGCTCGAGCGGCGTGCGCCCGGTGTAGGAAGTCGTGATTGCCGAAGCGGTGGTCGAGGGAAAGACCGACGTGAGCGCGCGCCGCCGGCGACGAGCGAGCTCGCTGCCGCTTCCGCGTCGCGCGAGATAGTTGTCGCCCAGGCCATCGACGATGAGGAGCACGACGTTCGTCGCATCGGCCGCGACCGAAAAGTTCCGCAGGGTTTCGTGGAGCGGTTTGCCGCCGCGAGAAGCAACCACCGAGGCGACCAGATTGACGAGGCTGCCGCCGTCATAGTCGGGTCGCATGCCTTGATTTTAGGGGTAGAATCGTGCATCCCCATTCGAGGTTTTCGCCATGCGGCACGAAGTGCATCTCCACGCCGATATTCCGATTCTCGAAGGCGTCTCGCGCCGGCAGCTCGAGCAGGCGTTCGCGCCGCTGCTCGAGTACCTGGACGCCGACGGCCTCGGCGACGTCAAGAGCCTCGAGCAGGAAGAGCCGGGCTTCAAGTACGACGAGAAAGAGTTGATCCTCTACATCTGCTGGACCGGCGAAGTCGGTCGCAGCTTCCATGGCGCGCTCGAGGCTGCTCTGGAAACGCTCGGGCCGTATTGCTACGAAGCGGTCGAGATCGACCTCACCGTCTATCACGAGAACGGCGAGCAGGAGTCCAAGCTTCTCTTCGTCGGCCCGACGCCGCAGGCGATCCACGAGGCGCAGCGCCGCTGCATGATCGAGGACGTCGCCGTGATCCTCGCGCGCCAGTTCGACAAGGACAAGGTCGCCGAGGTGAGCACGCTCGTGAACGATCTTTTCGACCGCGACTGGAAGGACAAGGCGTCGCAGCAGAAAAAGCCCGAGCGCGCGTTCGAGAACTACACGCGGCCGTCGCGCAAGAACCTGCATTGAGTCGGGGCCATGGCCGGCCCCAAGTACCCCGGTTTTGACACGCTCGCGCTGCACGCGGGCCAGTCGCCCGACCCGGCGACCGGCAGCCGCGCGGTGCCGATCTACCAGACCACTTCCTACGTCTTTCGCGACACCGAGCACGCCGCGTCGCTCTTCAACATGGAGCGCGCGGGCCACGTCTATTCGCGCATCTCGAACCCGACCGTAGCGGTGCTCGAAGAGCGCGTCGCGGCGCTCGAGGGAGGCGTCGGCGCCATCGCCACCGCTTCGGGGCAGGCGGCGCTGCATCTCGCCATCGCGACGCTGATGGACGCCGGCAGCCACATCGTCGCTTCGGGCTCGCTCTACGGCGGCTCGCACAACCTGCTCGCCTACACGCTCAAGCGCTTCGGCATCGAGACGACGTTCGTCTCGCCTCGCGATCCAGAGAATTTCCGGCGCGCAATAAAGCCCAATACCCGGCTTCTCTTCGGCGAGACGCTCGGCAATCCAGGCCTCGATGTGCTCGACGTGCCGACGATCGCCGGGATCGCGCATGCGGCGAAGGTGCCGCTCCTCGTCGATGCGACGTTCACCACACCCTACCTGATGCAGCCGTTCAAGCTGGGCGCCGACCTGCTGTACCACTCCGCCACCAAGTTCCTCGGCGGCCACGGCATCGCGATCGGCGGCGTCCTGGTCGACTCCGGTCGCTTCGACTGGGATGCGTCGGGCAAATTCGCGACCCTGACCGAAGCCTACGCCGGCTTCCACAACATGGATTTCGCCGAGGAGTCGGGCACGCGCGCGTTCCTGCTGCGGGCAAGGCGCGAGGGCCTGCGCGACTTCGGCGCCTGCATGGCGCCGATGACGGCGTTCCAGATCCTGCAGGGCGTCGAGACGCTGCACCTCCGCATGCCGCGGCACGTGGAGTCGACGCGCGAGGTCGTGCATTTCCTTGCCGCTCACTCGGCCGTGGCGAAGGTGATCTACCCCGAGCTGGCGGATCATCCCGATCACGCGCTCTGCCAGAAGCTGCTGCCGAAGGGCGCGGGCGCCGTGCTGTCCTTCGAGATCAAGGGTGGACGCCCCGCGGGCAAAGCGTTCATCGAGTCGCTGCGCATCTTCTCGCATCTCGCCAACGTCGGCGATGCGAAGTCGCTCGTGATTCATCCGGCGAGCACGACGCACTACCGCATGAGCGACGACGATCTCAGGAACGCAGGCATCACCGCCGGCACGGTGCGCCTCTCGATCGGCCTCGAGGAGGCGCAGGACCTGCTCGACGACCTCGATCGCGCGCTGAAGGTTTCCCAGAAGTGAAGATTGGGCAGGCGTTCGCCTACACGGCGAACCACGAGATCGATCCGGCGAAGCGCACGCTCGTGTTCCTCCACGGCGCGGGGCTCGACCATTCCTGGTTCGGCCTGCAAAGCCGCTACTTCGGTTACCACGGCTACAACGTGCTCGCGCTCGATCTGCCGGGCCACGGCAAGTCGGCGGGTCCCGCGCTCACGACCGTGCCGGCGATGACCGACTGGATGATGGGGGTGCTCGACAAGGCGCAGGTGCAGAAGGCGAGCCTCGTCGGCCATTCCATGGGCACGCTCATCTCGCTCGACTGTGCGGCGCGCTATCCGCAGCGCGTCGAGCGCATCGTGCTGATCGGCACCGCCTACCCGATGAAGGTGGGCGAGGCATACCTCGATGCGGCGAAGCGCGACTCCTATGACGCCTTCGACATCGGCACGATCTTTGGCCATGCGCCGAGGGTGCCGCTCGGCGGCAACCCGAATCCCGGGATGTGGATGTACGGCGACACGCAGGCGCGCCTCGAGCGCCTCGCGCCGGGGGTGCTGCATGCCGACCTCAAGGCCTGCAACGACTACACGCTTGCGGGCGAGGTGAAGTGCCCGACGCTTTTCATCCTCGGACGACGCGACATGCTGACCCCGCCGCGCGCGGCGAAGCCGCTGCAGGACAAGATTGCGGGTGCGAAGACCGTTCTGATCGATTACTCCGGCCACTCGCTCATGGCCGAGGCGCCCGACGCCACGCTCGACGCGCTGATCGAGTTCCTCCGCTAGACTCTCACGAGAGGAGGAAGTCCATGCGCTTATTGCTCGCGCTGTTTGCTGCGCTGCTGCCCGCGCTCGCCGTGGCGCAGGCCTATCCATCGAAGCCGGTGAAGATCATCGTCCCCGCGCAGCCCGGCGGCGGCCTCGACCTCGTCGGGCGCACGATCGGCGACCAGCTCGGGCGGGCGCTCGACCAGTCATTCATCATCGAGAACATCGCCGGCGCCGGCGGCACCCTCGCCTCGGTGAACACTGCCCGCGCCGCGCCCGACGGCTACACGCTGATGGTCGGCTACGTCGGAACGCACGCCACGAATCCCGCCGTGCGCAAGCTCCAGTACGACGCGATCAGGGACTTCACGCCGATCGCCATGGTCGGCGGCACGCCGAATCTGCTCGTGGTGGCGCCTTCGGTCCCGGCCGCCGACCTGAAGAGCTTCATCGACTACGCAAAAGCCAACCCGAGGAAGCTCAACTTCGGCACCGGTGGCATTGGGCTTCTTAACCACCTGGCGCTCGAGCAGTTCCGCGGCGCGGCGGGCCTTGAAGGCGTCGACTACGTGCACTACAAGGGCATGGGCCCCGCCATTGCCGACATGCTCGGCGGCCAGATCCAGGTGCTGATGCCGGGCCTCGCCGCGGCGCTGCCGCACATCCGCAGCGGCAAGATCCGGCCGCTTGCCATCACCGGACTGAAACGCCATCCACTGCAGCCCGACCTGCCGACCTTCGAGGAGCTCGGCTTCCAGGGCTTCGACGGCGTGCAGTGGTACGGCATCGTCGGGCCCGCAAGACTTCCCACCGACATCACGCAGCGCCTCAATGCCGAGATCAACAAGGCGATCACGTCGCCCGCGCTGCAGCAGCGCCTGGCGGGCGAGGCGCTCACGGTGATGCCGATGTCGCCCGAGCAGTTCGGAAAATTCATCCAGGCCGACATTGCGCGCTGGAGCGCGCTCGCCAAGGAGCGCAACATCCACCTCGACGACTGAGAATCGGTTCGTCGTTCTAGCGAAACGCCGCCAGCTCGACGCGCCCGCCGTCAAACGCCGTCTTCGCCCGCGCGAGGAACATCCCGGCTTTTGCTTTTTCCCAGCCGCCGTACGCGCAGTTCAGCCGGAACTTTTCTTCCACATCCGCTCTCGTGAGCGGCTCCTCGACGCCGCCGCGCATGTGGCCCTGCCGCTCTTCGACGCTGCGCCCATCCTTTAGCCTCACGCGCACGTGCCCGGTGAATTTGTCGGGGTACGGATTCCCGGGATCGATCTCGTAGCGCACTTTCGCCGCCAGGGCATGCAGCCGCGGATCGCGCACCCGCTCTTCGGTGAACGCTTCCAGCCCGGCGTGGCCGAGGACGAACCCCGCCGCGACGCAGTACGGCGTGCTGAACTTGCCGGCGTAGGCGTTCGGCGGCGACTGCTTCGCCGTGAGCGGCTCCCACAGGCGATGCACCGTGCCCTCTCCGACCTCGCACACCACCTCGACGATCGAGTCGAGGTCGACCTTCTTCGCCAGACGCCGCGCGCAGTCGACATAAGGCTGCGTCATCGTGCCGCACGCATAGGGCTTGAACGCAATGCCGTTCGCCACCCACTCCTCGCCGAAGCCGTCGGTGAGCTTCGCCCAGTCGCCTGAAGCCGCATCTCCTATGTGCGCGAACGCGTGGTAGAAGCCATGCGTTCCCTCGAGCACCGTGCGCGGCCCGACGAAGCCGTGGCGCGCGAGGTCCACGGCGCGGATCCCCGCCTGCGCCGCCCATCCCGGATGCATCCGCTTGGTCCATGCGCCCTCGGCGAGGTACTCGATGATCCCGCTCGCCATCGAGCCGACCACGCCAAGCGCATCCACGAACTGGCGTTGCTCGAGCCGCATCGCCGTCGCCACGCCCGCCGCCGCGCCCAGTGCGCCGAGCACCGCGGTCGGATGGAAGCCCGCTTTGTGGATGCGCTTCGGCGCGACCAGGCTCGCGCGGCAGACGAGCTCGCAGCCCACCGCGATCCCCGCCAGCGCGTCGCGCCCGACGAGCTTTTCGCGCTCGGCGATCGCCAGCACCGCGGGCACGATCACCGCCCCGGCGTGCACCGGCCCGCCCTCGAAGGTATCGTCGAAATCCTCGCCATGCGCCGCGGTGCCGTTGACGAAAGCCGCTCCCGCGCTGTCCAGCGCCCGCTCATGGCCGATTGCCGTGCAGGCTCCGCCGCTTTCCCAGCTCCGTACTGCGGCGATGACGTAATCGCTCTTCCTCGCGGCGACGCAAAGGCCGGTGATGTCGATGAAGAGCTTCTCCGCCGTTTCGCGAAAGGCCGGCGCGTTCTCCCGGGCCCGCGGCACGGCGCGAGCGAGTTGCTCCGCGATGCTCATGTTTTCCATGTTGTGCGCGCCACGATCAAGATCATAAGCGCACCCCACACCGTGATGCCGAGCGCGACCACGCCGAAAATCGCGCCCAGCGAAACGACCATCGCGCCGCCGACGAGGACGATGACGAGTCGCGTGGTGCCCGCGAGCACGGGCATCAGCATCCGCCCTGCGCCCTGCGAAGCGAAATAGAGCGCGACGTTCACGCCGATCAAGGGATAGAAGGGCGCCACGATGCGCAGATAGCGGGTCCCGGCATCGAGCACCTCGGCGTCCGTGCTGAACAGGCCGACCCAGCCGAGCGGCAAGAGGGCGAACGTCCAGCCGATCACCAGGCAGATCGCCCCGGCGAGCCCGGCGCCGATCCAGGCGATGCGCTTGGCGCGCGGCGCATTGCCCGCGCCGATGTTCGTGCCGACGAGCACTACCAGCGCCTGGCCGACGGCGAATACGAGCGGGATCTGCAGGAGCTCGAGGCGCACGCCGACGCCGTAGCCGGCGAGCGCCGCGGCGCCGAAGCGCCCGACAAAGCCGGTGAGCGCGACCGCCGTGAGTACCGTCTGGAAAGCGTTCAGCACCGAAAGCCCGCCGACGCGCAGGATGTCGGCAAAGAGGCGCTTGTCCATCATCCAATCCCCGCGTCCGGGGCGCAGGCGGCTTCGGAATACGGCGCCCGCCATCACGAGCGTGGCGAGGCCGAAGCTCAGCACGTAGGCGACCGCGGCCCCGGCGGTGCCGAGGCGCGGCATCGGCCCGACCCCCAGCACGAGCGAGCCGGAGAGCGGCACCTGGATGATCGCGGCGCCGATCAGCCCCAACGCCGGCACCAGCATGTTGCCGCTGCCGCGCAGCACGCTCGCCAGCGTGTTCGCGAGCCAGATCGTGACCGCGCCGCCGAAAAGGATGTTCGAGTAGGCCAAGGCGTTGGCGAGCGATTCGCCCTCGCCCCCGAGCAGCCGATAGAGGGAAGCGCCGAACGCGAGGACGAGAAGGGTGAACGCCGCGGCCATGCCGAGCGCGATGAGGAGCGCATGCACCACCAGGCGGCGCGCACGCGAGACGTCGCCCGCGCCGAGCGAGCGCGCGATGGCGGACGATACGCCGCCGCCCATGGCGCCGGCTGAGCTCATCTGCAGGAGCATCACGAGGGGAAAGACGAGCGCCAATCCCGCGAGCGGCGCGGTGCCGAGGCGCCCGATGAAGTAGGTGTCGCCGACCGACACCGCTGTCTGGAAGACGACGAGCAGCACGCCGGGCGCCGACAAGCGCATAAGCGCCGGCAGGATCGGCGCCGCCAGGAGGGGCGAGCTCATCGCCGCAACAGCGGCACGGCGAGCGCGCCCGCCCAGCCGAGCAGCACGCCGAGGGCGTCGGCGACCATGTCGTAGACCTCGAAGCTGCGGTAGCCGGTCCAGCGCTGGATGTACTCGATCGCGATGCCCATGGCGATGAACCCGGTCGCGTACGCGAGCCGGGTGCCCGCCCGCGTGTAGAGCACGCAGAACCAGAACATCACGCCGCCGTAGGCGAGGAAATGGCCGACCTTGTCGCTTTGCTCGAAATCGACCTGCGGCGGCTGCGGCGTGAGCGACAGCCACCAGATGACGCCGACGAGGCCCCAGCCGATGATGAGGAAGACGCGCCGCACGGCGCGCATTCTAGAAGAGCGTGAGCTGTCCCGGATTTATTGCGGGCGGCTTGAAAAGCGAGCAGTCGAGCGCCTGCCGTCGCCGGCCCGCGCCGTGCTCGTTCAGATGGTACTTGCGGCACGCGATCTCGAAGCGCCTGGCGATCAGTTCGGCGAAGTTGCCGGTGCCGCTCATGCGCGTGCCGAAGCGCGGATCGTTGTCGCGGCCGCCGCGCATCTGGTGGACGATGCTGATGACGTGCTCGGCGCGCTCGGGATAGTGCTCGGCGAGCCACTCCTTGAAGAGGTCCTTCAGCTCATTCGGCAGCCGCATCACGACGTAGGCCGCATCCTCCGCACCCGCCGCCGCCGCGGCCTCGAGCACGTGCTCCATTGTCTTGTCGTTCAGCGCCGGGATGAGCGCGGCGACCATCACGCCGCATGGCACCTTGGCGCCCGCGAGCGCTTTGAGAATGTCCAGTCGGCGCTGCGGACTCGCGGCGCGCGGCTCGAGCTTCCGCGCGAGCTTGCGATCGAGGGTGCCGATGGAGACGAAGACGCTCACCAGGTTCCTTTTGGCCATCGGTGCGAGGAGATCCAGGTCGCGCTCGACCAGAGCGGACTTGGTGACCATCGTCACCGGGTGGTTGCACTCGGCGAGCACCTCGAGGATCTGGCGGGTGATGCGGAACTTGCGCTCGATCGGCTGGTAGCAATCGGTATTGGCGCCGAGCGCGATCGGGCTCGGCTTGTAGCCGGGCTTGGCGAGCTCGGCGCGCAGAAGCTCGGCGGCGTTCGTCTTGGCGAAGAGCTTGGTCTCGAAGTCGAGGCCCGGCGAGAGCTCGAGGTAGCTGTGGCTCGGCCGCGCGTAGCAATAGATGCAGCCGTGCTCGCAGCCGCGATATGGATTGATCGAGCTGTCGAAGCCGACATCCGGCGAGTCGTTGTGCGAAACGATGGAGCGGGCGCGCTCGATCGTCACCTGCGTCTGGAGCGGGCGCTCGTCCTTCTCCTCGGGCGTCCAGCCGTCGTCGAAAGACTCGCGCGCCACAGTCTCGAAGCGCCCCTGGATGAAGGAGCGCGCCCCGCGCATATAGGTCGTTTCGCTCTTGCCGTCCTTGGCCATCTTCCGCCGCACCTACAATCCGACCCTCTATCTTAACGCCGATACTGTATAAATGAACAGTAACTCGCCCGAGGCCATGAAAGATTCGCAAACCGCCAGGAACGTGGGGCTGCTGGCCGCCTGCCAGGCGATGCTCTTCACCAACAACTCGACGCTCATTGCGATCAATGGGCTGGCAGGGCTCGCCCTCGCGCCGCGGATGGCGCTCGCCACGCTGCCGGTGACTTGCTGGGTCGCCGGCGGCGCCCTCGCGACGATGCCGGCGTCGCTGCATATGAAGCGGGTCGGGCGCCAGGCCGGCCTGACCAGCGGCATGTTCTGGGCCATTGCCGGGGCTTTGATCTGCGCCACGGCGATCGCCATGCAGAGCTTCTGGCTGCTTTGCTTTGGCACCCTCGTCTGGGGCGTCTACAACGCCTACGGTCAGTACTACCGCTTCGCGGCGGCGGATGCGGTCCCCGCCGAGCGTCGAGCGACGGCGATCTCGCTCGTGCTCGCGGGAGGCCTGATCGGCGGGATAGTCGGGCCGACCTTGAGCCGCTGGACCATCGATCTCGCCGACAAGAAGTTCGAGGGTTCGTACCTCGTGCTGATTGCCTTCGCCCTGGCGAGCATGCTGATCCTGCGCTTTATCCGCATCCCGCCGCCGAGCGCTGCGGAGCGCGCGACGTCCGGGCGCCCGCTGCGCGAGATTGCGGCGCAGCCGAAGTTCATCGTCGCGGTGCTCGCGGCAGCCGTGGGCTACGGCGTGATGAATTTCCTCATGACCTCGACGCCGATCGCGATGCAGGCGTGCGGTCATCCGTTCAGCGCCGC
>Ga0134121_10002173_pt1 | contig 17255 bp, 21 predicted proteins | sample KB301_FD_96463 | JGI IMG/M metagenome (GOLD analysis project Ga0134121, IMG submission 96463) | Terrestrial soil microbial communities without Nitrogen fertilizer from Kellogg Biological Station, Michigan, USA - KB3-0-1 | ecosystem: Environmental > Terrestrial > Soil > Unclassified ... | reverse complement strand
GACCGCGTTCCAGACCTTCCGGACCGGGCAGGGCGACATCGTCATGACCGGCGACCTGCCGAGCGTGCAGTACTTCTTCAACAATCCCGGCCAGTACCAGACCTTCGTCGCGATCGAGCGCGACGCCAAAGGCTACGTGGTGATCGCCCGCAAGGACATCCGCACGGCGAAGGACCTCGCGGGCAAGACCGTCGCGACGCGCGTCGGCTCGACCGGCTCGTGGTTCATCTCGGAGTACCTGTCGAAGAACGGCGTCGATCCGAAGAGCGTGAGCGTGAAGAACCTCGACACGCAGCTCCTGCCGGCGGCGCTGTGCAAGGGCGACATCGCCGCTTTCTTCATCTGGCAGCCGATCGGCTCGCGCACGCTCGAGATCTGCGCGAACGAAGCGCACCAGCTCTCGGATGCCACGGGCTACATCCAGGGATACCTCGTGGCCGGCGCGCGGCCGGAGTTTCTCAACTCCGCCGACGGCGCCGACAAGGTCCAGCGGTTCCTGCGCGCCATCATCAAGGGCCGCGAGAAGGCCGAGAAGGATTTTCCGGCGGTCGCCGCCTATGCGGCGAAGGTCTACAGCCTGAGCGAGAAGGCGACGCGCGACCAGTGGGACACCAACACGCGGCCGATCGCGCTCGACAAGGTGTACTACGACGACTTCTGCAGCCTCTCGAAGTGGGCGCGGAGCGAGGGCCTCACCAAGGAGCCGGTCGACTTCGGCAAGCTCACCTGGCCGAACGGCCTGCGCGCGATCAACCCGAAGCTCGCCGAGGCGCCGCCGGCCCCCTGCTGACGATTTCATTCGCCGCGGCCGCGGGGATCCTGCTCGCGGCGCGGTTCGCCGCATGGTGGATGCCGCCGCTCGCGAAGTAGGGGTTGCCCGGAACTTATTTGCCGGCTGCTAAGCGCGCCAGCGCACCGCACCGGGCGCGGTTGAGGGACAAGCTATGGCCCCAACAGGAGATTCCCCATGAACAGACTTCCCTTTGTCCTTTCCTCGATCGCGGTCGCCGTCGTTGCCGGATGTGCCTCCGAAAGCCGCATCACGCCCGCACCCGCGCCGGTGGTCGTCGTAGCTCCGGCGCCCGCGCCTTATGTGCTCGCGCCGGCAGGCACGGTGGTGGTGCCGCAGGCGAGCGCCGGCGGCACGATGGTCGTTGCCCCCGCAGCCCTCGCGCTGCGCGCAGGCTTCGGCCGCATCGAGTCGATCCTGGCGGTCCCCAACGCCGCCGCGGGCAGCACGGCGGCGAGCTCTAACAAGCGCATCGTCATGCGGATGGAAGACGGCTCGGTGCAGTACTTCGATACCGCGGCGACCGACCTGGCGGTGGGCGATCGCGTCGAGATCACGAGCGACGGCACGTTGCGCCACCCGCTGTAGCAGGAGCGCCGCGGCCGCAGGCGTTGGTGCGCAATTGCGCCCGTGCCTTCGCCGCGGCGATGTTTCAGTGCAGGAAAATCGACGCGGCGACGGTGGCGCGCGAAGTCAGCTCTTCCACGGCCAGGGCTTGTTCGGGAGCCCCGGCACGCGCTGAGGAGCGGGCGCGGGCGGCTTCTTGGGCTTCTTCTTCTCGCGGTTGCTGCGTTGCTGTCCCTTGGCCATGGCCGGTCAGTCGTTCTGCACGTTGGGAAAGACGAAGCCGAACGTGCAGACGCAGACCACGACCTTGGAGACGAAGATCACCTTCTGCCTGCGGGTCATGTCGGCGTATTTCATGCCGTGGTCCTGCACGGGGGCTTTCTGGAACGGCGTCGGTTTTTGTTCGTTTCTCATGGCGATTCCTTCAAGGGTCGTGGGATGCCGCGCTCGGCCCGCTCGACCGCGTTGAATTCCAGCGCGTAGTCGAGGGCTTCGAGGAAAGGCGTGGCCTGCAGGGGCTTCGCGAGGTAAAGGAAGAACCCGGCGTCGATCGCTCTCGCGAAGGCGGCGGGCGAGGTGTGGGCGCCGAGCGCGAGGATCGGCGTCGTTTCCGTGCCGGGCGCCGCGCGCAGGCGCTTCATGAAGTCGAGCGCGCTCATGCCGGGCAGGTTGAGGTCGATCAGGATCGCGTCGGGGTGGTGGCTCCGCGCGAGCGCGAGTCCCTGCTCGGCGTCGAGCGCCCGCAGGAGCACGAGGTCCTTGCGGCCGGCGACGATAAGCTCGACGAAGGCGATGCCCGGACGGTCGTCCAGCACATAGAGCAGGCGGTTGCGTCGCGGGCTCGCGCTGGGGATAGCCTGGGTCAGCATGCCGCAGCATGGCACGGGGGCGGGGCCCGCACTGTGCGCTGGAGCGCATAGCGGGGAGCCGGTATCGTTCGGCTCCATGGGCAAAATAATTGCGGACGTGGTCCGGAATCTTGCGCTGGCGCTCGTGCTCGGCGCCGCGCCCGCGGTAGCGCAGCCCGGCGGCAAGGTGATCCACCTCGTGGTGCCGTTCGCCGCGGGCGGCGCGCGCGAGGTGCTGGCGCGGAGCTTCTATACGGAGCTCGGCCAGGCGCTCGGGCAGACGGTGATCGTGGAGAACCGGCCCGGCGCGGGCGGGGCGATCGGCACGGCGAGCGTGGCGAAGTCGGCGCCGGACGGCACGACGCTCATCTTCGCCGCGTCGAGCCACAACATCACGGCGCTCCTCTCGCCGAGCGCGGGCTACGACCCGATCGGGGATTTCATGCCGGTGGCGAACGTCGGCATGCAGAGCTACGTGCTGATGGCGAGCGCGCAGCTGCCGGTGAAGAGCGTGGCGGAGCTCGTGGCGTACGCCAGGGCGAATCCCGGCAAGCTCAACTATTCATCTCCCGGGCACGGCAGCTCGGGGCACCTGGCAATGGCGTACTTCTGCAAGCTCGCCGGCATCGAGATGGTGCACATCCCGTACAAGTCGACGCAGGACGCGACCAACGATGTCCTCGCGGGGCGCTCGCACGCGCTCATCGTGCCGAACGTCGGCGCGACGCCCTACGTGCACGACCAGAGGATCCGGCTCCTCGGCGTGACATCGCCTGCGCGCTCGGCCTTCCTGCCCGACGTGCCGCCGATCAACGAGCAGGTGCCGGGCTACGCGCTCGAGTCCTGGTTCGGCATCCTCGCGCCGCGCGGCACGCCGCGCCCGATCATCGAGCGCATCAACGCGGCGATGGGCGAGGTGCTGAAGCAGCCGGTGGTGCTGGCCCGGCTGCATGCGCAGGGCGTCGAGCCGCGGCCGATGGCGCCGGAGCCCTTCGGCGCGCTGGTGATGGGCGACTACCGGGTCCTGCAGCAGGTCGTGCAGACGCTCGGCAAGGTCGATTGAGGTCGATCGCGGGGAAGGCTTCACCGCATCGGCCGCCGAGCGCCTAGATCCCCGCGGCAGTCCTGGCGATCGTCAGGACGTTCTGGTGGTTGTCGAAGATCGGTGCCTTCGGGCCGGGGCAATTCTCCGTAGCGAGCTGGGCCTCCATGCGCTTGCGCGTGCTGCCGGCGAGCACCCAGCCGAGCGGCGGGTTGCTCGAGCGGCGGCACAGGCCGAAGTGCAGGAAGTTCGCCTCGGACACGTGCCACATGATGGTCTTGCGCGCGTAGACGCCGCGCGCGCCGCGCGTGTGGAGCAGCGTCTGCACGGGCGCGAGCGCCTCGCTCAGGAACTCGCTCGGCCTGATCAGCTTGTTGTCCGGTGCGCTCAGCAGGCGGTCGTCGGCCAGCCTGGGGTAGGCGGGCTCGTTGCTGATGTGGATCACATAGGTGTCGACGCGTTGCCACAGGCGCGCGACCTTCGGGTCGTCGTCGCTCGCGAGGGCGTCGATGTCCTTCAGGATCTCGAGGCTGGTGGTGGCGCCCGAGTTCTCGAAGTAGCCGCCGTCGACGACGCGTCCGTACTTCACCCCGTCTTTCACCAGCGTGCCGGCGGGGCTCACGTAGGTGAAGCGCGCGCTCAGGTGCGCCGCGGTGGAGAGCGAGACGGTGCGCGACTGCTCGCCGAAGAATTTCTGGGCGTCCTCGACGTCGACGAAGTCCTCGGCGTCTTTCGTCGCCGCGATGCGCACGTTGCTCGCGACGATGCGCTTGCCCGCCTCGACCCAGGTGGCGTTCAGGAAGAGCGCCGGCGTCCAGGCCGCCTTGTCCGCCCACAGGGCATCGAGCGGCTCGCGCAGGCGGTTCGGCACGCCGGCGTGCCGCGCGGCCCATGCCTGCTCCCAGGCGCGCTCCCACGACTGCTCGATGGTGCGCGCGCGGTCGAAGGAGGGAAACGCCTTGGGGCTGAACCGCTGGACGAGGTCCGGATACAGGAGGCTCGCCGTCACGGGCGAGAGGAAGTCTGCGTCGAGGGCGTCCTGGGCGGCGGCCTTGAAGTCGAACGACTTGTCGGTGCGCGCCGTGCCGCAAGGCGCGACGTCGGGCTCGCTGCGCGATTGGACGAGCACCGCGACGAACACGCTCGCGCCGAGGCTGCCTCCGGAAACACCGCTGAGAGAGAAGAGATGGCTGGCGAAGCAGGGCTGCTCGTTCTGGATCTCGCCGAGCACGCTCGCCGTCCAGTACGCGGCGCGGATGCCGCCGCCCTCGGCGTCGACCACGTAGAGCGGCACGCGGGCCTTCTTGTCGGCCAGCAGCCGCGCCTTGTGCCGATCCATCCACGCGTCCAGCGCCTGGCGCAGGCTCGGGCGCGCGAGCGCCTGGGCGGGCAGCGTGCGGATCTCGTGGTTGTCGTTCCAGAAGCTGCAGAGCGCGACCCAGGCGAGCAGCGCGGTGAAGACCGGGAAGCGCCACTTCATTCCCGCGTAGTCGAACATGCTTCCCGCCGCGATCCATCCGGCCGCCGCGAACAGCACGATCGCCGCCGTGCCCATGGCGGGCGCCGTCTGCTGCACCCAGAACATGAAGATGACGAGCAGGATGGCCGAGCCGCCGAGCGTCGCCGCGAACCAGAGGTAGGTCGCGACGGTGAGGTCCCGCAGCCGTTTGGTGCCGTAGACGCGCCGGTCGGCCGCCTCGACCGTGATCCCGAGGCGCGCCGCGATGGTGGGCCGCGCCAGCGTGAACCACCACATCGCGATGGCGCCGAGGATGCCCAGCCCGCCGTAGACCTGGAGGAGCATGACCTCGCCGTCGTGCTCGCCGGTTTCATAGCCGAGCGAGGCACGGAAGAAAGCGACCGCCACGCCGAGGGCCGCGGCGATGCCGAGGGCACGCGGCGCCCCGTTTCTCGCGCGACGAAATGACGCTTCATCGCCCGGGACGCCCGGAAATTCCAGGCGAAGCATCACCCGGGCCCAGTACCAGGCCGAGAGCGTCCACATGGCAAAGGCAAGAAAGAACCAGATGCTCTGCGACCAGTTGCCGTCGGCACTGTGCTGCTCCGCCAGCGCGCGCATCACGTCCTCGGCCTGCGGCGCGAGCAGGAGGAACACGAGCCCGCCGAGGACGAGGAGCGCGGCAACGCGGCACGGCTTGAGTGCGAGAACCTGCGCGCGGAAGCGCAGCCATCCGTTCGTCTTTGGAGCTGCAGCGTTCATCGAGGCCTCCCGAGGCGTGACTTTCCGATGACACTATGCGCGCGCGCCGGCGGCCGGCGGTTATCCCGCCGTCGCTTTTTGCCGGGACTTGAAACCCAACGATTGCAAATAGAATCGCTCGCCATGGCGGGTGCCGAGAGCTGTCCGTGGTGCAGCGCGCCGCGCGGCGAGGGGCCGGCGTGCCCGCGCTGCGGCGCGAACTACGCCAAGGCGGAGCTCATCAGGCTCGAAGACCCAGCGGTCGACGATCCGGTCTTCGAATACAAGGTGACGCTGGTCGCGCTGCCCGCGGCGCTCGCGGCCGGGGTGCTGTTCCACTTCCTCACGCCGGGCCTGCAGCGCATCTTCTTCGGCATGCCGGTGCACGAGCTCGGCCACGCGGTGAGCGCGTGGCTCTGCGGCTACTTCGCCATCCCGACGCTGTGGAAGACGCTCGTCTTCTCGGAATCGCGCAGCTTCGCCTGGCCGCTCTTCCTCGCGGGCGGGCTCGTCTTCCTCGCGGTGCGCGCCTGGCGCGCGGAGAAGATGGCCTACGTCGCGCTCATCGTTGGCGTGCTGGTGCTGCAGGCGATCGGCACCCTCGGCATCAGCGAGGACCGCGCGGAGATGCTCTTCACGTTCGGCGGCGACGGCATGGGCATGGTGCTCGCCGCGCTCCTCATGGCGAGCTTCTTCGTCGGCAAGCGCACGCAGCTCTACCGCGGATCGGTGCGCTGGGGGCTCCTCGTCATCGGCGCGGCGGCGTTCGCCGACATGTTCGCGACGTGGTGGGCCGCGCAGTGGAATGCCGACGCGATCCCGTTCGGCGAGAACGAGGGCAGCGGCCTCTCCGACCCGATGAAGCTCCTCGAGGACTGGCGCTGGACGACGCAAGCCATCGTGCGGCGCTACGTGCGGGTGGGGTGCGGCTCGCTCGCCGCGCTCGCGGCCGTGTACGCCTGGGGCGTGATGCGCGCCCGGGCGAAGGCGAAGGCCTGAGAGGACGGGGTCCCCGCCTAAGCGGGGACCCGTCTTTCCATGGAGTGCTGCGTTACTTCGTGGTCGAGGACGACCCGCTGCCGTAGGTCGAGCTGCTGCTTCCCGTCGAGCCGGATGCGGAGCTCGGCGTGCTGGAGCTCGAGCTCGGCGACGACGTGCTGCCCGAGGAGGAGCCGGACTTGCTGAAGTAGGCGTCCCACTCCGAGCGCGAGACATTCCCGTCGTTGTTCGTGTCGGCGGCCGAGAAGTTCGGCGACGAGGACGAGCTGCTGCTCATCGAGCCGCCGGCCGACGACGTCGACGACGACGGGCTGGTGGACGAAGCGGACGGCGTGCTCGAGGACGAGGACGACGGCGTGCTGGACGACGATGAAGACGACTGTGCAACGGCGAGCGTCGACAGCGCAAAAAGTACCGCGGCGGTGGTGACGCTGAGGGTTCTGGACATGAATCGAGCCTCCAAAGGGTTGGTCAGAGCTGCGCCTGCATTGCGTGCAAGCGTTGTGCCGACCGCGCCGGGGGAGGGACCTGCGGTAGCGCTATGCGCTACGAGCCGCGGCTAGCGCAGCTCGAGCGAGTTGCCGTTCTTCTTTCCGTGCCAGGTCTTGGCGCCGGTTGTAAGAGTGATGTCCTCGCCGAGCACCTTGCCTTCCACCGGCTGCGTGCGGCCCTCGGTGCGCAGCACGCCCTTCAGCATCTGGAAGTCCTGGTTGAGGGTGAATTCGCCCTGGGGGGTCTTGTACTTGCCTGCGACCTGCGCCGGGACGACCCAGAAGAGCACCGTGCACCAGGAGCTCTCGCACGGCTCGACGACGTGGGTCTCGTCCGGCTGCCAGTCGCCCATGGTGAAGGTGTTGGAGACGACGCGCGTGCCGGGCTTCAGCTTCAGGATCGTGGGGCGGAGCTTGCGGTTGATCTCGGGCAGCAGGAACATCGTGATCACCGTCGCCTGCGAGAGGTCGGTCTTGAAGAGGTCGGCCTGGCGGAACTCGGCGCGCGAGGTGACGCCGGCGGCTTTCGCGTTCTCCTGCGAGAGCGCCACCATGTCGGGGTTGTACTCGATGCCGAGAGCGCGCACGCCGCGCTTCGCCGCGGTGATCACCGTGCGGCCGTCGCCCGAGCCGAGGTCCATGAGGAAGTCCTTGGGCGTCACCTTGGCCGTGTCGAGCATCTTGTCGACCACGGTCTGCGGCGTCGGCACCCAGACGACATCCTTGCCGGGCTGGCCGACCTCGGGCTCGAACTTGTGCGCAGGCTGCGCCTGCGCGTGTGCAAGCGTGCTGAAACCAAGGGTGAGCGCGAGCAGAGCGGTGCGGATCATTGCCTAGAATCCGATCGTCACGCCGATGTTCAAGACCGGGTAGACCTTGAAGCGCTTGAGGCTGTCCTGCAGCGACGTCTGCTCGGCGGCCACCTGGCTCTGCAGCGCCGTGCACTGCGGCGCGCTGAGGCCGGTGCAGTTCGCGGTGAGCGTCGCCTTCGGCTCGCCCATGAACATCGCGCCGAGGTCGGCGTACCAGTTGACGCCCATGCCGGCGACGCGTCCCCAGCCGATGCCGAGGTAGGGCGCGGTGCTGCGGCCGGCCTCGACCGTGGCGTTGAAGGAGCCGGGGCCGGAATTCGGCGTGCCGGTGGCGTCGTACTTGTTCGAGTTGAACACCACCCCACCGGTCAGGCGGAAGAGCGGGCCCATCGGATGGAAGTCGAGGAGCGCGTTCAGGTTGTTGAGCTTCAGGTCGCCCTTGTAGCTCACGTTGGAGGTGTTCTGGTCGTAGCCCCACTTGAGCCCCGACCAGCCGATGCGCGCGTCGACGAGCGGAAAGACGCTCATCGCGGCGTCGATGCCGATGCCGGTGGTGCCGGCCTTCACGCCGATGCCGATGGCGTGGGCACTGCCGCAGGCGACCAGGCTGGCGGCGAGAACAGCGATTCGTTTCATGTGTGCGTCTCCCCTGTCGAGATGCGGAGATTACTGCACGTAGGCCCAAGGTCCAATGGGTGCGCGCGCCGCGCGTGCCTAAGCTCGCGTTTCGGGGGAACTACGTTCGAGATCATCGATCCGGCGGTGCACGGCGGCGGGACCGCGGCGGCGCTGTTCATCGCCATCCTGGCGGCGCTCTGGGCAGGCCGCCGGCTCGGGCAGGGCGTGATCGCGAGGAGCGGCGCGCAGCCGCAGCACACCATCGGCTCGCTCGAGGCCGCGGTGTTCGCGCTCCTCGGCCTCTTGATCGCCTTCACGTTCTCGGGCGCGCTGCAGCGCTTCGACGGGCGCCGCGCGCAGGCGGTGGACGAGGCCAATGCCATCGGCACGGCGTACCTGCGCATCGACGCGCTGCCGGCGGCCGCGCAGCCGAAGCTGCGCGAGCTCTACCGCGCGTACACCGATACGCGCATCAGCACGTACCGCAAGCTGCCGGACATCGCCGCCGCGCGCGGCGAGGTCGAGCGCTCGCGCGCGCTGCAGGCCGAGATCTGGCGCGAGACGGTGGCGGCGACGCGCCTGAAGGAGGCGCGGCCGGGCACGGAGCTGCTGGCGCTGCCCGCGGTCAACGCGATGCTGGACATCACCACGGTGCGCCTGGCGGCGACCCAGATGCATCCGCCGACGATCATCTATGCGATGCTGATCGCGCTCGCGGTGGCGGCGGCGCTCCTCGCGGGATACCAGCAGGCGGGCGAGAAGGACTACGACTGGGTGCACAAGCTCGGCTTCGCCGCCATCGTCGCGTTTACCGTGTACGTGATCCTCGACATCGAGTATCCGCGCCTCGGCTTCGTGCGCATCGACGCGATCGACCAGCTCCTCGTCGACGTGCGCGCGTCCATGCAGTAACAGACCCTTTAGTAGACTCGGCGGCGTGACGACGATCGACGTCCACCCGCACGTCATCTCGCGCGACGAGGTGCGCTACCCGCGCGCGCCGCTCGGCGGCAGGCAGAGCGACTGGTCGCGGGAGCGGCCGGTGAGCGCGGCGGAGATGGTCGCGGCGATGGACGCGGCCGGCATCGCGCGCTCGGTGCTGGTGCAGGCCTCGACCTGCTACGGCCACGACAACCGCTACCTCGCCGATGCGGTCGCCGCCCACCCGCAGCGCTTCGCCGGCGTCTTCTCGGTGGACGTGCTGGCGGCCGATGCGCCGGAGCGCATCCGCCACTGGAAGCGGCAGGGCCTCGCCGGCCTGCGCGTCTTCGTCGCGGGGCACACGACAAAGCAGGAGGTGAGGCTCGACGACCCGCGCTCCTTCCCGGCATGGGATTGCGCCCTGCAGGAAGGCCTGACGGTCGCCGTGCAGGCGCGCGCCGCGGGCCTCGCGCAGCTCGAGGCGATGCTCCGGCGCTTCCCGCGCACGAGGATCGCGCTTGACCACATGGCGCGACCGGACAAAGCGAATCCCGACTCGCTGCTCGGGCTCGCCCGGTACGAGAACCTGTACCTCAAGCTCACCACGCACAACGTGCACGAGCTGCCGGCTGAATTCCTGCACCGGGTGGTGAAGCACTTCGGCGCCGCGCGCGTCGCCTGGGGCTCGAACTATCCCGCGGCGAAAGGAAAGCTCGAGAGTCTCGTCGAAGAGGCGCGCCGGGCGCTTTCCGCCCTGACGAACGCGGAGCGCGAATCGATCTTCGCGCGCACCGCGCAGAGCCTTTACGCGCTGCCCTGATGTAAGGATTTCTCTCGCACGCGCAAGCGAGCTTTGCAGCAAAGCAACGCAAAAATTTTTTTTCGGCAAAACCAATTGACGCAGCGCGCCGCGCGATGCATCCTCTCGCCACTCGTTTTAACTCCACTCGTAGCAGCTGAAGAACAGCCTGGGGAGGGCTCGTGCTTCATGACATCCACACTCGCGCGCTGAAGCGCGCCGCCGAGATCCTCGGCGGCGAGGACAAGCTCATGATTTTCCTCGGCGCGAGCGAGGTCGACTATTCGGCCTGGACCAACCAGCACGAGCTGCCGCGCAACATCTTCCTCCGCCTCGTCGACCTCATCACCGACGACGAAGTGCGGCGCGTCGCCGCTTCGGCGCAGCGCTAGCCGCGTCCTTCACGTCCGGCTGTGCAAAGGCTGTGCGTAGCCTGTGGATAAGCTGCGCGCAAGCTGTGAGCCGCGGCCGAACGCCAGGCGAGTGGCGACGCATTCGTCCATCACCTGCTCCGACACGTCCCGCGCGTGCTGCGACATCATGCGCAGCGAGCGCGCCTGCGTGCGAAGCCTCCTTGACGCTGCGCGGAGCGCGATCGACGCCGCGCGCAGCGTGTCCCCCTGGGTGGGGCTCATGTTCCACGCTCCGGTAAGGGCTGCTACCTGTGAGCGTGACGGCAAGGAGTTGCCGGTTGGCGCGCGCGGGTGTCCGACGCCTGCTTGACCCCCCACACTAGCACTGAGTGCGGGGCGAATTCCGTACCAAGTACGTAATTATTGGATCACGCGGTCGGCGCGCGAGAGCACTTGCCGCGGGATGCGCACGCCGAGCGCGCGCGCGGTCTTCAGGTTCACCGCGAGGACGAATATGGCGGGCCGCTCGACCGGGATCTCGCCCACCTTGCCGCCCCGGAAGATGCGGTCGGCGATGGCGGCAAGGCGCTTGTACTGCGCCGACGGATCGGCGCCGTAGGCGAGGAGGCCGCCCGCCTCGATGAAGGCGAGCTCCGTGCTCACCACGGGCAAGCGGTGCTTCAGGCCGAGCTCGGCGACGAGCTTTCTGTGCGCCATCGTCATGTCGTCGACCGGCACGTAGACGGCCTCGAGCCGCTCGCTCGCCGCCAGGGCGAACGAGGTCTGCAGATCGGGCAGCGTGCGCACGTCGAACACCGTCACCGCGATGCCGAGCTCGCGGCCGGCGCCCTCGAGGTAGGCGCGCTGCCGCGCGAGCTCGGGCCTGCCGAGGTTGAGCATGGCGCCGAGCGTGCGGATCCTCGGGAACACATCCCTCAGGACATCGAGACGCGCCTCGGCCACCACCGGGTTCGCCGTGTACATGAGGCCGGTGACGTTGCCGCCGGGATGACCTGCGTCGGCCACCAGGCCTTCCGCCACCGGGTCGTCGACGCCGGAGAAGACGATCGGGATCGTGCGGGTCGCCCGCATGCACGCCTGCGCGCTCGCGGTGCCGCGCACGATGATCAGGTCGGCCTTGTGCTGGACCGCGTCGGCGCAGAGCGCCGGATAGAGCTCGTCCTTGCCCTCGGTCGAGCGGTAGCCGATCGCGAGATTCGTTCCCTCGACGTAGCCGAGCTCGCGCAGCCCCTGGCGCAGCGCGGCGAAATTGGCCGCGTTCGCCGACGACGGCTCGCGCTCGAGCACGGCGATGCGGTAGATCCTGCCCTGCGCCGCGGCCGCGAGCGGGGCGAGGAGCAGCAGGAGAGCGAGTGCGCGCCGCATGGGCATGGATGAGAATGGTATCCATGACCAAAACCGTCCGCATCGACAGGGGCAAGCGCCTGCGCGAGGAGCCGCACACCGGGCACAACCGCTGGCATCCCGACATCACGCCGATCACCGAGGTCGCGCCGGGCGAGGACCTCGCGCTCGAGACGCGCGACGCGAACGACCTGCAGATCGGGCCGCGCACCACGGCGAAGGACCTGGAGCGCCTGGAGCGCAACGTCGCCCATCCGCTCACCGGCCCGGTCTACGTGAAGGGCGCGAAGCCCGGTGACCTCCTCGAGATCGAATACCTCGACATCGTTCCCGAGAAGTACGGCTGGACGCGCTTCGCGCCGAACGGCGCCTTCCTGCCCGAGCTCTTCGACTACCACTTCGTCGCGCACTGGGACATCACGCCCGAGTACGCGACGAGCCCGCAGCTTCCCGGCGTGCGCATCCCGAACGGCGCCTTCATGGGCACCGCCGGCCTCGCTCCGTCGCACGAGCAACTGAAGAAGTGGGCCGCGCGCGAGGCCGAGCTGAAGGCGCGCGGCGGGCGCGTCTGGCCGCCCGACGCCGAGAACGCCTTTCCGCCGAGCGTCGGCGCGGAGGGCCTGCGCACCATTCCGCCGCGCGAGAACTGCGGCAATGCCGACATCAAGCAGCTCACCAGGGGATCGAGGCTGTTCGTGCCGGTGGCCGTGGAAGGCGGCTTGTATTCGGCGGGCGACGGCCACTTCGCGCAGGGCGACTCCGAGTGCTGCGGCACCGCGATCGAGATGGGCGCGACCTGCGTGGTGCGCTTCAGGATCCACGAGGGCGAAGCCGCGGCGAAGCGCATCGTCTGGCCGCGCTTCGCGCATCCGGGCTTCTTCCAGCCGCCCGAGATCGCCGCGCCGCGCAACTTCATCGGCACCATGGGCATGCCGATCACGAAGGAAGGCCGCAACGAGAGCTGCGACCTCTCGCTCGCGGCGAAGAACGCGGTGATCAACATGATCGAGCTCCTGCAGGAGCGCGGCTGGACCAAGGAGCAGGCCTACGTCATCTGCAGCGTCGCGGTCGACCTGCGCGTGAGCAACGTCGTCGACGTGCCCAACGTCACCGTGAGCGCGCTCCTGCCCGAAGACATCTTTGTGAGGTAGCGATGCAAGTTCCACTGATCGAGCAGGCGAAGATCCAGGCGCAGGTGCTGGTGCCGCTGGTGAAGACGCTGCAGGCGGAGCTCGGCGAGGAGCGCGCCAACGCCCTCGTGCGCAAGGCGCTCGGCGAGCACTACCGGAAGATCGGCGACAAGTTCTGGCGCGCGCAGAAGGGCACCGGCGTCGGCGAGAACGTCGGCGCCGCATTCAAGGGCTTCGCCGCGGCGGGCGGCCTCGACTACGAGGTGAAGGAGCAGACGCCGGACGCCTTCGAGGTCGACGTCACCGGCTGCCGCTACGCCCAGTTCTACCAGCAGATGGGCGCGCCCGAGCTCGGCTTCCTCCTCGTCTGCAGCGCCGACTTCCCGATGGCCGAAGGCTTCGGCGCGGGCGTGAGGCTCGAGCGCACGCAGACCATCATGCAGGGCGCGAGCCACTGCGACTTCCGCTACAAGCTGAAGGCCTAGCTACTTCTTGCGGATGAGGTTCGGGCCCCTGCCGGCGGCCTTCTCGTAGACGCCGTCGCCCGCCTTCACATACTTCGTCATCCCCAGCTCCTTCACGCGGCTGTTGGAGGTGGAGTACTTGCCGGTGACCCTCACCGGGCTGATGAGGCGCTCGCACGGCTTGTTGCAGCTCGGGCAGCGGGTGAGCTTCTTGTCGGCGATCTTCTGGAACACTTCGAAGCGGCCGTGGCACTTGTTGCAATGGCCTGAAGCAGGTGCGTAGTCGTACAAAGGCATTGCGGTATTTTATGCTGGCGCCATGGCGATCAAGCTGAACCACACCATCGTCAACGTGAAGAGCAAGAAAGACTCGGCGAGATTCTTCACCGAGCTCTTCGGCCTGCCGCCGGCGAAGCCGTTCGGCGCCTACTTCCTCACCGTCGGGCTCGCGAACGGCGTGACGCTCGACTTCTGCGACGCCGAGTGCGAGCCGGAGAAGCAGCACTACGCGTTTCTCGTGAGCGAGAAGGAGTTCGACGCCATCTTCGGCCGCATCAAGGAGCGCGGCATGGACTACTGGGCCGACCCGGCGAAGAAGCAGAAGGGCAAGATCAACCGCCACGACGGCGGCCGCGGCGTCTACTTCGAAGACCCGAGCGGCCACTTCCTGGAGATCATTACCCGCCCATACGGCGGCTAGTCTCGTATCATCGCGGCAGGGGAGGGTCATGGACCGCCGCGGGTTCGTCGTTGGGATCTGCACGCTCGCCCTGCCGGTGGCGGCGGGAGCGCAGGCGCGGCTTTATCGCGTCGGCATCGTGCATCGCGGCGGTCCCTATGCAGCGGCGATCGACGGTCTGCGAGACGGCCTGAAGGACCTGCGAATGTCCGAGGGCGCGCAATACGTGCTGCACGTCCGGGCCTCGGCGATCGTCAAAGGGGTCGAATCCGCCGCCGCCGCTCTCGAGCAGGAAAAGGTCGACGTCATATTCTCCGTGGCTACGTCGACCACCATTGCAGTCAAGCGAGCCACGAAGAGCGTGCCGATCGTGTTCTACAGCGGGACCGATCCGGTGCGGGCGGGGCTCATCGAGAACTTCAGCAAGCCTGGCGGGCGCCTGACGGGCGTGCACAGCCGGTTCAACGATCTTACGGCGAAGCGCCTCGAGCTGCTCAAGGTGCTGATGCCCAAGCTCAGCCGCGTCGTCACGTTCTACGACAAGACCAACCCGGTTTTCGCTCCGTCGGTAAAGCTCGCCCGCGAAGCGAGTCAGCGTCTCGGCGTGCAGTTGATCGAGCGCACGGTCGCCACGGTAGACGACGTGCGGTCAGAGCTGCGTGCGCTGAAGCGCGGGCAGGCCGACGCGCTGTTTCTGGTCTCCGATGCGATGGTGATCAGCGAGACCCCGGCCATCATCGCCGCCGCCCTCGAAAAGAAGATGGCCACCATGATGTCCGAGCAATCGGCCGTCGCGCAGGGCGCGCTCGCGAGCTACGGCGTGAGCTACTACACCTGCGCGCGCCTCGCCGCGACGTATGTGCAGAGGATTCTCGCCGGCGCAAATCCCGGCGATCTGCCGATCGAGCAAATCGACACGCCGCACTTCGCCGTCAACCTGAAGACGGCGGACGCCCTCGGCCTCAAGATATCGCAAGCGGTACTTGCGCGAGCGGACGAGGTGATCCGCTGATGAGAAGCGATCGGCGCGCATTCATCGCCGGCGCGCTCGCCTTGCCGCTCGCGGCATGGGCGCAGCCGCGGCTGTATCGGATCGGCGTCATCTACAACGGCGGGCCCTACACCGCCGCAATCGACGGGCTGCGCGATGGACTGAAGGATCTCGGCATCGCGGAGGGGCGCAACTACGTCTTCCACTTCCGCAACGTCAGGGGCGATCTGAGCGCGGTCGAGGGCGCGGCGCGCAGCCTCGAGCTTGAGAAGGTCGATCTCATCTATTCGGTCGCGACGACGACCACCGTCCGCGTGAAGCGCGCGACGAAGACCGTGCCGATCGTGTTCTACGCCGGCACGGACCCGGTCGGCAGCGGCTTGATCGCGAGCTATGCCAAGCCGGGCGGGCGGTTGACCGGCATCCACAGCCAGTTCACCGACCTGACCGCGAAGCGCCTCGAGCTCCTCAAGGCGCTGGTGCCGTCGGTGCAGCGGCCGATTGCGTTCTTTCTCGCCGCCGGCGTCGGCTCGCAGCAGTCGATCAAGCTCGCGCGCGCGGCGAGCGAACGCCTGAAGCTCACGGTCCTCGAGAGGCCAGTCGCCAGTCCCGAGGAGCTGCGCACCGCGCTGCGCGCATTGAGGCCAGGGGACGCCGACGCCATCTTCTACCTCGCCGACGCGCTGAGCATCAGCAATGCCGAGCTGATCATCGAGACGGCGACGGCGCTGAAGATTCCGGTCATGCTGGCCGAGGAGACCAGCGTGGCGAAGGGGGCGCTCGCGAGCTACGGCGTGAGCTACTACGTTTGCGGGCGCCTCGCGGCGAAGCTCGTGCAGCGCGTCATGCAGGGCGCGAACCCGGGCGACCTGCCGATCGAGCAGATCGACACGCCGCACTTCGTCATCAACCTGAAGGCCGCGTCCATGCTAGGCATCACCATCCCGCAGTCCCTGCTCGCGCGCGCCGACGAAGTCATCCGGTAACCTCGCGGAAATGAATGGGAAACGAACGCGTAATACGCGCGTGACCGCGGCCCGTTTATCATTTCCGGCTCTCGTCTAACCAGGAACAGCCATGACTCCGAATCCGAACAAGGCGCTGTGGGAAAAGGGCGACTTCACGCGCATCGCCAACACCATGCGGGAGAGCGGCGAGGCGCTGGTCGCAAAGCTCGGCATCACCAAGGGCATGAAGGTGCTCGATCTGGGCGGCGGCGACGGCACCACCGCGCTGCCCGAGGCGAAGCTCGGCGCCGACGTGCTGGTCGTCGACATCGCGTCGAATCTCGTCGCGGCGGGCAACCGGCGCGCGCAGGCCGCGGGGCTGAAGAACCTCAGGTTCCAGGAAGGCGACGCGACCAACCTCGAGGGCCTGAAGGACAAGTCGTTCGACCTCGTCGTCAGCATCTTCGGCGCCATGTTCGCGCCCAAGCAGAACGACGTGGCGAAGGAGATGGTGCGCGTGACCAAGCCCGGCGGCCGCGTCGTGATGGGCAACTGGATCCCGGGCGATCCGACGCTCGTCGCGCAGATCCTGAAGATCAGCTCCGCCTACTCGCCGCCGCCGCCCGAAGGCTTCGTCAGCCCGATGACCTGGGGCGTCGAGAACACGGTCGTCGAGCGCTTCGCCGGCGCGGGCATCGCGAAGGAGAAGATCTCCTGCGTGAAGGATACCTACGTCTTCAACTTCCGCGGCTCCCCGGCCGGGTTCGTCGCCGACTTCCGCAACTACTACGGGCCGACGATGAACGCGTTCGATGCGGCAGCGAAGAACGGCAAGGCCGAGGACCTGCGGCGCGAGCTCGAGGAGCTGTTCGCCCGCTGCAATACGTCGAAGGACAAGGGCCTGACGTCCATCCCGGCGACGTTCCTGCGCGTCACGGTCAACGTCTGAGCGTTCGGGCTCCGTCCCCGAATTGGATCGCGAGGAAGAGGTCGATGCGTCGTGAAAGCGCCGTCAACGCGTCGCGGAAGGCGCGCCGTTTTTCCTCGTCGGATCCTTCGACCGCCGCCGGATCCGGCACGCCCCAGTGCGCGCTGAGCGGATGGCCGGGCCAGAGGGGGCAGACCTCGGCGGCGGCCGAGTCGCAGACGGTGAAGACGAAATCCATCTTCGGCGCATCGGCGGCGGCGAACTCGTTCCAGCTCTTCGAGCGCGCACCGCTCGTCGGCAGGCCGGCCTTC
>Ga0134121_10002172_pt1 | contig 17257 bp, 11 predicted proteins | sample KB301_FD_96463 | JGI IMG/M metagenome (GOLD analysis project Ga0134121, IMG submission 96463) | Terrestrial soil microbial communities without Nitrogen fertilizer from Kellogg Biological Station, Michigan, USA - KB3-0-1 | ecosystem: Environmental > Terrestrial > Soil > Unclassified ... | reverse complement strand
GAAACCGCCCCCCCCTCCACCCCCCAATGTGCCACCTCCGAAACAACTCGTATTTACACCCCCGGTAATTAAACCTGATGAGGAGATAAAGCCGGAAGAAATCCCGCCTACTCAGGAAGAAGCGCAACATGTTGAAGTAAGCACAGCGGATGTGAATTCTGACGTGGAATATGCACCGCCCCCGGCTCCCATTGAAGAAGTAAAGCCGCAAATCTTCACGTATGTTGAACAGATGCCTGATTTTCCGGGAGGACAAACAGAACTGATGAAATTCCTGCAGAAGAATTTACGCTATCCTCCCGCAGCACGTGAGAATGGAATTGAAGGAAGAGTGGTGTTGCAATTTGTGGTGGATGAAACAGGAAATATCTCTGACATACAGGTACTCCGTGACATCGGAGGCGGGTGTGCTGAAGAAGCTATTCGCGTAGTGAAAAGTATGCCTCCGTGGAAAGCAGGAAAGCAAAATGGAAATCCTGTGAAAGTATATTTCAAATTGCCCGTCACTTTCAAATTGGGATCAGAATAATTCGTCGAAACATCTTTCTGTTGAAGCCGGTTTTGATTGCCTTCCATCTGTTCATGGTACTTGTTTACCTTGCGATGGGAGGCATTTTCGTTTTCACTGATGTCTGTGCAAATATTTTATCGGGTGATCCGCGTCTGTTTCTTGGAATTCTATTAATGGCGTATGGTAGCTACAGGGGGTATTATGTCTATCGCAATTTTATTCGTGAAGAGAATTAGCATGAATGTGTATTCATTAAGAGGAAGAAAAAGATTGGCAATAGAAATGTCAGGAAATTTTTTGAACACTACTTTCTGTCCCGAAAAACCGCGAAGCCTTTCGGGACGCTATTCATTTTATTTCTTAGTGGCGCTCAATTTTCTGATTTCTGTTTTCTTTATTCTATCCTCCTGCAAAAGCAAATCACACCAACCTCCTGTAGAAACTGATACTCCCACCACAGGTGAACTCACCATCAGCGCCGACGAATCATTTGCGCCCGTAGTGAGTGATGAGGTAAATAATTTTGAGAACATTTACGCGCAGGCAAAAATTCATGTCAACTTCAAACCGGAGCCGGATGCAGTTTCTGATTTAATCAACAACCGTGTAAGAGAAATCGTGATCGCCCGCAAGCTTACCAATGATGAGTTAAGTTATCTGCGGAAAGATTATCCTCCCCGGCAAATCATGATGGGCATAGATGCAGTAGTATTTATCGTGAACAAACAGAATGCTGATACGAGCTTTCGCTATGATCAGGTGGTGGACATCCTGAGCGGAAAAATTTTGGACTGGAAAGAAATCAGCAATCAATCCTCCCTTGGAAAGCTTTCCATCATTTTCGACAATAAACGTTCGAGCATGTTTCGTTATTTGAAAGAAGATGTTCTGAAAGGAAAACCAATTTCACCCCAGGCATTTGCAGTGGATTCGAATGAGGCGGTCATCAGTTATGTTGAAAAGGATCCTGCCGCGATTGGTGTGATCGGCGCAAGCCGGATTATCACCTTAGGCGATACAGCTGCAAAAATTATTTTAACCAAGGTTAAAGTGGCAGGGATTTCAAATCAGGATACAGCAGGCAAAGAAATTTTTTATCATCCCTTTCATGAAGAACTGATGAGAAAACAATATCCTTTTCTTCGGGGATTGTATATCATTAGCCGTGAGGAATATGCGGGGCTGGGCACGGGCTTTGCAACCTATGTTGCTTCAGATGAAGGACAAACAATTGTAGAGAGATCAGGATTAGTTCCGGCGAAGCAGCCGTTGAGAATTATTGAGTTAAAAAATGAATTCTAATTTTAGAGTCATCTTAAACAAAGAAAAAAATGAGACGCAGAAAATTGTTGGTGCTCCTGTTCATGAGTTTCATTGTTTCCGTGAAAGCTCAAACCACTGCTGACGGAATCAAAGCGCTTGATTATGAAAACTACGCAACAGCACGGCGTATCTTTTCGCAGTTGGTAAAGTCACAGCCCGACAACGCGCTGAATTATTATTATCTCGGCATTGTGTATTGCAATTTGGGAAAGATTGATTCTGCACGGATGGTTTTCACCGCCGGCACCCAAGCCGATCCAAAATCAATTTACAATTACGTGGGATTGGGAAGAACCTTCCTTGAGCAAAACAATGCGCAACAAGCCAACCAGTATTTTGACAAAGCAAAATCACTGACCACGCAGAAAGATATCACACAGTACAAATTGATTGCTGACGCATACTCAAGTGCTGCGCATCCGAATTATGACATGGCAGTTACCCTGCTGAAAAAGGCTATTGAGTACAACAATAAAGATGCGGAAGTGTATTGGATTTTGGGAAAGACCTATGAAGCAATGAACAAAAGTGGTGATGCAGTTTCAGCGTATGAACGCGCAACTGAATTGAACCCCTCTTACGCAAACTCATTTACGCATATCGGCGTGATCTGGCGCAATGCACGTAATCTGAATTTATCGAAAGAAAGTTTTGATAAAGCGCTTCAGGCAGATCCTAATTTTCCCCCTGCCTACAGGGAACTTGCCGAATTTTACTTCTACACCGGCAAGTATGATCTGGCAACTCAAACCTACCAGAAGTATCTGGAAATCGCTGACAAAGATGATGAGACTCAATTTCGCTACGCAAAATTTCTTTTCGTCATAAAAAAATACCAGGACGCTATAAATATTTTGAATAAACTCAGAGGAAAAATTTCATCGCCAATCCTGTATCGTCTGCTCGGTTACTCCTATTATGAAATCGGCAATTACCAGGAAGGAATATCACACCTGGATACTTTTTTTCAGAAAACAGATTCATCGAAAATTATTCCTTCCGATTATGAGTACCTCGGTAAATTACAGATTAAGACAGGGATGGATTCAATCGGGTTTCTTACCATACAAAAGGCCATTCTTTTGGATTCAACGAAATATGAATTGTACGACACTATTGCCACCTATCTTTATAAGCAAAAGAAATTTGACAAAGCCGGAGAATTTTATGAGAAGAAGCTGAGAGCAATGCCTTCAAACGTTCCTTTTCAGCAAAAAGCCAACAGCCTGTTTCAGGAAGGCAAAACATTTTATTACGCTCATAATTATTTGAAATGCGATAGCATTTTTATGATACTGGCGAAACTCTCACCGCAATGGCCGTACAGTTACTTGTTTCGTGCACGTTGCCAATTGTTCATTGATTCGTTAGATACGGTGCGAAGCAAGGCCTTTCCATTTTACAACCTGTTTCTCAGCAAAGCGTATGCTGATACCATTCATTTCAAAGCTGAATTGGCTGAAACGTATCAGTACCTGGGAAATTACAACACCCATTACAAGAATTACGGTGTGGGATTATATTACTTCAATAAAGTAATCGAGATGAATGGCGGTAATGCTGATGTGATTGCAACCGTGAAATGGATCAAAGAAAATTACAAGACGCAACCAGGAAATCCAATTCCGGCCACTAAAGACACCACCGGATTTTTGATCCCTGCAATCATTAATGGACATTCACTTACGCCTTTGTATGATCCCGGCCTCATGGGAATAGGCGTAACTCAGGAAGGGTCTTCTCAATTAATTGTTACAGGAAGCGATGGTGAAAATACCAAGGGTGTAATCGTGAAAGTAGGTGATCACTCGCTAAAAAATGTAGCGGTAACAATTGTTCCAGACCAAAAACAACCTGTGGCCATCGGTCCTGATGTTTTGAACAAAATGAATATTGTATTCGATTATCCCAGCAGTTCCCTTTTGCAGCGATGATGAAGGAATCATGAAACAAAACGTCCCGGAAAATTTTTCGGGACGTTTTGTTTTTGCATGAACCCAGTTCCGATTTTTATCGCCATGAGTTGTGAGCTTAGCCTTATTGAAAGTTGAGAACAGTTTTTCGAATAATGTCAACGCATTCCATCATTTGATCTTCCGTGATCACCAATGGTGGTGCAAACCGGATTTTATCACCGTGAGTTGGTTTTGCAAGCAAGCCGTTTTCTTTAAGAGCAAGACACAGGTCCCATGCTTCTTTTCCATCCTTCAGTTTTACTACTATCGCATTCAGCAATCCTTTGCCCCGAATGGTTGTGATGATGTCTGAATCAATTTTGTGAAGCTCTTCTCTGAAAATATTTCCGAGATAAAAAGCATTGTCAGCCAAGTGCTCATCAATGATGACCTGGAGTGATGTCATTGCAACTTTGCATGCGAGAAGATTACCTCCATAGGTAGAACCATGTTCGCCCGGTTTAATCGTTAGCATTATCTCATCATCAGCAAGCACCGCAGAAACGGGAAGCGTTCCTCCTGAAAGAGCTTTTCCCAAAATCAGGATATCGGGATGAACATTTTCATAATCGCAGCACAGCATTTTCCCGGTACGTCCCAACCCTGTTTGAATTTCATCGGCAATGAAGAGTACATTTTTTTCTTCGCACATTTTTTTTGCCGAAGAAAGAAAACCATCATCGGGCACATTCACGCCTGCTTCGCCTTGAATCGGCTCCACAAGAAATCCTGCGACATTAGAATCATCCAATGCCTGCTTCAATGCACTCAAATCATTGTATGGAATTGAAATAAATCCCGGTGTGAGTGGACCGAAATTGATTGATGAGGACGGATCAGTAGAGAATGAAATAATGGTCGTGGTTCTCCCGTGAAAATTCCCCATACATGTAATGATCTTCGCCTGGTCAGCAGCAATTCCTTTTACCTCGTAGGCCCACTTGCGGCAAAGCTTGATTGCTGTCTCCACTGCTTCAGCACCGCTGTTCATCGGCAGCACCTTATGATAGCCGAAAAGTTGCGTAATGTACTGTTCGAACTCGCCAAGAAGGTTGTTGTAAAATGCGCGTGAGGTGAGTGTAAGAATTTGTGATTGCTCGATCAATGATTCAATGATGCGCGGATGACAGTGACCTTGATTCACTGCAGAGTACGCTGAAAGAAAATCGTAGTAGCGTTTTCCATCCGTATCCCAAACAAAAACTCCTTTCCCTTTTTCAAGCACCACCGGCAGCGGATGATAATTGTGCGCGCCGTATTTTTCTTCGAGGGCGATGTGATCAATTTTGGTTTCAACCATAAAATTCATTTAAGATAATTTACTAATCAAATTCTCAACGATACACCTCTCTTCTGTTGCCAACTTCCACAATCAGCACTACTAGTTTCTCGCTATAAATTTCATAGATGATTCGATAGTCGCCTACTCTCACTCTGAAAGCAGATCTTCCTTTTAACTGAATATAACCGTGAGGGCGCGGATCCGATGCAAGGTTTGCTATGGCTTGCATAATTTTTCCGCAAACCGTTTTTCGATCTTTTCAATTTGTTTTTTGGGCCGAACGCTCAATGAGGCCTTTAAAAATTACTTTCTTCTTTTCTTCCACGACTCTTGGATTTCACGAAATGCCCGCTCAATGGGAATTGGATCGCTCTTCTTTTTTTAACTTGATCATAGGCTTTGATATCAGCGAGTTCTTCCGCGGCATCGTGCAGTCGCTGATATTCCCTCACCGGCACCATTACGGCTACTTTTTTACCTTTTCGATCCACAACATAATTTTCAGAAGCGAGCATGCGAGAACTGTTTTTTCAAAAATAAACTTTTTTAAAATGTTATGATGAACTTAAAATGCAATTGCTATTTCAAATTATCCATGCTGAAATTTAATGGCAGTAATTCTTTCACTGAACTAATCCGAAAAACTTTCCCTGCCTCTGCCTGCAAAATAATTTCAATGTCGTGATCAAAACGTTGTTCATACTCTAAGATCGTTTGACGACAAATTCCACACGGTGCCACCGGTTCGATCAACACCTGATCATTTGCTTTTGCTGAAATAGCCAATGCAACAACGGCAACATTCGGATGCAGCGCTGATGCCGCAGACAGCGTAACTCTTTCCGCACAGATTCCTGCCGGGGAAGAAGCATTCTCCTGGTTGCTTCCGGAAACAATTACTCCGTTTTCAAGCAATGCGGCCGCTCCAACTTTGAAGTTCGAGTAGGGTGCATAAGCAGTCGCAATTGCAATCTTCGCCTGCACCAGCAATTCTGCAAGTTCAGTCGGTAATTCATCAGTGCTATCAAGTTCTTTGTATGAAAAGTTCTGAGTGATTTCTTTCATGCTCTTCGATTTTTTTAATTTTCCCGGTACTTCTAACCAGACCTCCGGGGTTTGAAAAAAAAACCTCGGAGGTCTGACTTCCGACTTCACTGCTACATTTGCAAGTTAAATTTTTTCAGGGATGAAGAAAATTTTGGTACTCGGCGCAGGTCGTTCCTCTTCTGTGCTGATCAGCTATTTACTGAAGCATGCAGCAGAGTGGGATGTAATGATCACGGTAGCGGATCACACAGCCGAACTTGCACAATCGAAAGTAGCTCAGGGAACTCCTCATGGAGGAAATCATGAACGCGCAGTTGCGATGGCTTTTGATGCAATGAATGAACAGCAGCGGAAAGAAATAATCTCACAGCATGACATTGTTGTTTCCCTGCTTCCGCCACACTTGCACATTTTGGTTGCAAAGGACTGCATCAAATTCAAAAAGCATCTTGTCACTGCATCGTATGTGACAAACGAGATGCAGCAATTGAGTGATGACGTGAAGAAAGCAGGATTGCTTTTCATGTGTGAGATGGGATTAGATCCCGGCATTGATCACATGAGTGCAATGAAGATTATCAGAAACCTTCAGCAGCAAGGCGGTGTGATCTCTTCATTCAAATCGGGAACAGGGGGGCTAGTAGCTCCTGAAAGTGATGACAATCCATGGCATTATAAAGTGACGTGGAATCCACGCAACATTGTTCTGGCGGGGCAAGGCACTGCGCAGTACTTGGAAAACGGTGTGAAGAAATTTATTCCTTACCACCGCTTGTTTACTACTACGGAAAAATTTAAGATCGGCGGCTACGGCAAATTTGAATCATATCCCAATCGTGATTCGCTGTTATACATTTCAAAGTACGGATTGGACGGCGTGAAAACAATTCTTCGCTCTACCCTGCGCAAGGAAGGTTACTGTGAAGCATGGAATGCGTTGATTCAGCTTGGACTCACTGATGATACATACACCATTGAAAGCGCAGATGCACTTACGTATGCGGCATGGCTTTCTTCATATTTACCGGTCCGCAGGACCCCTCACGGAGAAAAGAAAAAGCATCACGACAAATCCATTAAAGAACGTGTTGCCAGATTTTTTGATCGCCGGAAGAAAGATGAAATGATCACCCGATTGGAATGGCTCGGATTATTCAGCGACGAAAAAATTTTATTAGCAAATGGTACTCCTGCACAAATTCTTCAGAACCTCATTGAAACAAAATGGATGATGCAGCCGCGCGATAATGATCTCGTTGTGATGCGGCATGAATTCGAATATAGTGGAGTTGCTAACGAGGACACAGTTGTGGGTGATGGTATAAACAATAATCAGCAACAGAAGCACATTAGCACTTTGGTTTTGAAAGGAGAAGATGCAGTGAATACAGCAATGGCCAAGTCTGTTGGGTTGCCCCTGGGAATCATGGTCCGCTTGCTGCTGCAACATGATTTATTTCTCACCGGTGTTCACATTCCCGTGATGTCGCAGGTGTATGAGCCCGTGCTGAAGGAGTTGGAAGACCTTGGAATTGTTTTTCAGCAGGAAGAAACCGCGCGAGCGTTTAACATTTAGCGCCATAATGCTTCATCACAGATTGAAGTCGTAAATTTGTTTTCAGTTATTTAGCAATGCATAGAAACAGAAAACCAAAGAGTTACTTACCTCCCGAACAGGAATAATTTGCGTATGCGTTCTTAAGAACGCTTATTTTATTCTGCACACAGGTGTTTATTACAATCAGTTCACGAAAATTTCATTGATAAAGATGGATTGAATGAGGTAAAGGAATTACCAGGATGCTGAACTGAATACCCGTTCTTCCTTCGCTGAACAAATTTTTGTTATTCCCACTCATTCATATTTCTTTGCACCCGCTCAAAAACAGAGATCGTAACAGCATCCAAAATTTTTCTCCGCAAGGAGTCCTACGGAAATGGCAAAAAAGAAAGCAAGCGAAGCGATTAAGAACCTGATGATCGTTGAGAGCCCGGCGAAAGCTAAGACGCTGGAAAAGTTTTTGGACAAGCAATTCATTGTTAAATCATCCTATGGCCACATCCGTGATCTCCCGAAATCGAACGATGCAATTGATGTGAAGAACCGGTATAAGCCCACCTATGAAATAAGCGCAGATAAAAAGCAGGTTGTAACGGAGTTGAAAAAATTAGCGAAGCAGGCCACTGATGTTTGGTTAGCCACTGACGAGGACCGTGAAGGTGAAGCCATAAGCTGGCATTTGTGTGAAGCATTGGGTTTGGATGTAAAAAAAGCAAAGCGGATCGTATTTCATGAGATCACGAAGGGCGCCATCCTGGATGCAGTGAAAAATCCGCGCAAGATCGATATCAACCTGGTGAATGCTCAGCAAGCGAGAAGAATCCTTGATCGTCTCGTGGGTTTTGAATTGTCGCCGATTCTCTGGAGAAAAATAAAAGGATCACTTTCAGCAGGAAGAGTGCAGTCTGTTGCTGTTCGCCTGATCGTTGATCGGGAAAGAGAGATCAGTCAGTTCAATGGTACGTCCTCATTCAAAATTGTTGCGCAGTTCAGAGCCAATGATAAGTTTGGCAATGAAGTAGTGTTCAAAGCAGAGCTTGCGAAAAATAAAAGTGAGGAGAAGGATGCATTATCATTTCTCAAAAAATGCATTGGTGCTGAATACAAAGTGAATGATGTACAAGTGAAGCCCGCTAAAAAATCACCTTCAGCGCCATTCACCACATCAACATTGCAGCAGGAGGCCAGTCGCAAATTAAGTTTCTCAGTTGCGAAAACCATGCTGATCGCACAAAGACTGTATGAGAGCGGAAAGATCACGTACATGCGTACTGACTCCACCAATCTTTCTGAGACGGCGCTTCAATTGATTCACCAGGAGATTGAAAAAAGTTATGGTGCTAAATATGCGCAGGAAAGGAAGTATGCTACCAAGACTGCGAATGCACAGGAAGCGCACGAAGCCATTCGCCCTTCTTACATTGAGGACAAAGAAATCGATGGCGAAAATGATGCGCAGCGGTTATACAGTTTAATTTGGAAACGGACAATTGCTTCACAAATGAGTGATGCGCAATTGGAAAAGACGACAGCCAAAATCGGGATCTCAACTGTAAAGGAGGAAGAACTTGTTGCAAGCGGTGAAGTATTATTGTTTGATGGCTTTTTGAAAGTGTATATGGAGTCTGTTGATGATGAAGTTATCGCTGAGGATTCTTCAGGGATGCTTCCTCCGCTAAAAGCCGGGCAAAAGCTAAAGTTTGTTGAGATGGATGCTACGGAAAGATTCACCCGGCCTTCCGCGCGATATACTGAAGCCGCGCTTGTTAAAAAATTAGAAGAGCTTGGAATCGGAAGGCCATCTACCTATGCGCCAACGATCAGCACGGTGCAGAAGCGTGGCTATGTGGAAAAGAAAGACAGGGAAGGTGTGAAGCGCGAATATCGCGTTCTCATGCTGAAAAATGATGACATTAAAAAAGTAATGGAGAGCGAGAATACAGGGGCGGAAAAATCAAAATTATTTCCTACTGACATTGGAATGATCGTGAATGATTTTCTTCTCCTGCATTTCCCCACAGTTATGGATTTTGGTTTCACTGCAGAAATTGAAAAAGAGTTTGATGACATATCAAATGGAATGAAAAAGTGGGATGAAATGATTGATGATTTCTACAAACCGTTTCATAAAAATGTTGAATCAACTATGGACAAAGCTGAACGTGCCTCCGGTGAACGCGAATTAGGAATTGATCCTAAGACCGGTAAAAAAGTAAGTGCACGCATGGGCCGGTATGGACCGATGGTGCAGATAGGAGCACAGGACGATGAAGAGAAACCACGCTATGCAAAATTGCGCGGTAATGTAAATCTTGAATCCATCACACTCGAGGAAGCACTTGAGTTATTTAAGCTGCCAAGAACAATTGGTCAGCACGAAGGCACCGATGTGATTGTGAATGACGGAAGATTCGGTCCCTATGTTCTTCACAATAAAAAATTTCATTCGCTGAAGAAAGAACAGGACCCGATGACGATTACGCTTGATGAGGCATTGGTTTTGATTGGAGAAAAACAGAACAACGTGATCAGGGAATTTAAGGAAGGGGGAGTTTCTATTTTGAACGGGAAGTGGGGACCTTACGTGAAGAGCGGACGGTTGAATGCAAAGATTCCAAAGGAAAAAGACCCGGCAAAATTATCGTTGGAAGAATGCATGGAGTTACTGGAGAAAGCGAAGGATGCCCCGAAAAGAGGATTCACAAGATTCAAGAAAAAAGGAGTGTAGAAACTACGATGCACGATTTACGTAACACTACTCAAAATTCACGACTCACGACTCACGATTCACGACTCACGATTTAATGTGAAAGAAAAAATTCCAAAAACAGAATTAAGCGCGCTGATTCATCTGCTCGATGATCCGGATGAAGAGGTGTTTCGCCATGTCACCGATCGCTTGATTTCATTGGGGACAACAGTAATTCCTTCACTGGAAGATGCATGGGAAAAAACATTTGATCCTAACCTGCACTATCGTTTGGAAGAGTTGATTCACCTCATTCAGTTTGAAAATCTTCTCAAAGATTTATCCCGATGGGCGAACAAGAGAACGGATGATTTGTTTGAAGGTGCTTTGCTCATTTCGCGGTATCAATATCCTGACCTTGATGAGTTCGCCATCAAGGAGCAAATTGATCGGATGTCGCGGGAGATTTGGCAGGAGATGAATTATTCGCTCACGCCGCTCGAGCAGGTGAACGTGTTCAACCATGTGCTCTTTACACTGAACGGATTTTCAGGCAACACGCAAAACATTCACGATCCCCAAAATCATTATCTCAAGTATGTATTGGAATCGAAAAAAGGAAACCCGGTTTCACTCTCGATTCTATATTTAATTCTTGCCGAGAAAATCAGGATGCCGGTGTATGGTGTCGTTCTTCCCCAGCATTGTGTCCTTTCATTTCACAAAGATTATGTGTTGGAAGGAGATGCAGAGCAGCGGATCAGGAATAGTATTTTGTTTTATATCAATCCTTTCAACAAAGGCATCATCTTCAACCGGGATGATATCACGATGTTCCTTAAAAAACTGAACGTCACAGCAAAGCCATCACATTATCTTCCCTGTACTAACAAAGAAATTATTACAGCGCTTATTAACTCGCTGATGGTTTCTTATGAACTCGCCGGTGTTCCTGAAAAAGTGAAAGAGTTGATTCGGTTGAAGGAAGTGATTACAGAGGCGTAAGTTGCCGTACTGCAGATTTTCCGATTCGCGATTCTCGTATCCCGATTCGCGAGACGCCCATCAAGGATACGTTTTCTCGGTGTACCAACTGCAAAATTTTTTTCCGTTGTCAGTGAAAGTGAAATACATACTGTCTTCTGCAGATGGAACAAAAGGAAGATATTTTATTTGTTGTGAATCGGTCCTTCTGAGCACCGGTTCGATAATGCATATCACTCCTGCCTTCGCTTTCACTTTACTTGAATAGACTGTTGCACTGTCGCTGTTATAAGTTAAGGTGTAAAATTTTATGGAGAAGTAATTCTGCGGAATTCTTGTCTTCTTCATCAGGGCAAGTAATTCAGTTTTACTCTCAAGCCAATGTGATTGTTTTGCCTTTGTTCGTAAATCAGGCAACGAGTCTTTGCTATCGTAAAAATCTTCCCACAATACCGGTATGTTAAGATTGATGTGATAAGCTTCAGAAGGATTGGATGGGTACTGCCGCCGGATTGCTCTGATCCAGTCAACGCTGTCATTCGGGTATCTTGTTTTTAATTGTTCGGCTAAAGCAGCTTCGCCGGGAAATGAATCAACTTTATAATATGCATACCATACTCGTGCATAATAATGCCTTATCATCTGCGGGTTTTTATTTTGCGATAGGTACGCATAGTATTCAAACATCTTTGACGCTTTCACTCTTGCCGGATTCTTGTTTCCTCCGAATGCTATTCCGAGGACTCGCAATAACCCCTTGTTATGCCCCACGGCACATCCATGTAAATTGAACAGTGTTTTTTTATCTATGGTGAGTGAATCAAGTGGTTTGAAGATCGTATCAGCGATTGCTTCCTGCAAACTTTCCTCTGAAACCCGGGAGCCGGTAGGGGAGACATACACACTCAGGTCAATAAATTCGTTGCCATGTGTTACCAGGTTTATCAGTCCCCACGGATGACCATTTTCAGGACGATGTGCTGCAAGATAGTTGCGAACTTCCAGCAAGGAAATTAAAGTGTCAATGACGATTTCGGTTTTCTCTGAATCACCGAGGCGATAGTATTGGTCAGCCAGTGAATAATACGGGTTCCTGCTGCTTTCATCTTTGCCAAGAATAAAGGTGATGCTCTTGCGTGGAACGGTATCAGTATCCACACTATCAATTCTATTAAGAGTTGCTTCGGTGGATTTTTCTTTCAGCTTATTGTGATGACATGAGCTAAGCATCACGCAAATAATAAGTCCTGAAAAGAAATACCGGTTCACCACTGCTGTTACTGGAATTATTTATTCCAGTACAAACTTAACAGGAAGTGTCATCCGAACTCTTTCAGCATTTCCGTTTTGTATTCCCGGAATCCAATTTGGCATCATGCTGATAACACGCAGCGCTTCTGCATTCAGTTCATCGTTGACACCGCTCAGCACTTTCATTTCCGAAATGCTTCCATCTTTTTCAATCACAAATGAGATGTAAACAGTTCCGAAAATTCCTTTTGCTTTGGATGCAGCAGGGTAGAGTATGTTCTTATGAATGAAAGCCATGAGAGAATCTCCTCCTCCGGGGAAAGAAGGCATTGATTCGACCATCTGAAAGACGGAGTCTTCTTTTATTTCTTCTTCTGCTACTGTAAAGTTTTCGCCTGATGAATCTGGTACGACCATGTTCGGGCTATAATTTTTAGAACCTTTTGTACCACCCCACTTCATGCATTTTAGTTCTGACTTTCTTGAAACTTTTGAATGACCAGCTTGAATTTTACCAGCTTCATAACCCACTGCATAATTTGAAACTCCTTCAGGCAGAGGGTTCGCTTGTTGCACTCTCACCAATTTTCCATCCTTATCAGCAATGATTTGTTCATCTACTGCAATGAAAGAAGTGTAATTGGTCATCAGGTTATATTTCAAACCCAAATCAGTAATGTCCTTTTCGTAATTATCTGACTTGCCTGAATATCCATCAGTAGAATAATAATCGAGTAGTTTTATTTTTTCTCTCGCCCACAAATAGCGAATTGCTGAATTTGTTTTCAGCGGTGTAATCTTCGAAAGGTCGAAGGATTGTTCGTATGTTGTCCGTCCGGCTTTTCCTTTTACAGTGACTGTGCCTGTTGCCTTGCCTTTATATTTTCCGAAAATAATTATGGGGCGTTCTGCAAGCATGTCGGGTGAAGAAGCAGGTTCCACATCATAAGCTTGGAAAGAACCAAAGTTGGTTTTGATGTGAGTTAATACGGGAGTGTTGATGTAGTTCCTGAACTTCTCTGCCTGCTCGCTGGCGAGCTCCGGCTTAGTGACGATCATCGGTTCGCCGCCGCCCATAAACGCCATGCCTTCCATCAGGTAGCGATTGACAGAGTTGCCAATACCGAAACTGAAGAAGTTTGTGTTGCCGCTGTTGTTGCGAATGAACTCGAAAGTTTCTTTTTCAATATCCACATATCCGTCTGTCACAATCACAAATGATCGCGATAGATCCGGATCGGGTCGCGGAAGACTATATGCTACACGCATGGCAGGAAGCAATTCTGTTCCGCCTCCGCCGCCCTGCGCATCAATAAATTTCACAGCCTTCTCAAAATTCTCCTGGGTCGCATTAAGTGATGTTTGACTTAGCGTAGCAGAATATCCTGAGAAAAGCAGCACGTTAAATTTATCGTCGGGCTTCAGGTTGAGAATAAGATTCCTGAGTAATTTCTTGGAAATATCAATCGGAAATCCGTGCATGGAGCCTGACACATCAACGATGAAAATGTATTCCCTTGGAGGAATTTCTTCCTTCAAAACTTTCTTCGGAGGCTGAATCATCATCAGGAAAAAGTTTTCATCACCATTTTCATACAGCATCACCCCGGATTCAATTTTATTTCCCTGCAGAGAATAGTTGACGATGACATCCCTGTTTCCGCCGTATGATTCACTGGGATCAAGAACCACATTTGCTGTATTCAAATCAGGCTGAGTAATAATTGTTTTATGAGTCGAACAAACAATATTCTGAATTGGAATCCCGGAATTAATCATCACTTCGATTCCATATTTATAAGTGGGCATGACTCCTTCTTTTGTGTAAGGCGTGCTCACGAAATTATCATCAGTACTTGCAGTTTCTTTCGACTTGTTGGAATATCTTGGTCCAACGACAGTCGGATAAACAAAAGAATATTGTCCGCTTTCCGGAACAAGCAGTTCAGTATATTTTAATTCTACTGTGATGGTGTCATTCACCGCAATGTTGCCGACATTCATCGTGAACACATTGGGCCGGCTTTGCTCGAGAAGAGAAGTCCGTTTGCCTTCTTTCTTTGCCTCTTCATATTCTTTTTTTGCTTTTTGTTTTTCTTCAATCTTAGCAGTAACCACTCGCGAGCCGATGGTCATTTGCATGGCATATACCGCAGCTTTAGTGGAAAGAGGAAAAGTGTAAATAGCTTCAAGGGTGTTTTTTCCCGAATTAATGTACACTTGTTTTACAGTCACATCAGCTATCACACCTACGATATTCACTTTCGCTGAAGTTTCTTTCAACGGCAGGTTGTCTGTTTCGGGATGCTCGCTGATCACCACGAAGTAAGGTGAAAGTGTTTTGTCATCGGTTTCTTCTGTTTGAGCTTTAAGGGTATTGGAATTTAAAAGGAAGAAAAACAAAAAGAAGGAGGAAGTAGCTCTCCTGTTGAGGAAGGAAGGAGTTGGTTTCATAATTTTTTGGTGAGTTTTGGAATGACCTACTGAAAACGTAGAGCCATGCAATTATTACATCTTCCCAGAATTTATTTTATTAAGGTGAAAGAGGAGAGGTTTTAAAGTAAGAACAAAATTAAAGTAAGGTCTCTTCTAAACGTGCGCGAATTATGGATTGCAAAATGCGCCGCATTCGTCTGTGCAGAGTATATTACCTTATCGAATGTGACCGCCGGGCGTAGATTTTAAACTGTATTCGCGAGAGGCTTATGGTTGGAATATTTTTCTTCTTCGTTGCAATCCGTTGATTCCCTATATTCGTTTGCCCCAAAGAACCATCGGATGAAAAAAATTATCTTCTGCTGCATGATCACATTTCTCATGATTGGATGTACAGAACCGCCTGAGAAAAGAGATTCTTCTGCGCAAAATAATTGCTGTGAATATTTCAACGTGCCGGATTCTGTGAAGAAGGCAGGTGGCATAAAGATGATCACCATTGACGGTAAGTATCGTGTGTGGACAAAACGATTCGGCAATGGAGCAATCAAGGTATTGCTGCTTCATGGCGGACCGGCAATTACGCATGAATACATGGAATGCTTCGAACAATTTTTTCCGCAGGAAGGAATTGAATTTTATGAGTACGATCAGCTTGGCTCATTTTATTCTGATCAGCCGGATGACAGTAGTTTGTGGACTGTTGATCGCTTCGTGGAAGAAGTCGAGCAAGTTAGAAAAGGGCTTGGATTGGACAGCACAAATTTTTACCTGCTCGGAAATTCATGGGGAGGTTTGCTCGCAATGGAATATGCATTGAAGTATCAGAAGAATTTGAAAGCGTTGATTGTGTCAAATATGATTGCAAGCATTTCGCGATATGAAAAATACAATGAACACTTGCGTAGTGAGATGAGAAAATCGCTGGTGGATTCGCTGGAAGTTTTTGAGAAGAAAGGTGACTACGGCAATCCCGTTTATGTTGACCTTGTTCAGAAGGAATATTACAATCAGCACATCTGCCGGTTGAATCCATGGCCCGAGCCCCTGACAAGAAGTTTCAATCACATCAACCCAACCATCTACGTAATGATGCAAGGTCCGAGTGAATTTAAAACAGGCGGACGATTGCTTCACTGGGATCGCTGGAATGATCTCCACAACATCACGGTGCCGACGTTAATGATCGGTGCCAGGTACGACACCATGAACCCTGAAGATATGGACGCGATGAGCAAACTTGTTCAGCGGGGAAAATATTTATATTGCCCTAACGGAAGTCACTTAGCCATGTGGGATGATCAGGAACATTATTATCCAGGCGTGATAAAATTTTTGAAGGATGTGCAGGGTGGGAACTTCCGATAAAGAGGTCGCCTCCGGGTAGTTTTTATGTCACCGCTACGTAAAGGACCTTCAAATACTAAACCCATTGGGAATCACTGCATCCTTCTTCACCACCACAATTCCCTCCTTCACTGTGAGCAGCTTGTCGTCAGCATCGGCCAAGTGAATTCCGCCGTTGATGCGCACCTCGTTTCCGATGCGACAATTTTTATCAATGATGGCATTGCGGATGTAGCAGCGGTTACCAATGCCCATCAGTGGCTTCCCATCATTCATTGCCTTGGTGATCTCTTCAATGGTTTCAAAATAATCGTTGCCCATTATGTAGCTATTCACGATAGTGGAATCTTTTCCGATTCTGCTTCTGTTGCCAATCACGGCCCGCTCAATGGTGGAAGCGTGTATGATGCACCCTTCTGCAATCATTGTTTCTTTCATCGTGCTTCCTGAAATTTTTGAAGGCGGAAGCATGCGGGCGTGGGTATAGATGAATCGCCGGTTATCAAAAAGATTGAATCGCGGTACCTCATCAGTAAGAGCAAGATTGGCCTCGAAAAACGAAGTGATGTTCCCGATGTCAGTCCAGTACCCTTCATATTGATACGCTGCCACGCGGCGTGCATCAATGGATTGCGGAATTATTTCTCTTCCGAAATCAGTAGCGTCTGCTTTTTCTTTCTGCAACAGATCAAACAAAAGCTTGCGATTGAAAATGTAAATGCCCATGGAAGCGAGATATACCCGTTGTTCTTTTTTCATCTCATCACTCACTTCCGAAATCCATTGCGGCAATAACTCCCGGTTGGGCTTTTCAATGAAGGAAGAAATAAAGCCATTATCATTTGTTTTCATGATACCGAAATCAGTTGCT
>Ga0134121_10002171_pt1 | contig 17257 bp, 15 predicted proteins | sample KB301_FD_96463 | JGI IMG/M metagenome (GOLD analysis project Ga0134121, IMG submission 96463) | Terrestrial soil microbial communities without Nitrogen fertilizer from Kellogg Biological Station, Michigan, USA - KB3-0-1 | ecosystem: Environmental > Terrestrial > Soil > Unclassified ... | reverse complement strand
TTGGTTGACTGCCTCTACTAATTCGCGCCAGGTGATGCGCAATTCATCCAGGAATTTATCTCCGAGAGGTGTAAGAGAATAGTATTTGCGGGGTGGTCCTGAACTGCTTTCTACCCAGCGGTAGCTCAGCAGGCCTGCATTCTTCAGCCTCGTCAGCAGCGGGTAGAGTGTACCTTCTACAACGATGAGCTTCGCTTCTTTCAGCTTCTCAATAATATCAGAAGTATAAACTTCCTTATGTGAGAGCACTGAAAGGATGCAGAATTCCAGAACCCCTTTGCGCATCTGTGCCTGAGTGTTATCTAGGTTACTCATTGCTTATGTTTCTAAAGGGTTTCAATTATAGATCCGGTGTGTTCCTGTTTTCAGAGCAGCTGATCTTACTGGTGCAGGGTCAGGGCATGGTGTGATTTGCGCCTGTTGAATCCCTGCTCGTCAATGTTGACAGTTTCAACTGCGGCAGTCTGCCTGAGCGAATCGAGGTTCATGCTGATGACCTGTCCGCTTCCTTTCACTTTCACAAAGCTGTCGCCCGTTATTCCGCCTGCATATATTTTTCCGCCCCCGTTGATGATCATACCCACGCTGAGTGCGCGCACGTCAGCACTGATAATTCCCGTGCCCGAAATTTTCATAAGCAGCATATCAGAGTTTAATGTAGACGTTGCCCTGATGATCCCTGCGCCGTTTACCTGGAGCAGGTTGATGTCAGTCATGGTAACGTAGATATTGACGTTGCGCAGCGCACCTGCATTAATCACGAGCGCGCCGTTACTTACTGATGTATTGACATCTTCAGTATTCTGATTCATTCCTTCAACGCGGATTGCATTGTAATCACCCTGGGTGAGATAAACGTTGGCGTTGCCATTGAGAATAATTCCGTAGAAATTTTGATCGACCGTACGGATTTCAGAAGATGCAGCATTGCTGGAAGTGCAGCCAAGCACAAGAGTAGTCATGGAGACCAGTGCGAGTGCGAAGAGAGAGAAGCGAGTTTTCATTGTTTGAGAGATTTGAAGATTATTATTTTGAGATTTAGATTTCGTTGCTTGTATGCGTTACCTTTTAATTTGCGTGGCAAAGATACTGTCATGAAACGGTACTTTGCAACACATAGTACTATAAAAAAATGTTAATATATTGTAATTGATTGATTATTAATCAAATAAATTTTAAAGAGGGGAGTATGGAACGACGTTACAACCCAAGAAGTCTCCGAAAAATTGGTCTAAGCGGGATCTGATGGAGACTAAAATGCCGGGTATTACGCTCTATAATGCGTCGAGAGCAGCTAAGATTCCTGCCTCACTGGTGACCTGCATATTCAGCGTAATCTGCTGACCAGGTACAACAGTAAGTGTTTGCTGATGGATGACGTAGTCATTCGTTTGCTTCCTTCCGAAAGCCACAAACTTGATGACCTCTCCAACAGGAACAGGCGCTGAAACAAGGTTCGTGACCTTCATCACGCTCTTAAAACCGGAGAAAGAGATATAGATCTCGATGTTCTGTGTATTTGTTCCTGTCACTGAAATCGTAACGGGCGTGTACTGTGCTGCAGATTGATGCTGTAAGGCAGCACTCACGTAACCTGTATTTGCCGGAGTGAGCACATAATAGGCAGGCGTAGCAACCACCGAAGAAAGCGAATCCACGAAACCCGGAATAATGTTCGACAACACATTTGTCCAGTCCCCCACTCCATTGTTATCAAACCCGTAATAGGAAATGCTGCTGCTGTTAATTACGGGGAGTGTGTCAGTCTCCATCAGGTATGCCCTGCCATCTTTCAGGAATGCCTCGTTCCCGTCTTTAAAAGGACGAACTTTTATCTCCGCACTTGTTTCCAGGATTGCTGTGCCGGCGGTAGAAGGTTCTTTGCGCAAAACCATGTCTTTGATGGAATACAATTCAATCACCTTCAACTGGAAGGGATAACTCGGAATATCACTTCCTCCTGCATCGCGCAGCATGTCACGGGTCACGCAAATGCGGGTTCCTTTTTTGGCAGTCACAAAGCAATCGCCGCCTGACCCTGAATCCACCTGGAGTTCCTGTTCTTCTTCCTGGTTATCGCTGTAAAATGAATCCATGCTTTGGTAGTCGTCCTGCGGAACACGGTCTTTCTTACAGGCTCCGACACCGGCAATTACCGCTGTAAAAAAAATTGCTGCATAAATAACTCTTGCGATTTTATTCGTCATGACAAATTATTTTTTTTATTTATTTACTCATCGTAAGCGGGGCATTTTTCTTTTCCCCCACAGGCACCCGGATAAATATAGATGCCAATGCGCAGACTGTTTTCTTTCCATTTGAAATCGTAACCGTCTTCAATGAACGGGCGCACGCATCCGTAACTCCGCACGAGGCCGCCACCGCCTTCATAGGCGAAGTTATGCTGTTTTTTCTGACCCGGCGCATAGTCCTCTGCGTTGATCCAGTCGTTGTAAAACCCGGCTCCATGGAGATACAGATTGTAGTTTCCCAATCGTGCAATCACATAATGTAGCGCTGCTCCGGCATAAAGTTCATGGTAGTCGTTGAAAGCAGGAAAGTAGGAGAACTGCGGAACCACGCTCAGCCTCCTTGCGAGCGGAATTTTTACGCGGAGGTCTGCCCCAAAACCCGTTGCATGAAAATTATAGATGATGCTTGCACCATAGCCAACGCCTTCTTTCTCGCCTTTCACGGCCTGGGCCAGCACGGTGTTTATGGTGGCCGTACAAATGAAGACCAGGCATAAACAGAGAACAGTACTTCTTTTTGTAGTGATGGAATTTTGCATTATCCGAATGTCTGAATAATTCCTTGTTTGATCAACAAGGGGGAATTCTGTTTTCAGCATGGTTCTACACAACAACGGATAGGAAAAGCAAATATTTAATCGCGACCAAAAATTGAGCTACCAACGAATTCGAATTCCGACGAATTTACGAACAGCTCCAATCATCTATGGGAACAAAACAATGCTAATAACTGAAAACGATTGTTCGTACATTCGGTTAAATTCGTACTCGATGATGCTACGTTACAGCCAGCCCGGGTTATTACTGATCATACCCATTTTCCAGAGTACAACCACAATAACAATCATGACCAGGAATGCAATGGCAAAAATATAAGTGAGGCGCTTGTAAGTGCTTGCCTGGTTCTGCAGCTTCATCCTGCGGATGATGTTGAAGATCACATTCTCAGAACGGTGAAAGGCACTTTCGCTTTTTACGATGTAATCGAAAGCCCCGTACTTCATCGTGTTTACGGCTACTTCAATTTTATCCTGGCCGCTGAACATGATCACTTCTGCTTCCGGTTTCTGGGCTTTGATTTCCTTGAGGATTTCCGTTCCGTTCATGGCATCCTTGCCGATCTTGTCGAAATTATAATCGAGGAAAACGATTTGAGGATTCAAAGAAAGGTTTTTGAGGCACTCTTCACCGCTTGGAAAAATGTGGATGGTAAAGGTGGTATACTTGCTCAGGTAATCCTGTAGCATCATTGCCTGCATGTTATCATCGTCAACGATGAAAATTGTTTTTACTTCAGCCATTGTGTTTTGGTTGGCTTCAAAAGTAGAAAATCTGTTTTAACAAACAAGTGTTTGTTCTGCAGGTGTTTTGAACAGTGGATAGGAGATAGATCAGGCGGCAACGCCGATTCTCTTCAGGTGCACAAGGTGCGACCACAAAGCGCTCCGGAACGTCGGGAATTCCTTGTAAGCAATATTAAATTCGAGGCAGGTGGCCCGGACGATTTTACTGATCTGGGGATAATGGACGTGGCTGATGCGGGGGAAAAGGTGGTGTTCCACCTGGAAGTTCAAACCACCCAGCAGCCAGCACCACATTTTATTGTTCATCGCAAAATTCACCGTCGTATTCAGTTGATGTATGGCCCATTCGCTTTCTATGCGCATCGGTTCTACGGGCGTCACAAACTCAGCATCTTCAACCACGTGAGCGAGCTGGAAGACCACGGAGATGATGATGCCTGTGATGAATACCATGATGCTGAAACCTATGATGGTGTCAATCACCCCGATGTTGTACATGGGCAGCACGATGAATGCACCGATGTAAAATACCTTGGATGTCCAGAAAATGATATGCTCCTTCAAGCTCATGCGCTGTATCCTGGTGTTGTCAGCAATTTTGCCGGAGAAATATTTTTTAAAATCCTGGAGGAAGATCCAGGCGAGATAGGTAAGTCCGTACAACAGCAAACCATAGACATGCTGGTACCTGTGAAACCAGTATTTTTTCTGGCTGGTGTGAACACGAATGAAAGGTTTGATGTCGATATCATCATCCATTCCTTCCACGTTGGTGTAAGAATGGTGGTTGATGTTGTGTTTTTGTTTCCAGAGGAAATTGCTTCCGCCCATCATGTTGAGCGCGTAGCCCATTGTTTCATTCAGCCATTTGATATTGCTGTAGCTGCCATGCGCGCCGTCGTGCATCACGTTGAAGCCGATGCCGGCAAGCAGTCCGCCCATGATGGCGCATAACCCGAGGGAAAAATACCATGCGGACGGCGTGAAGAAAACGAGGACGATGTAAGATGCGATCAGGCCTCCTACAAAAGCGAAAGTTTTGAGATATAACCGGAAATCGCCTGTGGGCTTTATTTTTTTCTCGGAGAAATAGGTGTTGATGCGGTCTTTGAGGGTATTGAAAAATACCGGCTCGGAGTTGTTAAATTTGACTGAAGACATTAAGAGAACGAATTGTTTGAATATAGTAACGCATGAAAACGAAAACGGTTGCGAAAGTAACCATTCTTTTATGAACAGTGGTTAATTGAGTCAGAATAAGTTACGAACGGAAGATGTGCGTGTTGTTTTAGTTAAAACACAGACAGAATGCAGATAAAAAAATTCCGATGTGTTGATTTCAGTTCAATAGTAAATGTCAACCACTTTTGTTCCGAATTCAATCAGCGTAATCGAAGAATCGTTCATTTCCCTGATAATTCCATTGTTATAAACTGAATAGGAGATAGAAGTCCGTTCGAACCTGCTCAGCGCAACAGAATCAGAATATTGAACCAGTGAATTATTACTGATCACTGATTTGTGCGTCCTCGAAGTAGAACTGCCAACTATGATCAATCCGCCCCAACCGATATGATCTTCATGCGAAAAACCAACATTGAAAATCAGAGTATCGTTCAGAGACGCTGGCTGCATATCATGAAAATTTATGTGAAGTATACTTGCTTTATCGAGGTAGGTAAAATCTGAGTAGTTTGTTTGTGGGTGAAGCACCCTTCCAATTATACCCGGATTATCCGTATTGACATAACCTTGTTTGGAAGAAGTTATATTATAAAGGTTCTTGGTTTCGTCTGAGGGGACTATAAACTGGTAATTACCGGAAGCATCGCTTGTTGTATAAAAATACTCAACAACACCGTTACCAAAAAAGTGGCCATCCAAGTATGGATGAATAAACACAGTGTTTGAATCAGCGATTGTATCAGTTTGAGAGATCGAGTCGATATCGTCTTCATCTAAAACCGTGAAATAATAATTAGAACTATTTGTCCGCATTAGTCTTACCACTGCTCCTGGTACTGGGATATTTGTGCTGTAATCTAATACTTTGCCAGTGAACATTTGGCTATCAATGTCAAACTTGTCATAAGTGCACGATGAGAAGAGCATCGAAGCAACAAGCAGAAGAAGTCCGGCATTTTTACAATTCACATCCAGGAGCATTGTCAAATGTAGATTTATTTTGATTAGTTTGAAAACGCAGAGGAGTTGTTAAGCAAGTTGTTATTTTCTATGTCACTTTTCTTATACAAGAAAAGTAACCAAAAGAACTAGAGCGTTACCTAGGCAATTTTCGGTTGCGCGAAAAGCGCACCCGAAACCGCGGCTAAAAAATACGCTCCTGCGCATACCGACCCTTCGTATTTTTTACCTCTATTGCTTGGTAACGCTCCGTTGCCCGCTTAGCGGGCAATTGGACCTGCTTCGTCGGTCGTCCTATGCAACAAGAAACCATTAATCTTTGTACGACGTTATTTCACGGGGTCAATCGTATTGCAGCATTTTCTTTCCTTTGTATTTAATTCTGAAAAAAAATATCATTAAAGGAGCCATGAACATTCTGCTAAAAGCATCCTGCTTATTATTTTTCTTCTTTGCTTTTGCCATCAATGGCACGGCACAGTCAGGAAACGCAACACCGGGCGACAGCGTAAAACCTTATTCGCTAAAAGAAGGAATGCCGGAGTATCCCGGTGGATTGGAAGCCATGAAAAAATTCATCTCGGGAAGTCTGAAATATCCGAAAGAAGCGGAGGAGAAAAAAATCACCGGGACGGTTATCGTCGGATTTGTGGTTGACAAAGATGGAAGCGTGAAAGATGCTCACATTGTGAAAGGGCTTGATAAATCCTGCGATGCAGAAGCTGTACGCATTGTAAAGCTCATGCCGAAATGGAAACCGGGTACGCAAAACGGCAAGCCTGTGATCGTGCCGTTTAACCTGCCGATCAATTTTATCATTAAATAATTTCTTCTTTTCTCTAAGGAGACGGGAGATGCAAACTGCACAGTTCTAAACGAGAACACTTTCTCCAACCATTTGCCTGACCGCATTTTTAATTGCAGTTGCATCAAAATGACATTCGGTATAGAGTTCCTTTTGCTCACCATGTTCGATAAAGTGGTCGGGGATGCCGAGGCGGGTAATGGAAGCAGAATAATTGTTGTCGATCATGAATTCTGCAACGGCACTTCCGAATCCACCCATGATGCAGGCGTCTTCTACCGTGATGATTTTTTTGAAGTGAGAAAAAACTTCATGCAGCATTTCTGTATCCAGAGGTTTTACAAAACGCATGTCGTAATGCGCAGGAAAAAATCCTTCTTTCTTTAAATCATTGCATGCATCCACCACGAAATTCCCGGGATGACCAATGGTGAGAATGGCTATTTCTTCCCCGCTGCTCACCATCCTGCCTTTGCCGATCTCAATTTTCTTCAACGGTTTTTTCCAGTCTATCATCACCCCGTTTCCGCGCGGGTACCGGATGCTGAAAGGAGATTTTGTTTCGTCCAGCTGCGCCGTGTACATTAAATTGCGCAGCTCTTCTTCATTCATGGGCGCACTTACCACCATGTTCGGGATGCAGCGGAAGTAAGCATAATCAAATGCCCCATGATGCGTTGCTCCGTCAGCCCCGGCAAGTCCGCCGCGGTCCAGACAAAAAACTACGTGCAGGTTTTGCAAGGCCACGTCATGGATCACCTGGTCGTAGGCACGCTGCATGAACGACGAATAAATATTGCAGAACGGAACCATGCCTTGTGTAGCCAATCCCGCAGAGAACGTAACTGCATGCTGCTCTGCAATGCCGACGTCAAATGCACGGTCGGGCATGGCTTTCATCATGATGTTGAGCGAACATCCGCTGGGCATCGCAGGCGTTATGCCGACGATCTTCGGATTTTTTTCTGCCAGCTCCACGATGGTGTGACCAAATACATCCTGGTATTTCGGAGGCGTAGGACCGGTGCTGTTCGGCTTGTGTATCTCGCCGCTGATCTTATCGAACAGGCCCGGCGCATGCCATTTGGTTTGTTCCTTCTCGGCGTTTGCATACCCTTTTCCTTTCACAGTAAGCGCATGCAAAATTTTCGGACCGGGAATATCTTTCAGGTCCTGCAGCACCTTCACCATCCTGTTTACATCGTGGCCGTCCACGGGTCCGAAATACCTGAAGCGCAGCGATTCAAAAAGATTGCTTTGTTTCAATAAGGTTGTCTTCACGGCATTCTCAATCTTGGAAGCGATCTCCTGCGCATTGGGTCCGAACTTGGAAATTTTTCCCAATAGCTTCCATACTTCGTCCTTCACCTTGTTGTAGGTATGCGAAGTGCTCATGTCGGTCAGGTATTCTTTAAGCGCACCCACGTTGGGATCAATGCTCATGCAGTTGTCGTTGAGGATCACCAGGAGGTTGGAGTTTTCTACACCGGCATGGTTCAGGGCTTCAAATGCCAGTCCGGCCGTCATGGCTCCGTCCCCGATCACGGCGATGTGCTGGCGTTCCTTTTCTCCTTTCAACCTTGATGCTACGGCCATGCCCAAAGCAGCACTGATGGAGGTAGAAGAATGCCCTACTCCAAAAGTATCGTATTCGCTTTCACTCCTTTTCGGAAAGCCGCTGATACCTTTGTAAATCCTGTTCGTATGAAACTGGTCCCGCCTTCCGGTAAGAATTTTATGTCCGTAAGCCTGGTGGCCCACGTCCCAGACAAGCTGATCGTATGGCGTATTAAAGACATAATGCAAAGCCACGGTCATCTCAACGGTTCCGAGGGAAGCGCCAAAGTGACCCCCATTTACGGAAACGATATCAATGATATAGTCGCGAAGCTGCCTGCTCACTTCCTTCAACTGGTCTTCAGGAAGGGCGCGCAGATCAGCGGGAAAATTGATTTTTGCGAGAAGGGAACCGGGTTCTACTTTATTCATTGAGGTTTCAGAGGCAAAGATAAACTAATCGTTAACACTGTTCAAGACAGTATTTGAAGAATTCGGAAATAACGGATTAATGCCAAGAATTATTTTGATAATGCCTAATAGACACTCATTACACTAATTAACACGAAGGCCTTAGTGCTGCTGAAATAGTGCAATTCGTGGCAAGAATTTTCAAAGGTATTTGACCTTGATTTTTATATCGCTGTTCCGGCCTTTGTCATCGCTGCAACTGATTTTTATTTCCCCTTCTTTTGGCGTGAAGAAAACTTTTTCTGAGGCCGGGCAGGATTTATAAAGACGGTCATTGACGTACCAATATACAATGCCGACAGCGCCTTCCGTATTGCAATCGAGCATCAACTGGCCATCGTTTTTTTCAATGATGTATTCCTTGTTATTCACCGGCGAGATTATTTTGGGAGCCTGGTCGGCAAAGACGCGCGTGCATCCAGGGTTATGGGGAGGGATTTTTTTGTAGCCGATGTGCTGGCTTTCATAAAATGCAATGAGTTCAGGAGCCAGGTTAGGGAAGTACTTTTCCTTATAACCTGTCGCGGGCATGCAGGAAGTGCAGTAAGCATATTTTTCATCTGCGGATAAATAAACCTTTTTCAAATGGCTGCATCGTTCAATGGAAGAAACCTTCGGAATAAATTCATCGATGATTGTATGGTCACAAAATTCATCGGGGAGTTTACCTGATTGCGAACAGACCAAACGCATTTCAAGTCCTGCGGGCGGCGTAAACCAGGCGCTTCCTCCATTGTATTCGATTGAATTAAACAGTCCGAACAACAATGGCGTTGCACGGTCAGCGCCACTAAGCTCGGGCACGCCCTCCCCGGAAAAATTTCCAACCCACACAGCAATGGTGTAATTCGGATTGTACCCGATGCTCCATGCATCACGCCTGCCATACGACGTTCCCGTCTTCCAGGCTATTTTCGGAATGCGGATACTGCTTTCAAAATTATTCGGCAGGTCCGGCCGCGAGATAGAAGAAAGAATTTCTGCAATCATGTAAGCCGATTCCCCGGAGACCAGTTGCGTGGAAACGCTTGCAGTATCGTCTTTCAGAAAATGAATACGCGAGAATTTTCCTTCGTTTGCAAATGAACAGAACAATCCAGCCAGCTCTTCCAGCTTTACGCCGCAACCGCCGAGGATCAGGGAAAGTCCCAGTTTATTTTCCTGGTGTCCGGTTTGTTCAAAGTCTGCCTGCTTCAGTTTATCAATGAACAAAGGCAAGCCAAGCAGGTGAAGCGTTTTTACAGCCGGAACATTTAAAGAATAAGACAATGCATTTTCCACCGTGACTTCACCGTTGTATTTGCCATTGAAATTTTCAGGCGCATAGCCATCGAAGTTTACAGGAACATCAGTGAGCACACTCTTAGGCGTCAGCAAACCATTGTCAAATGCCAATGCATATACCAAAGGTTTGAGCGTAGATCCAGGTGAACGGATGGCCGTGACACCGTCGACCTGTCCGGCATGATCGGCGTCAAAAAAATCCTGCGAACCAACGTATGCTTCCACGGCATGTGTTTTATTATTTACGACGAGGACGGCAGCATTTTCAATTCCATGGCTTGCGAGGCGCTTGCTGTAATTGTACGTGATAGCCTGCACTTTCTGCTGCATCAAGGGATCAAGTTCGGTTTTCAGAACCGGAATTCCGGGGAATTGCATGTGTAAGCGGTTGGCAAGGTGAGGAGCAAGTTTCGGCGCCTCTATTCTTGTTGCAACAAGCGGTTCACGGAGGGCATCGCTGATCTCGCCCTCAGGAAATAATTTATCCTTCAGCATTCTGTTCAGCCATTTGTTCCTGAATTGTACAATGGCATCGTTGTTCCTGCCAAGTTTCAGAGAAGAAGGTTTGTTGGGGATCACGGAGAGCGCCGTGATCTGGGCAAGAGAAAGCTTGTCGGGCATGCGTCCGAAATAAAGTATGGAAGCAGACTTAACGCCTTCGATATTGCTGCCATACGGAATGAGGTTCAGGTAGAGCCGGAGGATTTCCGGCTTCGAAAACTTCATTTCAAGCTGCACAGCGCGGAACATTTCTCCCACCTTATTGAAGTAACTGCGTTCTTTCGGATACAGCATTCGGATCACCTGCATGGAAATAGTTGAGGCCCCAGATGTTCTCCTCAAATGAAATATATTGTTGAATGCAGCACGGACAATTGCAATAGGGTTGATCCCGAAGTGGAAGTAGAAATATTTATCTTCTTTGTAAATGATTGTGCGCTTTAATTTATCGCTGATCTCGTTTTGCTCCGTCATCATCCTCCACTTTTCATCTTTTGTAAGAAAAGCATGCAGTACGGTGCCGTTCCTGGCAGTAATTATTTGCGAATATTCAACATCCGCCCTGAGTGGAAAAAAAATATTGAGCAGAAAAAAAAGCAGCAGGAAAGCGCCAATTGCGATCAATGCAATTTTGATAACACGCTTGATTTTACTTCTGAATGCCGACATATAGAGCCTTGACCCTGACATGCAAAAGTACACTTCCGGCTATTCACCTTTATTTTATCTTTGCGCGGAATGAATGAGACGTGGGACGGGAGAACGGTTTATTGGATGAATAAAAACAAACTTAACTTATACATAAAAATTTATGGAACAGACATTGGATTTTGTAAAGAAGAATGAAAACCGTTTTCTCGAAGAACTTTTTGAACTGCTGCGCATTCCAAGCGTAAGCGCCGACAGCAAGAACAAGCCGGATGTAGCACGGGCTGCGGAGTTTATCAAGAGCAGCCTTGAAAAGGCGGGCGCAGAAAAAGTTGAAATTTGCCCGACGAGCGGTCACCCGATCGTGTACGGAGAAAAAATAATTGACGCTAAACTGCCGACGGTCATTGTTTACGGACATTACGATGTGCAGCCGGCAGACCCGATCAACCTCTGGACCACGCCGCCGTTTGAACCGCAGGTGCGGGACGGAAAAATTTATGCGCGCGGAAGCTGCGATGACAAGGGACAGGTGTTCATGCACATCAAAGCTTTTGAGAGCATGATGAAAACAAATTCGCTTCCATGCAACGTGCGCTTTATGATCGAGGGAGAAGAAGAAGTCGGCTCATCCAACCTCGGCACGTGGGTGCGGGAAAATAAAAGCCGTCTGAAAGGTGACGTGATTTTAATTTCAGACACATCCATTGTGGCGAATGATACGCCCAGTATTGAAGTGGGCCTTCGCGGATTGAGTTACGTGCAGGTGGAAGTCACCGGGCCGAACAGGGATTTACATTCCGGTGTTTACGGTGGCGCCGTAGCCAACCCGATTCAGATCCTGTGTGACATGATCGCTTCCATGAAAGACAAGGACAACAGGGTGACCATTCCTGGTTTTTATGATGACGTCACAGAACTTACAAAGGAAGAACGCACCGAGCTGAATAAAACGCCATTCAACCTTGACGAATATAAAAAGGATTTAGGCATTGATGAAGTGCGCGGAGAAACAGGTTACACCACGCTGGAGCGCACAGGCATAAGGCCCACGTTTGAACTGAATGGGATATGGGGAGGATATACGGGCGAAGGCTCCAAGACAGTGCTTCCGTCGCAGGCATTTGCAAAGATCAGCATGCGGCTTGTGCCGGATCAGACCACTGATAAGATCACGGAACTTTTTACAAAACATTTTACCGCTTCGGCTCCGAAGGGCGTGCAGGTGAAAGTGACTCCATTCCATGGCGGCGAGCCTGTGGTGACGCCTACCGATTCAGTCGCCTACAAAGCTGCCAGCAAAGCCATGGAAAAAACGTTCGGCAAGAAACCCATTCCAACCCGCGGCGGCGGCAGCATCCCGATCGTCGCGCTTTTTGAAAAAGAGCTGGGATTAAAATCCGTGCTGATGGGTTTTGGCCTCGACAGCGACCTGATTCATTCTCCGAATGAGCATTACGGAGTTTTCAATTTCATGAAAGGCATTGAAACTATTCCGTTGTTTTTCCAATATTATGCGGAGATGAGCGGAGGGAAGATGTAATATGTAATATGTAATATTTAATATTTAAGAGGTAATATTTAAGGAGCCAACTCCTGGAAATATTTCGGGCTACTGTCAATAACTTCTTTATTTCTTCGTTAATCTTCAGAACGGCTGCAAGGCGAATCCCCTTTATCTTTAGGTTCGCAATTCAACCGTTGCGGGTATTATGAAGAGACTCCTCTATTTAGTTTTTATAATTTTTACGGTGGCTGTTTTTACTTCCTGCGAATCGGAAGAGGTGATCCCCGACAACACGGCTCCCCCGGACCAGACAATTGAAAACATCACGATCAGTGATTACGTAAACCGCGTTTATGTTTCTGTTCTTGGGCGCGAAGCCAGCAGCAGTGAAAAGAGCACGGGCTTTGACATCCTCCGTCAAAATAACCTTTCAAGCGCTAGCCGGGCGCAGTTTCTTGACCAGGTTTTTTCTTCCCCCGGTTACCTACCGCATTTATATGACTTTGCGCGCACCGAATTGCTGAACAACCTCGATACCGCTGACATCACTTTATATCTCGCTATATTTAATTTTTATGCGAATGATACTTCCCAGCAAATTTTCTGGGATACTTACCGCTATGAAATAGAACGCCTGGACAGCCTGCAGCGGGTTCCTGCAGATCTTGCAAACCACCTGATCGACATCACGCACCTCCACAAACGCTGCGTCAACAACTTCTTCTACGACCAGATCAACATGGGCACAGAAAATTTCGTGATCAGCAGCTTTCAGCATTTCCTGAACCGCTACCCAACGGAAAATGAATTGAGCGAAGGGAAGAAAATGGTAGACGGAACGCCTGCAATTTTATTTCTCCGGTCCGGACAAACTAAAGCCGAATTCCTGGACATCTTTTTTACGTCCAGGGATTACTATGAGGGTCTTGCGATCAATCTTTACAACAGGTTTTTGCTGAGGAGTCCTACCTCGATTGAAATGGGAAATGCGGCGCAGGCATTTGATAATACGCGCGATTATATCCAGATGCAGAAAGATATTTTATCCACGAACGAATACATTGGAATAGAATGAACCCGAATAAGAATAAACTTTGGCAAAGCATAGCGATGGCGCTGGCGATAACGGCCTGCTTCTCATCCTGCAAAAAAGATTACGTGTATGAGGTGACCGATGTGAAGGTGACACAGCCGGGCGGAGAGAAAACAAATGTGAAAACCACTACTGAATTTATCTCCATCGTCTATTCTGATCTCTTCAATACCAATGTTCCTACGGATACGTTGCTCTACGTGCAGCAGGCCTACGATGCCTTTGGTGATAAAAAACTTATCGAAGACAGGATTGTGCGGCACTTCCTGAATTCACCGGCCGTGCAGATCCCCAGCGATGCCACGATGCGCGCCAACATACCGCTGTTTGTAGATGAAACCATAGAGAAGTTCTTCAACAGGAAACCGGATGCATTTGAGAATTATTTCATCAGCGATATCATCGGGAGCAACACAGCCATCACGGCCATAATGGTTTATTATGCATGCATGACGAGCAATGAGTACAGGTATTATTGAAGCCGGTTATCCATTATCAGTTACCCGTTATCAGGAAAAAAGAAAATAAATGAGAAGACGAGAATTCATTAAGAAGGCAGGGCTTGCAACGGCAGGTGCTTTTGCGGCGCCATACATTCTTCCGTCGGGAAGATTGTTTGCTGCATCAGGTATCCGCAAGGTAAACCACGTGGTGTTCTGCATGTTCGCAGGCGGCGTGCGCAACTTTGAATCTGTGGACAAGTCTCTCGGCAACCTGATGCCACACATGCTGCTGGGTTCGGAAACCATTGCTCCTGATATTGCCGCGGCCATTGCAGCAAGTCAGCCTCCTGCATTTAACCTTGGGTATAACCTGCAAACCAAGGGCACGCTGTTTAAAGATTTCAGGTATGCCAAAGGCCCCACAGGTCATTTCAACGGGCACACCACGGCCATCACAGGCGCTTATACAACTGCTGACCTGAACATCAAGGACCATCCACATACTCCGACGATTTTTGAATTGTACCGCAAGCACAATTCCCCGGCACAGACACCACGGAAATGCTGGTGGATATCGAACGCGTTAGGACCTTACCCGGCTTTGAACTTCAGTTCTTATGCTGGATACGGCGCGCAGTTCGGTGCAAATTTTATTGCGCCCACTTTCATGTTCAGCAACCAGGGATACGATTCCATCGGCAGCTTGAAAACATTTACGAGTGCGGAAGAAGCAGCCGTAAATAACATGCGCACGTTCATGAACCACAACTTCAATAAAAATTTTGTGGATGGCGATGCCGGCGTCACCAATACTGAAACGGATGCTGCTGAACTGCAAACATGGATCAATTCCATGTTCAGCCAGTACCAAAGCGGGACTTTCAACAATCCCTGGGGTCCGGGTGCGTACAACAATGACATGATGAATATTTTCTTTGCTGAGAAGGTGATAGACCAGTTCCAACCCGAGCTGCTTGTCGTGAACATGCAGGATGTGGACGTGGCACATTTCAATTTCACTAACTATGCAGTGAACCTGAACAAGGCTGATCTCGCCGTGGCACAGCTCTGGAATAAAATCCAGACCACGCCGGGCATGATGGACGATACCGTCATGATCATTGCACCGGAGCACGGAAGAAATGAAATCGGAAATTCAAGCATCGATGCCAACGGGCGCGCTGCACTCGACCATACCGCTGCGCTGGATGAAGTGACGGGCGACCAGATGGCCCGCGAAATATTCTGCCAGGTGCTCGGGCCTTCGAGCGTTGTTCAGCAAGGACAGGTGATTACAGGCGTCACGGGCGAGAGCATTGACATTGCATCTTCCATCGCCAACCTCCTTGGGTTTGACATGCAAATGCCTTCGGGGCTGCTGCGCGATTTCAACAACACCGGCATTCAACAGGCATTCCTATGATGAATAAAAAAATCCTTTTTCTCATCGCAGGACTGCTGATCATTTTTTCCTGTGAAAAAACACCGGACAATCCGTATGCAGATGTGAACTATGATACAGATACAACCACTTACCAATCTGCTGATCCGAATACGATTGTCGGCCTGCACCGGTACATTTTCTTTCCGCGCTGCGCGAAGAGCGGTTGTCACGACGGCACGTTTGAACCTGATTACAGGACAGTCATGTCCACATACAGCACGCTGGTGTACCAGCCCGTTATAAAATCAACCGTTGACTCCGTGAGTTTTTTTAAGCTGCGTGTGTATCCTTTTCATGCCGACAGTTCATTTCTCATCGAGCGGCTCACAACACAAACAAGCGATTACATGCCTTCCAACGGAAACCGGCTTACCACTTCTGACATTGACCACATCCGCAGCTGGATCAACGCCGGTGCAAAAGACCAGGACGGGAACGTTCCGGTGGCACCGAACCTCCCTCCTATCGTGAATGCCATCTATGCCATTGACCAGGGGACCTACCAACCGGATACCGAGCGCCTCGGAGGCATTCCATACAATCCCGTCATCGTGCATTCCGGCCAGAATATTTACGTGATCATAGGTGTGGAAGATGACAGCACTGCTTATGCCGACCTTTCCCTGAACCAGATGAAGCTCTCATACAGCATGGACGACTTCAGCACTGCCTCCACAGTGAACGCCATTTACTTTTTTGGTTATTGGGCTGTACCGCTCAATTCAGCCGACTATACGCCGAACGACACCGTATTCTTCCGTTACTACGTTAACGATGGAGACCATCCATCCCCAACAGAATTTCCGCGCGACGACTACCCCTTCTACTACAAATATTACTGCTCCTTTATTGTGCAATGAAGAACGTGCTAAAAAATATTCCTGCTGTTTTTTTATTTGCAGCTTTATCTTTTTCATCCTGTCACAAAGATGATCCGATCGACAGCAAAACACCTACGATCGAACTGGTGAGTGTTTCCTCAACCAATGTCCTGGAGGGAGACCCGCTTACCTTCAGGATAAAATACACGGATGGCGACGGCGACCTCGGTGAGAACAATGCAGATGCGCACAATTTATTCCTTGTTGACAACAGGGTGAACGTTACTTATGAATACCGGATCCAGGAATTGGCACCTAGCGGTTCATCTCTGATCATCCGGGGTAACCTGGACATAGAATTGAAAACGACTGCTATCACGAACGGAAGCACTTCACAACAGGTTACCTATTCCATTTACCTGAAGGACAGGGCAGGCAACCAGAGTAATACCGTGACTACAGAATCAATCACCATACACCAGTAGTTTTTAAGCGACCTGTTTTGTTGTGCTCCTGTTGATCAGGTACACACCAATGAGTGTTCCTGCGAGCCCGAGAAAATGCAAAGGCGTTAGTGTTTCCTTGTCTGCCAGTCCCCAAAGAATTGCGACGACCGGTATCAGGTAGGTGACCGATGAAGCAAACAAAGCATCAGAAACTTTTATCAGCCTATTGAAAAGGACTGTGGAGATGGCAGTGCCCATGATGGCCAGCACTGACACATACAGCAAGCTCATTCCGGCTCCCTCTGCTGTGGTGCGGGGTACAAAGTCGGTGAAGAAGAGCGCAACGCACATCGGAAGTCCCGTAAACGCCAGGGCCATCACGGTATTGCTGATGGAATCAACATCTGAAAGTTTACTGCGGATGATGTTGACACTCGTACCGTAGCAGATCGTAGCGATGATGACTGCTCCTGCGAACAACAAATCACTTTGTGAATTGTCAGAATTTTTTGAAGAGACCAGCAGGCATGCACCGA
>Ga0134121_10002170_pt1 | contig 17259 bp, 10 predicted proteins | sample KB301_FD_96463 | JGI IMG/M metagenome (GOLD analysis project Ga0134121, IMG submission 96463) | Terrestrial soil microbial communities without Nitrogen fertilizer from Kellogg Biological Station, Michigan, USA - KB3-0-1 | ecosystem: Environmental > Terrestrial > Soil > Unclassified ... | reverse complement strand
GCCGACCAGATCCGCGCCTTCATCCGCGAGCATCAGTCCGAGCTGAAGAAGCGCGAGTGACGGCCGGCCCTCCGGGCGGTCCCGGATCCGGCAACCTGGTCTCGCTTCCGCGACGATTCGCCGGGAGAGGTGCAGCCAGCACGGCGGCGTGTGCAGCGAACCGACGCCCCACCGGAGCCGCCACGGCATGGCGGTTGCTCGCTGGTCGCCCATGCGCGCGCGCGATCCCCGGTGGAGCCTCCCGCTGCTCGTCTCACTGGTGCTGTCTGGGTGCGGGGGCAGCGACTCTCCGGGAGGGCCGGATGCAGGCGGGAACGGAGATCTCCTCTCGGTCGGCGGGAGCTACCCGACCGACGTGACGCTGTTGCCCGGGGGCACGTGCACCGGCGTCGTCATCCAGGACGCCGTGACGACCGTCGACCACGCCGCGGGAGGGACGTCGCTCACCATCAGCCACGCCGGCATCGCCTACGCCGGCACGGTGGACACGGCCGGAAACTTCCAGACCACGCCGAAGACGGTGCTGGTGGCCCCGGCGCGGTACGTCATCTCGGTGACGGGCCACTTCACCACCGGCGGCCTGGACGCGACCGTGACGGTGGCGCAGACGGACCCCACGAGCTGCTCGTACACGGTCCAGTGGGTGGGGACCAAGTCCGGTTCGCCCAACGTCATTCCAGGGTGATGGACACCCGGCTCACTCCGCGTTTGCTGCTGGCTCGGCCGGGGCGGTAGAAGGGGCCGGCGTCGCGGGAGGGGAGCTCGGACGCGGAGGAGGTGCGCCCATGCGGCGCCTGCTCAGCTGGGTCCTCGTCGGTACCGCCTGCACCGCGACGACCCCGTACACCCCCCCGCTGTCGAGCGCGGTCCCGGTCGCTGCCGCTCCCGCGCGGTCCCCGGACGCGCTCGCGGGCTTCGACGGGCTGCCCAACGGCACGGTGGACGTGGCGACCTACCGCGCCGACCAGGTCGCGTTCGACAAGCAGGAGGAGATCTCCTCCGGCCTGGGACCGCTCTACAACGCCCACTCCTGTCGCGACTGTCACGAGAACCCGGTCGCCGGCGGAGGCAGTCAGGTCACCGAGCTCCGCGCGGGGCACCGCGACGCGCAGGGCAACTTCGTCTTCCCCGACGTGCGCATCGGCGGCGGCTCGGTCGTCGTCGGCCACCGGACGTTGATCAACGACAAGGCCATCTGTCCGGGCCTGGAGTCGCCCGAGGGGGACGCCCAGCAGCATCTGCCCGACTCGGAGAACATCCGTGCGCTGCGGATCGCCGTGAGCATGCTCGGCGACGGCTACGTGGAGGCGGTTCCCGACGCGCTCTTGGAGGCCATCGCCCGCTGGCAGTGCAGCCAGCCCGAGCTGGGCGTGTGCGGCACCGCGATGAAGGTTCCGGTGCTCGAGGCGCCGGGGGTCATGCGCATCGGACGGTTCGGGTGGAAAGCCGAGCACGCGAGCGTGCCTTCCTTCGCGGCCGACGCGTTCCTGAACGAGATGGGGATCACGACCGCGCTCCTGCCCAAGGACGCGACACCGCTCTGTGACACGGTTCCGGATCCCGAGGACAGGCCGGACGCGACCGGCATCACGGACCTCCAGCACGTCTCGCGCTTCATCCGGGCCACGAAGGCGCCTCCGCGTGACGCGCGGCTGGCGGCGACGGTCGAGGCGCGCGCCGGGTCGACGCTCTTCGAGACGATCGGCTGCGCGGTCTGCCACGCCCCGACGCTCACCACCGCGCCGGCCGGCACGGCGCTGTTCGGCGGCACGTACCGCGTTCCCGAGGCGCTCGGCAGCCTGGCCCTGCACCCCTACAGTGACTTTCTGGTGCACGACGTGGGCACCGGGGACGGGATCATGCTCGCCGCGCCGGAGCACCACGGTCAGCAGTTCGTCGGGCTTCAGGAGCAGTTCGCGGCCGCCACGAACAAGCTCCGCACGGCGCCGCTCTGGGGGCTGCGCACCCGGAGCCGGCTGATGCACGACGGGCTCTCCTACACCCTGCGGGAGGCCATCGGCCGCCACCAGGGCGAGGCACGCGTCGCGCGCTCGGCGTTCGACGTGCTCCCGCCCGACTCGCAGGAGCACGTGCTCACGTTCCTGCGATCGCTCTGAGCGACGGTCGCGGCGACGCGCTCAGTGGACCGCGGCAGGGCCGGCGTGTGCCGGACCCTTCGTCTTGGGGGGAGGTGCGCCGCGATCGAGCCAGGCCTCGTAGGCCTTGAAGTCGTACGGGCGCCCGAGGAAGTCCGCCACCAGGTCCGCCGCCGGCTTCCCGCCGCCCATCGCGAGGACGCGATCGCGATAGCGGTTCGCGGTCTCCCGGTCGAACACGCCCTTGCTCGCGAACGGGGTGAAGAGGTCCTTCGCGATCACGAGCGACCACATGTACGTGTAGTACACGGCGCTGTACCCGTTCAGGTGCCCGAACGACGCCTGCGGGTACGTGTCCTTCACGTAGGGGAACGTCCAGTACTTCTCCATCGAGTCGGCGACCACCGCGGTGGAGTCGAGGCCGGTCGCTTCCCGGTCGTGGAGGTGGAGGCTGAGCGCGGCGAGGAACATCTGGCGCCGCACCTCGAGGCCCTTGCCGAACTCCTCGGCGACGCGGAGCAGCTCCACCATCTTCTTCGGGATGGGCTGTCCGGTCTTCACGTTCATCGCGAAGGTCTGCAGCACGCCCGGATCGCGCATCCACTCCTCGAGCATCTGCGAAGGCGCCTCGACGAAGTCCTGCTCGGTGCGCACGCCCGAGTTCGCCGCCCAGCGGGTGTGACCGCCAACGACGTGGTGGACCAGGTGTCCGAACTCGTGGAACAGCGTGCGGACCTCTCCGTACTCGATGAGCCCGCCGGGCTTCGGGAAGTTGCAGAGCAGAGCACCCTCGGGCAACCGGTGTCCGTCCTGCCCCGAGACGACGGTGAACTGCGCCGCGTGCTTGTACTTCCCCTCGCGCGGGTGGAGATCCAGGTAGACGCGGCCCAGCGACTTCCCCGCGCCGTCACCGAACGACGGGCCGGCGATGACGTCGTAGGTCCGAACGTCGGGGTGCCAGACCACAGCGTTCTCCACCGGGCGGTAGGAGACGTCGAACAGCTTTCCGGAGACGTCGAGCACGCCCTGGAACACCCGGCTCGCCTCGAAGTAGGGCCGGGCCTTCTGGGCATCGAAGTGGTACCGCTCGGCCTTGATCCGCTCGCCGTAGTAGTTGACGTCCCACGGGTCGAGCGCCGTGGCTCCCGGCAGGTCCTTCCGCTTCCGGTCGAGGAGAACCTGCTTCTCCTGGGCCGCCCGGTTCCCCGAGACCGCGGTGATGTGCTCGATGAAGTCCGAGGCGGCCTTGCCGCTGCGGATCATCTTGTTCTCCGTGATGTAGTCCGCCCAGTTGGCGTAGCCCAGCGTGCGTGACAGCTCCTGCCGCTTCACCAGCATCTTCTCCAGGAGCGCGATGTTCTGCGGCGCGGCCCGGCTGGTGAAGGCGCGCCACATCGCCTCGCGGGTGCTGGCCTTTTTCGCGTAGTTCCGCACCGGGAAGTAGTCCGGGTAGTCGGTGGTGAGGACGATCTTCCCGTCGGGTCCGGCTGGGTGCGCGGCGAGGAAGTCGGCGGGCATGCCGGCGAGATCGGCCGGGCTGAAGGCGACCTTCCTCACGTCGGCGGGAACGTTCCGGTCGAACTCCTGGCCGAGGGAGACCAGCTCGTCGGCGATCGCGCGCACCTTCTCCCGGGTGGCGTCGTCGCGGTCCACTCCGGCTCGGCGGAACTCGCGGAGGTCGCGGGTGATCCACCACTGGGTGGTCACGTCCTGCCCGGAGAGGTCCAGCGACGAGAGCACGTCGTACAGCGCGCGGTCCTGGTTGATGGCGGTGAACGTCGCCTGCAGCTTGCGGTCGCACTCCTCCGCCGCCTTGCGCATCGCGGGATCCGGGCTGCCCTGGCGAGCCAGCTCGGCCTGCGCGGCGGCGTCACTGATGGCGGCGTTCGCGTCGTCGTACGCGGTGAGCGTCGCGACCGTGTCCCGAGGAGCGGGCATGGCCTTGACGGCGTCCATTCCGGCCTTTGCACGGGCCATGGCGTCCTGGCAGGCGGCGGTGAAGCCGGCCGGCGGACCGGAGATGCGGGCCGCGGCGGTGCCGAGCGGTTCCTCCAGCGCAGGAGGAGCCGTCACCGGTGCGGGCGCGGGCGCCGGGGCGGCGGCCACCGGCTTCGACGGAGCGGGAGCAGGGGCCCCGGCACAGGCGAGGGCCGTCAGGGCGAGGAGGGCGAGGGAAGAGCGCATCCGTGACTTTCGGGAGAGGGCGACCGGTTCGGGGCAGGCCGTGAGAAAAGGGCGGCACTCTCGCACGGCCCGACCGGAACGGTCATCGAGTTGCAGCGAGAGGCCTGTTCCCCGGCGGACGGATCGTCCGAGCAGACGGAAGCGGAGCGTCGACCCACTCCGCTCGTTCCTCGCGAGTCCGCGGCACCCGCTAGTGGACCGTGCGGGCGGCGGCCGACGCGCCACCTCTCGAGGCTGGCGGCGCTGGCGAATTCCCCTCCTGGAGCCACGCCTCGTAGGCGCGGAAGTCGTAGGGGCGGCCGAGGAAGTCGGCGACCAGCTGCGCCGCGGGCTTTCCACCGCCCGGCTCGAGGATCTCCTTCCGGTATCGCTGCGCCGTCGCTGGATCGAACATCCCCGTCGCCTTGAACGCGGTGAAGAGATCCTTCGCAATGACCTTCGACCACATGTACGTGTAATAGACCGCGCTGTACCCGTTCAGGTGGCCGAACGCCGTGTAGAACGTGGTCCCGGGGATGTACGGGAACGGCGAGTAGCGAGACTGGATTCCGGCGACGTACGGAGTCAGCTCCAGCCCACGCGGGTCACGGTCGTAGAGGTGGAGGCTCGTCGCGGCGTAGAACATCTGCTGCCGCACGTCGACGCCCTTGCCGAAGTCGTCCGCCGCGCGGAGCTGCTTCACCATCGTCGCCGGAATGGGCTTCCCGGTCTTCACCTCGCGCGCGAAGGTCTGCAGGACGCTGGCGTCGCGCATCCACTCCTCGAGCATCTGCGAGGGCGCCTCGACGAAGTCCTGCTCGTTGCGCACGCCGGAGTTCGCGGCCCACCGCGTGTTGCCACCGATGACGTGGTGAAGCAGGTGTCCGAACTCGTGGAACAGCGTCCGGACGTCGTCGTACTCCATCAGACCGCCGGAGCGCGGGAGGTTGCAGAGCAGCGCGCTCTCCGGAAGTCGATGGCCCGCCTGACCGGAGATCATCCCGTACTGCGCCGCGTGCTTGTACTTGTTCTCGCGCGGATGGAGGTCGAGGTAGATGCGCCCCAGCGACTGCCCGGCGCGATCTCCGAAGGACGACCCGGCGATCACGTCGTAGACCAGCACGTCGGGGTGCCAGACCTTCTGCCCCGTCACAGGGCGGTACGAGAGATCGAGCAGCCGACCCGACACGTCGAGCACGCCCTGCAAGACGCGATCGAACTCGAAGTAGGGCCGCGCGGCCTTCGCGTCGAACCGGTACTGCTCGATCTTCACCCGGTCCGAGTAGTAGCCGTAGTCCCAGGGGGCGACCTGCTTCGCGCCGGGGATGTCCCTGCGCTCGCGCGCCAGGACCCGGGCCAGCTCCTTGGCGGAGCGCCCTCCGGAGGCGGTCGTGATCCGGTCGATGAACTCGTCCGCCGCGCGCCCGGTCCCGATCATCTTGTTCTCGGTCGTGTAGTCCGCCCAGTTCGCGTACCCGAGCGTCGTGGCCAGCTCGTACCGCTTCGCCATCAGGCGCGAGAGCACCTCGACGTTCGCCGGTGAGGCGCGGGTGTTGGAAGCGCGCCAGAGCTTCTCCCGTGCCTTCGAGCTGCGGGCGTAGGCCATGAACGGGTGGTAGTCCGGGTAGTCGGTGGTGAGCGCCACCTTCCCGTCCGCGCCCGGCGGATGCGCCTTCCGGAAGTCCTCGGGAACACCGGCGAGCTCTGCTGGAGCGAAGAAGACGGTCTTCGTGCCCTGACGGATGTTCCGGTCCCACTCCTGACCGATCGCGACGACCTCGTCGTTGAGGGCTCGAACCTTCTCCCGGGTGGCGTCGTCGCGATCCACACCGGTCCGCCGGAACTCGCGGAGGTCACGCTTCATCCACCACGCGGTGGAGCCATCCTGCCCCGCGAGGTCGAGGCCCGAGAGCGCGTCGTAGACCGCGCGGTCCTGATAGATGGCGGTCGCGAGCGCCTGGATCTCGCGGTCGCAGTCCTCGCCGGCCTTCCGCATGTCGCCGTCCGGGCTGGCCTGTCGCGCGAGCTCCGCCTGGAAGTCCAGGTCGTTGATCACGGCGTTCGCGTCGTCGTACCAGCCGAGGGCGGTGACCGTGTCCCGCGGTGCCGGCATCGCCTTCAGCGCATCCAGCCCGACCCGTGCCCGGGCGATCGCGTCCTTGCAGGCGGCGGTGAGCGCGGCGGCCGGCCCGGAGATGCGATCCGCGGCCCCACCGACGGGCAGCTCCTGGAGCGCCGGCGGCGCCTGGATGGAAGCGGTCGTTGGAGCGGGAGCGGGCTGGGCAGGTGCGGCGGCCGTGGGCGCCGGCGCGGGGGCGCTCGCGCAGGCCAGCACGGTCAGGGACGGAAGGACGAGGGCGAGGCGCATCGAGGCCTTTCGGGGAGAGGCAACCATTCGGCAGGGCTTGCGCAAGAACCCGGAGACTCTTGCATGCGCTGCCGCGAACGGTCGGCTCCGTGCAGGGAAGCCTCCCGGCTGCCCGCTCAGGCGCAGACCGCCAGCGCCCAGACCGGCATGAGCCGCAGGTAGATGTCGTAGTGGATCGCGCAGGTCCGGTTGAAAACGCCGGTGATCGGCTGATCCGGCCAGCGACCGTCCTCACCCTGGTGCTCCTGCAGCCACGCGACCCCGCGTCGCGCCGGTCCCGAGCTTCTCCGACCGCAGGCCGCGAGGGAGAGCAGCGCCCACGACGTCTGCACCGCGTGACCGGTCTTGCCGTCCACCCAGCGCCGTTGCCGGTTGGACTCGAGCGTCTCGCTCCAGCTCCCGTCGGGCCGCTGTCGCGCCTCGAGGTAGTCAGCCGCGCGGCGAAGCGCCGGATCGTCCGGACGTGCCCCCGCCGCGATGAGGCCCGCGGTCCCGAACCACGCCCCATAGCTGAAGCACACGCCCCAGCTTCCCTCCCAGGACCCGTCCTCGCGCTGCACCTGCCGGATGAAGCGCTCGCCCCGCCGGATGGGGTCGCGCAGCCAGCCCGCGTCCTCGGGCGCGAAGGCGCTCCACGCCGCCAGCGCCTGCACGCAGGCCGAGGTGCACTCGACGTAGGAGACGTCCACCATGATGGTGGAGAACACGTCCGATGGGTTCAGCGCCTCGAGCCACCTCGGCCCGCGCTGCAGCTCGTAGGTCGCCCAGCCGCCGTCCTCGTTCTGCAGCGAGAGGATCTCCTCCACGGCCTCGCGCAGCCGCGGCCGCGGAACCTGGTTGAGGCCGACCTTCTCCAGCTGGAGGGATGCCTTGAGGCCCTCGGCCGTGCAGTCGCTGATGGGCCAGCCGTGAGCGCGGGTGGAGAACGGCCAGCCGCCGCGGCTGCGGTGCCGGTAGCCCTTCTCCATCTCGCGCACGTCCTCGAGGACCTGGTTGGACTCGATGTAGTGCGCCGCGCGCTCCAGCACCGGACGCATCCGCTCCACCTCTCCGGTGGCGAGGATGCCCTGCACCGCGAAGGCGGTGTCCCAGAGCTCGGAGGAGTTGTAGCCCTGCATCTTGAGGCCGTCGGCCGCGCGCCAGAGGTAGTCCGGCAGCCGCTTCACGTGCGCCTCCACCTCGGGTCCACCGGGGCGGGCGCTCTGCCACACCACGGTGTTCAGCACCTTGTTGATGGGCCCGATGCAGATGTGGTTCGTCGCCTCGTCCTCGCGTCGGATCTGGTCCAGCACCACGTCCAGCGCTCGCTCGCGCGTGCCCGCCGGGGCGAGCCGCTCCCAGAGCCCGAGCGCTCCGTTCGCAGCGCGGAGATACGAGGTCCTCGGCGTGTACGCATCGGTGTCCGCCACTCGCTCCCGCGCCGCCACCCAGTCCACCGTCTCGTAGGGCTCGGCGTAGATCTCCTCGCGGATGGCCGCGAGCAGCGGCGTCTCCTTCGCCCGCGCCCGCCGGGCGTAGAGCCAGCTCATCGGCAGGTACACCATCCGGCAGTGGCACCAGAGCTTCGAGGGATGCAGCGGCAGCGATTCGGGCAGCAGCCACAGCTCGGGCGGCACCGGGACCAGTCCCTCGTAGGAATAGAGCCCGAGCAGCGCGAGGATGAACTTCCCCCACGAGCCGCTGGAGAGCGGTCCGCCGTGGGGCAGGAACCAGGCCCGCGCGCGCTGCAGCTGGGCATCGTCAGCAGGGATGCCCAGCAGCCGCAGGGTCACGTAGACCAGGACCGAGGTGAAGACGTGGCTGTGCGACTCCACGTCCAGCCCCCAGCCTCCGTCCGGATTCTGGTGCCCACGCAGGAATTCGATGAAACCCTCGCGCGTCGCCGGGTCTGCGGGCCGTCCGAGCAGCTCGAGGCCGGCGACGTAGACCGGCACGAGGAACAGCGGACCTCCGTAGTCGCCCTTCCACGAGCCACCCTCGTCCTGGGTGGCGGCGAGCACCTCCAGCCCCCGCTCGATCGCGGAGGGGAGGGCGCTGCTCCGGGGAGCGGTCATGCCGTGCGACCCTCGGGGAGACCGCGCGCGCACTCGGTGTAGAGCGCCTCGAGCGCCCGGTCGTCGGTGACGCTCTCGCGGGTGAGGACCATGATCCGCATCACCGTGTCGCGGTCGATCTTCACCGGGGTGGGCTCGAAGACGGCCGGGTTGTGCGCGAGCATCGCGAGCGTCCGGAGCGCGAACAGCAAAGGCCAGAGACAGAACAGCCGCAGTCCCGGTTCCGAGCGAGGCAGGAGCAGCGAGTACTCGAAGGCCACGTCGCACTCGTTCCGCGCGACCGCCACCAGGTCGTCGAGGAGCGCCACCGCCGCGTCCCGCTTCTCGGGTGCGACGAGAGTCCCCGGCGACAGGCCGTGCTTCTCCATGTACGTCCGCGGGAGCCAGCAGAAGCCCCGGTCCAGGTCCTCGCGGACGTCCTTCAGGATATTGGTCAGCTGGAGCGCGCGGCCGAACGCCGGGGCGCGCGGCACGAGGCCGGGACGGAGCGGGCGAACCGAGTCGAACCCGTCGACGAAGAGCCCGGTGAGCATCACGCCCACCGTTCCCGCGACGTAGTAGCAGTACTGGAGGGTGTCCCTGAGATCAGGCAGGCCCTGCGGGGCACCGCCGTCCAGCTCGGTCATCATCCGCGCCATGCCGTCGGTCATCTCGCCCACGCACGCAGCGATGTGCGGATGCGTCCAGTCCGGCAGACCGCGCATGGCCTCCAGGACGAGGGGCGTGCCCTGGACCAGCTGGACCTCGGCCGTGGGCGCCGAGGGTCGGAGCGCGGCCACCGAGCGGCGCGCGAACTCGGCGCCGCGCTGCTCCCAGCCCGGCTCGAGCTTCACCAGGCGTCCGAGCGTGTGAAACAGCTCGGCGCGCTCCGACACCTGTCCGCGTGCCTCGTCCTCGAGCGTGTCGGCGATCCGGCAGAGCAAGTAGGCGACGGTCACCACCAGGTCCAGCGGCGAGGGCAGGACGGGGATGTTCAGCGCGAAGGTGCGAGACACCTCCGGCAGAGCGCGACGGCAGAAGTCTTCGGGTCCGTTCACGAGACACCTACGACGGAGAGGCGACGGAAGATGCGCCGAGGCGCGGCCCACTCTATAAGAAGCCCTGGAAGTTGGGCCGGGGAGGACGTTCTGCCTTGATGGAAGTCGATGTGCTCGTCGCCGGCGGGGGCCCCGCGGGGTGTACCACCGCCGCGGCCATGGCCCAGCTCGGCCTCCGCACCCTCCTCGCGGACGCGGGGCAGGACCGCCGGAAGCAGCTGGCGGGCGAGCTTCTCCATCCGGTGGGGGTCGAGGAGCTGACCGCGTTCGGCTTCTCGGAGGCGCTCCACTCCGGCGGCGTGCCCATCGTCGGCTTCGCGGTGGTGGACGGAGAGAAGACCGCGCTGCTCCCCTACGGGCCGGGCAACCGCGGGCTGGGCATCGAGCACCATGCGCTGATCGAGCCCTTGCTCGACATCCTCGAGAAGCGAGGCGACGTCGAGGTGCGCCGCCGGACGCGCGTCGCGCTGGTCTCCGACGGCGTCGAGGGCGTGGAGGTCACCCTGTCCCGCGACGGGCAGTCCGAGCGAGTGCGCGCCCGGATGCTGGTCGCCGCCGACGGCCGCGCCTCGCCGCTGCGGCGTGCGCTGGGCATCGCGGAAGGGCACGACCGGCTCTCGATGATGATCGGGGTGCTGGTGGACGCCGCTGCGCTTCCCCACGCCGGTCGTGGTCACCTGTTCATCGGCGGCCCGGCGCCGGTGCTCGCCTACCCCATCTCCGCGACGCGGGCCCGGGTGATGGTGGATCTGCCGCTCGGCTCGTCGCCCGACCGCGTGCGCACCGAGCCGGAGATCCTCTCCGGCGTTCCCGAACCGCTGCGCGCGGCCGTCCTCGATGCGCTTCGCCGCGAGCCGCCGCCCGTTGCGTCCAACGACACGCGCATCATGGAGCACGTCTCCAAGGGCAACGTGGTTCTGGTCGGAGACGCTGCGGGTTGCTGCCATCCACTCAGCGCCAGCGGCATGGCCTCGGCGGTCCGCGACGCTCACGTGCTCCACGGAGCCATGGTCAGCGCGTCCGGCGACGTTCCGAGCGCGCTCGCCGCCTACGCCCGAATCCGCCGGCCGGCGAACCGCACCCGCATCGCCCTCGCCTCGGCGCTGTACGAGGCGTTCTGCAGCGACGCGGGCGAGATGGCGGCGCTGCGGAGCGGCCTCTTCCGCTACTGGGAGCACTCCCCCACCGGCACGCGCATCTCCATGTCCCTGCTCTCGACGCGCGAGACCCGCATGTCGGTCATGGCGCGCGAGTACGCGCGCGTCGTCGTCCACGGGCTCCTGGCCCTGGGCTCGGGTGGTGTCCGCGCCGTGCGTGGCCCGGGACGGGCCGTACGCGCCGGAGCCATGCTGGTCGCCTCGGCGGTGCCGCACCTGCGCACGGCGATGGCGGGCGCGGTCGAGGACCGGATACTCGCGCTTCCCGCTCACGTCCCCGCCGCCGACGACGAGCCGCTCGCTCCGAGTCGCGCCTCGGCGTCGAGGTCGTAGCTCCGGCCCCGCCAGTCCACCCGGCGGTTCAGCTTCGCCGCGATCTGCACCAGCCCGCCGATGAGCGGGATGACCGCCGGCACCCAGAGCTGGTGAAGGCGGATGCGCGGGCCGTGGTACGCACGCTGGAGCGAGGCCTGGGTGTAGACGGAGAAGCCGATGGCGAGCAGCGCAGTGCCCGCCGCCGCGCCATTCCCCGTGGCGAGCGCCGCCGCGAGAACGGCCCAGGCCACCCAGCAGGAGACGCCGCGCACCCAGTTGGGCCAGGTGAACCGGAAGGAGAGGCCGCCCTCGCTGAAGAGGATCCAGCGACGGAATGTCCGGAAGAACTGGAGGAGACCCATGCCGCCGATGAAGATCCGCAGCGGGGACTCGATGACCACGTTCTTCCAGCCGGCGTTCCACAGCGCCCGGCCGATGTACATGTCGTCGACGAAGTGGCCCTGCGCCACGCCCACGCCGCCCACCGCATCGAGCGCCTGGCGCCGGCAGACCATGAGCTGGCCCATGATGAAGTCCAGCTCGCCGCGTGGCTCGGCGGCCCAGGACACCGTCGGTCCGTACCAGGCGTTCATCAGCAGCTCGTAACCGACGTCGCCCGCGGTGGGTCGGTCCGCGGCGGCGACCACCGGGGCGAAGGTGCAGCCGCAGTCGGGGCGGGCGAGCAGCTCCGAGACCAGGCGGCCCAGGAGGTCCTTCGCCGGGCGGCTGTCCGAATCGTTGAAGGCGAGCAGCTCGCCGGTCGCCGCGGCCACTCCGGCCAGCATCGCGTTCAGCTTTCCGGTGCGGTGGGGCGGCGGCGAGCCGGAGAAGAGGAGCTCGACCCGCTGCGCCGCCGTCCGGTGCTCGGCGATGAGCCGGCGAATCGCCGGGGCGGCCGGGTCCTCCTCCGAGTCCACGACGAAGAGCAGCTCCAGCCGGCCCGGGTACTCCATGTCCAGGAACGCGCGGATGTTGTCCTCGGCCCCGGTGTCCAGTCCTTTCACCGGGCGGATGACGGTCATCGAGGGCGCGCTCTTCGGGAAGGGCGGCGGGGCGTGCCGGCGGGCGAGGACGCGCCGGAGCCGTACGTGCCCCTCGATCAGGAGGAGCAGCGAGAGGCCGGCCAGCACGACGAGGACGGTGCTCATGAGGTGCTCTTCTCTCCGTGTGCCGCGAGCGCGAGTCGCCGCAGCACCCGCGGCGCCCACCAGTTCGCGCGCCCGAAGAGGCGCATGGTGGCAGGCACGATCAGGACCCTCACCAGGGTCGCGTCGAGAGCGACCGCGATCGCCATCCCCACGCCCATCGCCTTCACGACGAGGATCTTCGCCAGGGCAAAGGCGGCGAACACGGCCACCATGATCGCCGCGGCGCTGGTGATGAGGCTGCCGGTGCGCTCGAGGCCCTGGGCGACGGCGGCGCGGTTGTCGTGGGTGCGGGTCCACTCCTCGCGCATGCGGGAGAGCATGAGGACCTGGTAGTCCATCGAGAGCCCGAAGAGCGTGCAGAAGAGGAGGACCGGTAGCGCAGGCTCGAGCGGCCCCGGCTGGAAGTGGAGGAGCCAGCGGAGGTGACCCTCCTGGAAGATCCACACCAGGGCTCCGAAGCTGGCCGCCAGGGAGAGGAAGTTCATCACCACCGCCTCGAGCGGCAGCACCACCGAGCCGAGGAGGACGAACAGCGCGACCAGGGTGACCAGGACCACCAGACCCACCGCGAGCGGCGCGCGCTCGAGGACGAACGCGCTGGAGTCCACGTCGCTCGCGCTCTGACCGCCGACCAGCGCTCGTCCGTCGCCCACGGCGCGGTCCTTGCGGAGCAGGTCCACCAGCCGCCGTGCCTCGACGCTGGAGATCGGCGCGGAGGTGAGCACCTGGACGACGGCGACGTTGCCGTGGAGGTACGCCGCCTCGGCGAGCGCGAACTCGGGCGGCCGGAACGCCGCGGGGGCGGTGGTGAGCTGGACGTACTGCTCGCGGGTGACGCTCGGGTCGAGGTCGACGATGCTCTCCACGCCGACGACGCCGGGGAGCCGGGCCCAGCGCCGGGTGGCGTCGTACAGCGCGCCGATGCGCTCGGGGTTGAAGGGCTCTCCGGGGAACTCCACCGCGACGAGGATGCGGGTCGCGCTCTGCTCGGGAAACGCCCGGGCCAGCGCGGCGGCGCCCTGTCGTGAGGCGGCGGTCTCGGGGAGCGCCGTGATGTCGGTCCCGGCGGTCTGCAGCCGGAGGAACGGCCACCCGAGGAAGGCGATGAACGCCAGGGTGGGCACGAGCACGAGGAGCGGATGGGCCATCACCCATCCCGCGAGGCGCGTCCACAGACCTCCGCGCAGGCCGAAGGGAGGAACGGGCACCTTCAGCGCATCCACCCGCCGCCCGAGCCACCCGAGGATGACGGGGAGCAGAGTGAGGGCGAAGAGGACGGAGAAGCCGACGACGATGGCGCCGCCGAGCCCCATCGCCGCGAGGAACGAGCCCCGGTAGAAGAGAAGGCCGGACAGCCCGGCAGCGACCGCGATCCCGGAGAAGGCCACCGCGCGGCCGGCGGTGTCCATGGTGCGCTCGACCGCCGACTCGACGCTCGCGCCCTCCTCCAGCTCCGCGCGGAAGCGGCTGACGATGAACAGGGAGTAGTCGATGGCCACGCCGAGGCCGATGAGGCTGACGACGTTCAACGTGTACTGGGCCATGTCGAGGTGGTGCGAGAGCGCGAGCACGGCGCCGACGCCGGCCAGCACCGCCAGGCCGCCGACGACGATGGGGAGGACGGCCGCGACCACCGTCCGGAACACCCAGAGCAGCACGACCAGCGCGAGCGGGAAGGAGATCAGCTCGGCGCGGAGCAGGTCGTGCTCCAGCTCGGTGTTGAGATCGAAGAGGAACGCCGGCTTGCCGGTGATGGCCACCATGAACGGCCCGTCGTGGAGGACGGCGTTCAGCGCGGGGAAGGCCTTCACGGCGGCCTTCTCGTCGCCCTTGAGGCGGACCAGCACCAGCGCGGTCCGTGCGTCGCGGGAGAGGAAGTGCGACCGGGCCTGCTGGGGCGCGTTGAGCATGGAGACCACGCTCTCCACCTCGGGGCGCCCGCTCACTTTCTCCAGCTGCAGGCCGAGCGCGCCCTGGAACACCGGATCCGTCGCGGCCAGCTCGCGGTGGCTGAAGAGAGCGACGAGGCTGGTGTCGGTGTCCGCGCCCGCCGCGCCGCGGACCAGCTCCGCGGCCCGCGCCGACTCGGTGCCCTCGATGGTTCCGCTCGTCAGGCTCCCGCCCCGCACGACCGACAGAACCGCGAGCGCGAGGATGGCGAGCGCGCCGCCGAGGACGGCCGGACGATGCCGGGAGACGGCCCGGGCCAGGGCGATGAACATGAGGGGGAGTGCTCTGCCCGATCCCCGGGCCCGAGGCAACCCGGGCCGCGCCCGGATCCGGCATGGCTCAGGTCACTGGTACTCTTGCACCCGGCGCTCCCAGTCCCTCTTCAGCTCTGCCATGAACTGGATGAACTCCGGCTCGCCGCGAAGGGAATCCAGGAGCGGATCGCGGAGAAACAGCAGGTAGCTGGGCAGCCCGTTTCGTGCCGCCTTCCGCAACCAGGCCACGGCTTCTCGAGGGTGACCCAGCAGGGCCTCGGTACACGCCAGCGAGTGCATCTCGTGGTGCGCTGGATTCCCCCGGAACACGGGGTAACCTCGCTCGAAGAACCCCAGGAGGAAGGCTGCCTCGTCCTTCCTTCCGGCCACCGCGAGGGTGAGCGCGGCGAGCGGGTTGGGCGGATCCGGCATCAGGTCGCCTCCAGGATCGGCGGCGTACATCAGCGCAATCGCCTCCGACACTCGCCCCACCTGGAGGAGGGCCTCGAGACGGGCGTAGCCGGCCGGATCCACCTCGAGCTCTCGGGCACGCTGGAGCGACTCCTGCCAGCGGCCGCTGTAGGTCAGCGTCTGGATGATGAGATCGCGCACGTTGTGGCTGGCAGGGTTGAGCTTCCGAGCGGCCTCGAGCTTGCGCAGCGAGAGGTCCTCGAGTCCGAGGTGGAGCGCCACCGCGGGAAGCTCGAGGGCCGCGGAGCCTGGCTCCAACTCCTCCGCGCGCCGGAACTCCCGCATGGCGCCGTCGATGTCCCATCCTCCGGGCTCGCTGAAGAGCAAGACGCCCAGGGCCAGGTGCGGCACGGCGAGCTCCGGCTCCAGCGCGAGCGCCCGCCCCGCTTCGGCCCGTCCGCGAGCGACGAGGCCGGCCTGGTCGGGGTCGACGAACACGGCCAGCCGGATCAGCTGGAGCCCGAGCTGAGCATGGGCGAGCGCGTACTCCGGATCGATGGCGATGGCGCGCTCGAAGTATTCCAACGAATCGCGGGTGAACCGACCCGTGAAGGTCTCGTCCAGCTTCGCGATTCCCCGGAGGTAGAGGTCGTACGCCTCCGGACTGCGGGTGGCGCCACGGCGGACCCGCGCGCCCTCGACGTCGGTGAGCTGGAGCGCCAGCGCCGCCACGACCTTGGACGCCACGTCTCGCTGGACATCGAGCACGTCGCGCACGTCGCGATCGTAGGTCTCGGCCCAGAGCTGCTGGTCCGTTCGTGCATCGACGAGCTGGGCGCTGATCCGCATCCGGTTGCCGGCCCGACGGACCGTCCCCTCGAGGAGCGTTGCCACCCCGAGCTCCTGGCCCACCTCCCGGGATGGGCGAGTGGTGCCCTTGAAGGTCCGCGTCGCGCCGCGCGAGGTGACGTGGAGCGCGCGCACCTGCGTGAGCTGGGTGCTGATGTCCTCGGCAAGCCCGTCGGCGAAGTATTCGTCGTCGGCGTTGCCGCCGAGATTGACCAGGGGCAGGACGGCGATCGCCCCGCGGTCGACCTTCCCGCTCGATGGCGTGCGTCGCAGGACGAGAGAAACGACTGCGGCGGCGACGAGAACCAGCGCACCGACCGCGGCCGCGCGCCCCACCCGCCGGGCGAGCGGCGACGCGGCCAGGCCGCCGACAAGCGCACGGGAATCCGCAGGCCGGCGCGTGGGGTCCGGGTCGAGGGCAGCGCGCAGCGTGGACCGCCATGACCTCGGAGCACCTGCCACGCCGTCCTGACCACCGACCATCTCGGCGGCGACCTGGGCCAGCGCGTGCACGTCGGTGCGGGTGCTCACCGCGCGCCCCTGGCGCTGCTCCGGCGCCATGTACGCCGGGCTCCCGACCACCGCGCCGGCCTCGGTCCCCTCCCAGCCGCTCGCCTCGGCGCTTCCGCCAATGGCGTGGGCGATGCCCAGGTCGGTCACCACCGCGCGAGGACCGGTGTCGTCCTTCACCAGCATCACGTTCCCGGGCTTGACGTCTCGATGGACGAGCCCGCGCGCGTGGATCGCGGCGAGGCCCTCCGCGATCTGCCGCAGCAGCGGGAGCGCCTCACGCGCGTCGAGCCGTCCCTCGCGGTGAAGTCGCTCGGCGAGCGTCTCTCCGTCGAGGAACTCCATGGTGACGAATGCCACCGGCCGTTCGTGCGGGCCCGGCCCCTCGTGGAGGTCGAAGGCCCGGCACACGTTCGGGTGAGTCACCGACCGGGCGAGCTGCACCTCCCGGCGGAGCCGCTCGAGGAGCGCCTGGGTGTCCGCCGAGTCGCGCACCATCTTGAGCGCGACCGTCGCGTGGAGGCGCAGGTCTCGTGCCTCGTAGACCTCCCCCATTCCTCCCCGGCCGACCAGGCGGACGAGCTTGAACCGCTGGAGGAGCACGTCCCCCTCGTGCAGCCCGGAGGCTGGAGCTGGCGAGCCCGGGCGCTGGACCGTTTCACCCAGCGCCTCCGTTTCGTGCTCCGGACGCTCCATCCCGCCCGTCTCCTCTCAGGGCCGGGCCCCGTGGAGGATAGGCCGATCCGTGTGCGGCCGGGCAACGGACGTCAGCGTTGCCCCGGGAGCGGCTGGGGGATGTCCGGATCCCGCGGAGCCATGCGTCTCGCAGCAGAAACGCTGAGCCGCTGGCGCACGCCGTGAGCCCGCCGCGACCGGGCGTGACGGACGGAGGTCAGGACGCCGCACCGTCGGACCGGCGCGGCGCGTCGCTCAGTCACAGCTTCCGG
>Ga0134121_10002169_pt1 | contig 17259 bp, 14 predicted proteins | sample KB301_FD_96463 | JGI IMG/M metagenome (GOLD analysis project Ga0134121, IMG submission 96463) | Terrestrial soil microbial communities without Nitrogen fertilizer from Kellogg Biological Station, Michigan, USA - KB3-0-1 | ecosystem: Environmental > Terrestrial > Soil > Unclassified ... | reverse complement strand
TGGACAGGTTGCAGGCCTGACTCTCGTACATGTTTCGTCACCGCAGTTTTCAAACCGCTGAAACTAAAGTCAGGCCGATTGTCACCCATTCGCGGCAGCGCAAACTTGACGGCCTTTGGGTTCCCTTCTCTAGCCAGCTTTTCGATGATTGGTCCGCCGGGATAACCAAGCCCAAGCATTTTCGCGACCTTATCGAACGCTTCGCCCGCCGCGTCATCACGCGTGCGGCTGACGACTTTGTATTTTCCCGCGCTCGGCACAAAGAAAAGATTTGTATGCCCCCCCGAAACGATCAGCGCCAGTGCCGGATGCTCGACCGGAGGGTTCTCAAAGCACACGGAATAGATATGCCCTTCAATATGATTGACGCCCACCAGAGGCTTACCGAGCGCGAAGGCCATTGCCTTGGCATATGAAACACCGACGAGTAACGAGCCAATCAATCCGGGTCCGATCGTAACTGCGATGCCATCAATTTCATCTTGTGTCGTCTTAGCCCGCGTCAAGGCTTCTTCAACGATGGGAACGATCTTATCGAGGTGTTCACGCGAAGCGAGCTCAGGCACAACCCCGCCAAAACGCGTGTGCGTGGCGATCTGCGAAGCGATTACGGACGAAAGAATCTCGCGGCCATCGCGCACCACTGCCGCCGCAGTTTCATCACATGAGCTTTCGATACCAAGAACGAGCATTGTTTATGGAGTGATTCTACCGAAGAGAAACGCACAACCGAAACCTGGGAGCGCGGACGTCCCGTCCGCAAGCGGCTCTGCCGCCTGATGTGCGGTAAGGCTTTGCCTTACCGACAGGATTTTTGGGAGTGGAGCGAGGCTACGCCTCGCGTGAGTCATAGCCTCAAAAGAATAACTAACCGGGTCAGCGGACAGCCGAAGGCTTTCCGCACATCAAGCGGCAAAGGCGCAAGGTTTTTTCCGTCGCACCTTCTCCATAGTGCCTTCATTTCACGCTGGCACTAAGATCTCGCTGCGGAACCTGGTAAAAACTCAACGCGGAATCCCCCTGCTTCAGCGTGCGATAACGATGTAACGCGCCGAACTCTTCCGCGAGTTCCTTCTTCTTATGATGCTCCACTACCAAAATCGCATCGGCCGCTAACAGCATACCGCTCTTGTCACTCAGACGTTCTAAGACAACGTCATAATCCGCTTCGTACGGTGGATCGAAAAAGACGATGTCGAACGGTAGCGCTTCCTTCTTCGCCCGTCTTCGCAGGAAATCGACCGCTTCATCATTAACAATCTCGGAATCATCCTCATCAACACCGAATTCATCCAGATTCGCCTCAATCAGCGCGCACATCTTCCGCGATTGATCGACGAAAGTCGCGTGCACCGCGGCGCGTGAAAGCGCTTCGATTCCGACGGCTCCCGAGCCAGCACATAGATCAAGAAACCGTGCGCCTCTGATTCGCGGTGCGAGAATATTGAACAACGTCTCACGCAAACGATCCGAAGTCGGCCGCGTCTGCAGCGACGGCGGACTCTTCAATCTTCGCCCGCGATATTTGCCGGCAATTATTCTCATGAAAACGATCCACAGATTACACAGACTGGGAATAAACAAGGAGGCCGGTTTCGGATGGTGCCCTGCTTCGAACCCCTCAGGAGAATTAAGGCGATCCACGAAGCCACACGAAACGTTTTTTCGTGCCCATTTCGTGTGATTTCGTGGATCGTTCCTGTCCAGGGAAAGACAACACGAAATCAAAACCAGGGCACTACCGGGCTTTGGTCTGAGCTGATCTGCGTAATCTGAGGATGGCTTACCCAACCGCCGCCAGTTTCATCCGCGCATCACTCTGCACCCGCTTAATCAACTTCGCGGCTTCAGCCGAAGTCTTACGCTGATTGATGTAAAACTCTGCTTCTCTTCGAGCGTGCTGCAGAATATCCAGATCGCGCACCAGATTCGCGATGCGAAATTCGGGCAGGCCCGCCTGGCGCGTGCCCATGACTTCACCCGGACCGCGAATCTCCAGATCTTTTTCCGCAATCCTGAAACCATCATTGGTTTCTTCCATGATCCCCAGACGCTCGCGCGCGACTTCGGTTTGTTTTTCCGAAGCCAGCAACATGCAGAAGCTTTTCTCTGCGCCGCGGCCGACGCGCCCGCGCAGTTGATGCAGTTGCGAAAGTCCAAAACGTTCGGCGTGCTCGACCACCATGACGGAAGCGTTAGGCACGTCGACGCCCACCTCAATCACGGTCGTCGACACCAGGATTTGGATCTCACCGGCAATGAACCGCCGCATCACCTCTTCCTTTTCTTCCGGCTTCATTCGGCCATGAAGTAATCCTACGGAGAATTTTGGGAAGACTTGATCGCGAAGGTATTCATAGCGCCGGGTGGCGTCGCGCAAGTCCATCTTCTCGGACTCTTCGACCAGCGGATAGACAACATAGATCTGCCGGCCGGCGCGAACTTCGCGCGCGATCAGCTTCTTCACTTCCTGACGTCCTTCTTCACCAAACACGCGGGTTTCGATCGGCGTGCGCCCCGGTGGTAGTTCATCAATGATCGACACATCGAGATCACCATACACGGTCATTGCCAGCGAACGCGGAATCGGCGTCGCGGTCATCACCAGCACGTCGGGATTCATTCCCCGCTCGCGCAACGCCGCGCGCTGCATCACGCCAAAGCGGTGTTGCTCATCTATGACGACCAGGCCCAGGTTCTTAAATGCGACGCCTTCCTGAATCAGCGCCTGCGTACCCACGGCGGTGTGAACTTCGCCCGCGGCAATTGACTGATGCAAACGTTTTTTATCAGCGGCCTTGAGCGATCCGGAAAGCAATTCGATTCGATAAGGGGCCCTGGCCAGAATCCTTTTGATGTTGCGCGCGTGTTGTTCGGCGAGAATCTCCGTCGGGACCATCAGGGCGGTTTGGTAGCCATTCTCCATCGCCGCCAGCATTGCGATTAGCGCTACGATTGTCTTGCCGCTGCCCACGTCCCCCTGCAACAAACGATTCATGGGCGCGTCAGAACGCATATCTTTGAAGAGCTCTTTGACGACCTTGCGTTGCGAGTCGGTGAGTTTGAATGGCAGCACGGAACCAATCCGCTCTTTCATTCGACCATCAATCTTGATCGTCGCGCCCTTACTTTCTTTCATTCGCTTTCCGCGCTTTACCGCCAGCCCGAGGGCGACCCAGAACAGCTCCTCAAAAATCAGGCGCTGATGAGCGGGACTCTTCATGCTGTGGTAATCGTCGAGTGAAACGCCTTCTTTCGGAAAATGGGCATGGCGCAGCGCATCGTCGCGGTCGATGAGTTTGCGGCGAGTTAGTAAAGCGGGCGGCAGCGTCTCTTCAACAGCGCCGGCGGGCAGACGCGCCAGCACTTCATGAAATATTTCGCGCAGACGTTTGGTTCGGAACTCACCAAGCTTGCGATAGACGGGTACGCGCCGGCCCACATGAATCGCCGCCAGGGTGGGGTCGGTTTCGATTTCGCCCTCTTCGTCATCGGCTCCGGCCACTAATTCCAACTCGTCCGGCCGGTTCAACCTAAGTGAATAGGTACCGCGCCGGCTGTCGTTTTCCCATTTTCCAAACGCTATGAAACGCGTGCCGGGAACAAATCGTTTGGAGTTGTAGTTCAAAATGTCGCGCGCGCGCGGCCCGGAAACAAACCACCAGACCATGACCTGTTTGCCTGAACGTTGGTGATCCACAGCGCTGATTTCGAATTTGTAAAGCGACTGCTTGAACGAGCGGCGATTGCGCACCTGGAAACCGCCGGCAATCCGGACTGTGAGATCAAGCGAGGCCTCAAGTCCATGGTACAAGTGTCGGATCTCGACCATGCTCGAGCGATCTTCATAACGCGCCGGAAGATAGTTGAGCAGGTCCGCGACGGTGACCGTCCCGCTGTCTTTGCCCGGCGAGACTTCCGCCAAAGCAAGCGCGAGCTGGCGCGCGCTTTGTTGCCCAAAGCGTGGAATTCCCGCCCCGTCCAGATCGAGAATTCTGTTATCGAGGGAGATTAACCGATCGACCGACATAGGCCTGATCATAACACAGCGAATATGCGTGCCGGCTTGCTATCCCCGGTCCAACTGTCGCGATCGAAAGCAGGCGTCTAATCGCAAGCGAGGCGCGGCGGTTGCAGTTGGCCGTCCGGTTTGGAGAACCAGTCCTGGCTAAGGTAAAGGCTTCGACAATACGGTCGCGATCAGTTCGTTCAGGCCGGTGTCTGAGTTGTTGTGGAAGTTTTTGTAGAGGGTGGTCAGTTGCGCCAGGATTTTGCCTTTCGCCTCTTGTTGCTCGGGACGATCCATAAGCGCGACAGCTCGAGCGTAGGCGTCGATTGCTCGCTCTCCCGCATGCATAACTCTTTCGAGCATCGCGCTCTGTTCAGCAGACGATTGCTTGGCGCCGTACTTTTCGTTGTATTCAGCCGAGAGCGAAGCGAACTCACCCTTGAGAATTGCTACACCCATGCGGTGATAGATTGCGGGGTCGGTTCGATAAGGAGTATCTGACTGGGCTGCTTTCAAAAATGCCGCCGCGGCTTCAGCCGGCGCCTGGTCCTTAACAAACCATCCCAACGCCGAGTTAAGAAAACCGCGCGCGAACTCCATGTTCTTAAAAGGATCGGGCTTGGCAAGCTTGCCGGCCTCCAGGAGCTTGATCGCCCGGCGCGCATAACCCGTAGTCTCTTCGTTCAAAGTGGCGTTGCCCGCAATCGCATTTTCGTAGCCCGCTTCAGTCAAAGTGGCGAGTACAAAAAAATCGTCCGGATCAGTTTTCAGACGCGGACGACCCAGTTCAAACGACTTGAGATAGTTCTTGGCTGTGTAAGCCGAGAAGACATCACCATCGTGCACGGCACGTTCATAATCGGTGACGAATTTTTGCACGTCCCTGGCGTTACTGTCGTTGTCCCCGCCATACTTTCGCAGATAATCCTTGGCAGCCGGATACGCAAGTCTTCGCTCTTCGGGATTCAAACTCTTCCTGTAATCGGTAAATTGCGCGTAGAGGTTTTCCTTATTACTGTCCGATTGCTGGGAGGGCATAGTGGGGTTGCGCTGTGCAGAAACGGTTATGCCCAAACTGAACACCAGCACTGTTGTAATTACAGCAAAGCCGAGTCGTGAAGAGTTCGTCATGGCGCTAATAATATAAGCAGCCGAAGGCAATCGGCAAGAGTGGAAATGCAGGTCGAAGCCGGACGAAATCACAAGCGCAAGTTCAGTGGCAGCGATTAGCCTTGACGGTAAATCTCAGACTGGAACCAGCAAATGCGATCCACGCAATCACCCGAAGCAGCACGAACGTAAACCGCGACTTCGTCTCGTTTCCAGACCCTAACAGTCTTTAGTCGCCCGCTATGAAGTTGAGTCAATCCTGCTCCTTACTTGTACAAGGATCTTCTGTAACTCACGCTCATTAGTTCCGTGGACGCGCCCATCGCGATAAATTTCTTTTCCCGCGACCATCGTCAGCAACACGTCTCGTGCCGATGAAGCAAAGACCAGCGCTGCGACGGGATCTCGGACAGGCTGTTGGTGTGCGCCATCGAGATTGACGATGGTAATATCGGCCTGCATCCCCTCCGCGAAAGCGCCAATCTTATCGCTCAAACCAAGCGCGCGCGCGCCGCCGAACGTGGCCGCATATAAGGCTTCTTCGGCGGTGAGCAAACCAGGGGAAGGCAGTCGTCCGCTTCCAAAAGCATCGTCAGCGTCGGATGGAAGCCGCGCGAGCAGCGTCGCGAAGCGCCCTTCCTCGAGCATGTCGCAGGCGTTGTTACTCGCCATTGAATCACTACCTAACCCAACGTTGAGATTACGTTTTATGAACTCAGCAAAAGGCGCCCGGCCGTGCCCCAGCTTGGCGTTAGACTTGGGACAATGCGCAATGCCGCATGAGCTCTGCTGTATGAGTTCGAGATCGCTCTCATCCACGTTGATGCAATGCGCAAACAAGGGCCTCGTCTCCAACACGCCATGCCTGCTCAGGTATTGAATCGTAGAAATTCCCGGCGCTTGCCATTCTATCCCTCGTGCTCTCAACTTGTCCGCAAAGACGCCCTGACCGTCGAGCATGAATTGCCTCTCAGATTTCGATTCAGCCGCGTGCATCATGAGTGGAAGGTTCTCATCGATCGCCAGGCGTGAGATTAATTCCAACTGCGGCGCGCTGACGGTGTAAGGCGCGTGTGGTGAGAGTCCGATCCGCACCAAACTATTTTCAAGCGCGCGCAACTCTGAGATCTGCTCGCGTAGCATCGCGACATTCTCCACGGCAAGGCTTGGGTCGGGACCGAAGGATTCCTGATAAATGATTCCACGCAGCCCTACCGCGTGTAATGCGGCGATCGCCTGACTCGCAACGGAACTGGCGTCGCCGACACAGGTCACACCGGCGCGGGCGGCTTCAATCGCACCGCAGGTTGCTGACACCAGTAAATCTCCGCCAGTCATGCCCAGACGCGCAAACGTAAGTCTCCGCAGCCAGTCTGAGAAATCATTCTCTTCTCGTTCCAGGAAACCGCGCATCACGGTCAGTTCCAGATGCGAGTGCGAGTTGACCAGACCCGGCAGGATCGCGGCATCGCCAAAGTCCTGGATATGAGCTTGGGGGAATCTGGAAACTATCTCGGTTCGCGGGCCCACGCCAACGATGTCAGACTCCTCGAACGCAATGGCTCCGGATTCGATGACCGGAGAGGTGATTGGCAGGACCCAGCGCGCGGAGTAGATGACGGTCATTATTGAAGCGTAGTACTTTTTTGACTTAGAGAAATTCGGTTCGTGCGGACTGGTGTGATTTCGGGGATCGAATGTCTTGCAATAGAGGACGACCCACAAAATCACACAAACAAACGGGAAACACAGAATCGTGTTCCTGGCCGTCGCCCCGCGTGGTAAGGCTGATGACGGCTGGGGCAGCGTTCTTCGCCGATCTTACTCGGTGATAACGATCGAGAATTGAGGTGACATAAGCGCGGGTTGAGGGAATGTCAATGCGCGCGATGAAATCCTGTTCGGACAATGGTGGTGCGCCGGCGGCGACGCGGCTCCATTCGGCCGCACGACTGGGTCCGGCGTTATATGCGGGGAGGATGCGTGCTTCGCGGCCGGGCGAATTACGATAATCCTGGTCCGCCTTTTCCAGATACCAGCATCCGATCTGAACGTTCCGCTGCGGGTCGCGTAAGAACGTCGCAGTGTCCATCGAGGTGCGCTGCTCGATGGGCGCCACGCCACTTTCGGCGGCCCACTCTCGCGCCACCACCGGCGTCACCTGCATCAGCCCGATCTCGCCGTTGCGGCCTTTCTTCCAGGGGCTGAAGTAAGTCTCTTCATAGACGATGCTCCAAACCAGATCGGGATCGATATGATGCGCGGCCGCCTCGCGCGCGATGAGCGAATCGTAGCGATGAATCCAATACTGATCCAGGAGGTACAGGGCGCCGGCCAGAACAACCAGCACGATGAGGAGAATAATAAGCAGTCGCTTCATTCAGTGAACACCCGGGTACATATAACCGCGCGGAATCAAGCGACGTTGGTCTCCAAACAACGTTGAGGCAAAGCCAGGTCAGTTAGCGCGCGAGAAGCGCGACCAGAAATTTGCTGACGAGCTGGCCGGGTCAACTCCTTCGTAGCGCAGCCGCAGCGCCTGGTCATCGAAGACATGGCCCTGCAGCCAGACTTCGGCAGAGAGGGTTGCGCCGACGGCCAGCTCGCCTCCGCTCAGCGCTCGAGTGTTGACCAGAACTTCCAATTTCAACCCGCTGAGATCGAGATAAATCCAGTAAAGCTCGCTTCCCGATAGTGGGTTGCGCAAAGGTTTGAAGGCGATCACCCGGCCGCGCAATATCCAATCGTTTTCGTGGGCCGCGCGTGAGGGCGAGGCCTTTTCCAACGGCAACCAGCGCGAGTTCATCTCGCGCGAGCAAACGCGGGCGCGATAGGCCAGTCCGCACAATCCCACATGCAAAGCCGGAGCGCGAAAGCCCGAGGTCCCAACCTCGGTAAGATTCTGCAATTCAAAGAGAACTTCGGTATCGGTCCCGTCCGCGTAGCCGTGAATAACGGCTTCGCCTTCTTCGTCGTATTCGGTCAGAGCCCAGGGCGCGATCCGTTGCATGTATCGAGCGCGAAAGCCGGGGCGGCAGTTCGCGTAAAACACGTCGCCGGTTTCTGATTCATACAGCACGGTCCACACTTCAAGGCCGTCGCCGAGCTTCCAGCAACGGCCGTGCAAAACGGCGCCTCGCCGCAGTAATTGGGTTGGCTCGCCCTGATTTTCAGCGCGTTCGGCCAAAAAATTAATGGCTTTTTCGCTGGGAACTTCCAAGCCGATGGTTTCGAAAGTGGCATCCATGAGTCAAGGTCTACGTAAGCTGCAAAGTCGTTTTCTCGGCCCTCTGTATCCTTCGTGTCTTTCGCGTCTTAGTGGTGACGTGTCCTTAGTGGTGAACAGTAACTAACCGAGCGCAACGAGTCAGTTGGATTCGCCTTCCAATTTCGAACTCGACTAGATCCCAAATTTCAAATTTCTGATTTCTGATCTCTGAGATTCTCTGATTCTTAGATTCTCTGATTCTTAGATTCTCTGATTCTCAGTCTCAGATCTCAAATTTGAGATTTGAGATTTGAAAACTTCTATCGGGCGGCGCGTTTCCGCTCTTTGACGCGCGACGCTGCAACCAACGGAGGCGCGGCAAAACTGATTTCATCGTCGTTTCGCGGTGCTCGTTTTCTGAACCCCCGGATGTTTCTTTCGGGTCCATATTCGGGCCGCGTACCTGAGCGTACAATCTCGGCAAACAGATCGACGTCATAGTCTGCTTCGCGCGACATTGTCTCGCGAATCTGATGCAACACGGTCAGGAACTTCGGCCGCCGGTACATATCGTGACTCTTGGTTTTGGATTTCTGGTTTTCGATTGCCGGTCTTTCTCCTTTTACACTTCGCACTGCCGACGACTGGTCAATGAGAACTTACGATCTCAAATGAAAAAGTTCAAATCCCAAACCTTCATATCAAGGTCGAGATTTAAAATCCGAAATCTCAGTTCCTTCCGAAACCAAAAACTCCGGAGTTACGATCATGGGAACAAAAAACCCCGCTGCGGTATTAAATAAACGAATGCGCGCTTGCCGGCGAACGTTCGCCAGATGTCCAAAGTTCCAGGTAACTAGATAATCGATCTTATGGAATGACGCAACCGCTACATGCAATGCATCGGCGATGAACTTGCGATGAAAGATTCCGCGCGAGACATATCCTTCGGCGAGAATGGCGGCTTCCTCAGTAAGTTCAACCTGTTCCAGACCCTTGATTAGTTTCAAGTATGCCGATCGATGCGGCTCAGAGACGCGTTCGAGTTCCCGTGTCACCAGCGGAGAGATCACCGCGCGGTATTCCGAAAGCTCATGCTCCCACCAGCGGATAGTGAGGTCGCGCCGGAACGGCTCGCCATTGTCGAGATAGGCGCCGATTACGGAAGTCTCCAGATATGTGCTTGGCTTCATGACCTACCGTCCCTTTACCTTGTGCCTTCAGGCGCCGGGTTGCTGGTTGGGAGGCCCAGAGTGTCCAACGGCTCCAGTCGCACTACACCTCTATAAAAATCAAAAACGACGCGATAGAAGCGGAGGAAGTTGCCGCCCAGAATTCCACTCTGCAAAAATCCCGCAGTCTCATTCACCGGCTCGAGATCAAGCACAGCGGCATCGATCTTGTCGCGGGAGTACGAGCCGATCAGAACCTTCGGCAAGAGAGCCATTTTCACGTCATCAGCCACACCCGCGGCGCCAAAGACACGCATGCGGCTTGGCCTGATAAAGGGTTGTGCTTCCTCAAGCGCGGCCAGTTTTTCTGACACGACGGTGACTGTGGCGCCCGTATCGATGATGAAGTTGAGCGGCTTGTTGATCCCGGCAATAAAAAGTTCGCCGCTGAGGAACCCGCTGGCGGTCGTCCGGACTGATAAGTTTATTCCCGGTGGGACCTGGACTGCTTCGGCCTTGACGGGTTTTCCGGAAGGGTCAGAGATTTTCGCTGAATCCGTTTCGCCGCCATGTTGCCGAACAAGCGTCATACGACGCGTACCATAATCGACTGTCGTCAGCAGGCGGCCGAGCGCCGCGATCCCCAGGTAGCCGTCGACCGGAGTCTGTTCATCAAAGAAATGACGAATGTATACGGGAATATTCGTAACCCGGACCTCGCCCATGTCGATCGAATTAAGATAGCCATAAACGATTTCAAAACGGCCCCCACCGCCCACGGCCCGCGCCAGGCCGCCGCGAGCCACCGCCTTCAGACCCAGCTTGCGCGCCGTGTCTTCCGAAAGCACGGACATTCCGGACCCCGTGTCCAGAACGAACCGCAAATACTCTTTCGAACCGTTGATGCGGACTTTAACGATCGGCCTATTATCCGGAGCTTCAAAATCGAGTACAGTCCGGTCAGACCCTTGCAGGTCATAGAGCGAACCCTGCTGTCCGAGGTAACGCAGAAAATCGATCAGGCCACGAATTCGCGCACGTCGCTCGGCGTCGGTGCGCGGCGCAATAACCAAAAACCGTTCATAAGCATCGGCGGCTTCCTTATAACGTTCAGAACGCGCGGCTGCCTGGCCGAGATTAAAGACGTAATCAGGTTCGCTGGGATCCAGAGCAGAGGCGCGCCGCAAACCCGCGATGCATTTTGAGGTTCGATTCTCGTAGTAATCAACCATGGCCAGTCCGGCAATGGCCATCGCTTCGTTCTCATCCAGAACCAGAGCCGTGCGAAACTCCTCTACCGAGAGCCGGAAATCTCCCGAGGCCAATATGCATGATCCCAGCAGAGCGTGCGCTCTAGCGGACAAAGGATTAATTGCCAGCACGCGCGCCGCATAATCGAACGAGTCCTGTAAGCGGCGCAGCTTGAGTAGAGCGTGACTAAGTCCCAACCGCGCGTCGTTATCGTGATCGTCTTTGGCCAGCACGTCACGATAGAGCTGCTCAGCGCGCTCAAAATCACCTGAGCGCAAAGCCTTTTGAGCTCGGCTGCGCGCTTTCTCATTGTCGGGTGAATGCGCCGCTACGATGGTGGCGGCCAGGAAAACCAGTACGGCAGCCAGCCCGCCGATCGTTGAGGATGACACGAACCTCGATTTGAGCTTCATAATCACTTCAGAATCTCGCCCGTCTTCATAGACCAAAGCACGAGATCGAGTTCATCAAAGTCGATCCCGACCTCGCCGGAAAACTGCCGCATTCTCGTCTCGGTATCCAGATATCGGCTGCGACTGGCGGGCGGCTTTGGTGAATCGATCACTCCCAACTCCGCCAGGCACCGCACGATGTGTTTATCCAGTATGCTGTACCCTTTGAATCCTATATTGCGCAAATAGTGGCTTGACTCTTTATAACCGAGACCCTTTATTCGCGGCTCTGTGGCCAGCCAGTCACGGCGCGCGACGGGATCAGTGAAGCTATTCAGACGTTTCCGCAACTTCATTGAGAACGAACCTTGTAAATAATCGCGCGTGGTCACCACATAAACGGGCCGCGCGTTGGGAAAGCGATGTGCGCCTGCTGATACTAAGGCGTGGGTCATGGCTTCGGGGTGTCCCGCCGCCAATAACGGTCTAATCGCTTCCACTGAGCGTAATCCCATCCTGGCTGATGCTCCCGCGGTAAAGATGCAATAGACCATTTCCTCCCACAGCCGATCGTCGGTACCCGTTTGCCAAATCCGGGTAAACTCTCGCAGCCGTGCGCGAATCTCTTTGCGCCGCGCTGCGTGCGCAATTCGCAGTCTTTCAATTGTTACCGGTTCCTGATCGCGTGCCACGACGTTTGGTCAACGCTTGAATTCTAGGTGCGCGCTTGTTGGCCTGTCAACGAACTTGCTACGCGACTGTTTGGTTGCGAGGTGCTTGAGTGGGCGTGCCATCGCACCACCGCGGAGTGAAGGGCGCGCAGATTAGAGCATCCTGCGCTGAAGCCGTGGCATCAAAATTCGGCGATCAGGTCGCCGTCATAAGCGACCTTGCTTTCATGGTATGATGCGAGCGGAGTACTTAATAGCCTCAAGTTACAGTTAAAGATCATGGGTTTGTCGATCAGGTCAGCAAAGATTTTCACGTTGGTGCTACTAGGCGCCTTGCGCGCATTTGGACAGCAGGCCCAACCGCCTTCTGCTTCTCAGTCGAATCCGATCCAGATACAGCAGCAGGCCACCGCGCCCGCGACCGGCTTGAGCAATGCCGCTGGTCAGAATCTTCCGGCCACGAGCGGTTTAGCTCAGCCGGCTTTTTTGACGCCCATCTTTGGGGTGCAGGGCGTGCTCGCCGAGACGGTGGACGGCAGCACAATCGCGGCCCAGTCACTCGACGAAAAATTCAATCCCGCTTCTTCAGTAAAACTGGCTACGGCCCTCGTAGCTTTGCAAAACTTCGGACCCGAGTACCGATTTCTAACTTCTGTCTGGACTACCGGAACGATTGATAAAACCAATGGAACCCTGACTGGCGACCTCGTTGTTACCGGACGCGATCCCTCATTTCGCTATGAGCATGCTGTGATGCTGGCCAGAGAGTTGAACGCGTTGGGAGTTCGCTCGATCATGGGCAATCTGATTGTCGCGCCAGGTTTCACCATGAACTTCGACTGGTCGGCGAAGCGTTCAGGGGAAGAATTCCGGGCCACGTTCGACGCCGCTCGTCGTTCAGGTAACGCCACCCGCGCATGGATCGAAGAACGTACTTTAGTTTCGGACAACGAAAGTCTGAGCAGCGTTCCCAGCGTCGTCATAACCGGCGAGGTCCAGGTGGGAAATGCACCGGCCGGAGCGATTCCGTTGCTCGCCCACAAATCGGGCAAGCTGGTGGATGTGCTCAAGGCGTTGCTCTGCTATTCAAATAATTTTATGGCTGAACGGATTGGGGAATCGCTCGGTGGACCGCAAACTATCCGCGCAGCTTTGATTGATAAACTCAAAATTAACCCTGACGAGATTAGTATGGCCTCGACCAGCGGTCTTGGTGTGAACCGCTTCACGCCACGGGCGATGATGAAGATTCTGCGCGGGCTGAGACAGGAATTACAGAAGAACGAGCTCACGCTTGCCGATATCCTGCCCGTTGCGGGAATTGATCCTGGAACGTTGGAGGACCGATATACTGATCCCACAGAGCGCGGTAGCGTAATCGCCAAGACCGGCACACTGGTACGGACTGATGGCGGCGCGAGCTCCCTTGTAGGCCAGATGAGAACGAAGAGCGGGCGCGTGGTCCTATTTGTCATTCTCAATCAGCATGGCAACGTCGTTCGTTTTCGTCAGAACCAGGATGGCATCGTGGCCGCGATTCAAAACTCGCTCGGTGGTCCCGCACCGTTCGACTATCGCCCCGTCAGATTGTCGCTGCGTCTGGCCGATTCCGATTACGAAGCCGCGAAAGCGCGCGGCGAGTACGAGCCGCGCGACCAGTAGTACAGCCGTATCAGAAGCCAGACCGTCAGGGAGGGCATCATCGGCCTGCAGCCCTCGTCGAACGGTCGGGCTTCTGACGCTATGCCGCCCTCGATCCTTTCTAAACCAAAGTCACAGTCGAGCTCGCCCGCGTCTTCCGAAAAAGGCGTCAGTCAAAACGCACAAAAAGTGTCAGCGTCGACGGTCAACCTGAATGATTGGTTCGATCTCTACTGACCGGCCCTCAGCCGATTCAATCATTTCGCTCCATCTTTCGACCAGGCCTCCTTCGGTCCCCGGATGGCATGGGGCTTGCCCCGCAGAAACATAGCCAGGGTTGTGTGACCTGGGCTGCGAACTACAGAGAGTGACTCCCGACCCACCTGATTCACCATTCTTAAGATGAGTTCAAGCGACGCACATATTCAACTTTGTAACTCTTTGATGGCCGCCGACCGCATGTGGGAAGCGACTATCGATGTCCTGACGGATGCGGTCTATATCTTTGGGCCTGACAAGCGCCTTAGGAAGATTAACCGTGCCGGCGAAGGGCTGGAACTGGCGGGCCGCTCGTTTCTCGCGGGACGCCGTTGCTGCGATATGCTTTGGGGACTCGAAGAATCGAGATGCATGGTAGATCGCGCCATATCCAGCGGCGCCGAAGTCGAGGTAGAGCTCTCCGCTGGAAACAAAGCCCAGCGGCCGCTGCTGGTACGCGTGATTCCTCAAAATAGTCCGGAACAACAGGAGCTGGCCGCAGGCTGCATCGTGATTGTCCGTGACATATCTGAACTGCGTCAGGCGGAAGAAGAGGGCAGTAAGAACCGCGCCTTTCTCGCCAGCCTCGCCGATCTGGCACCTGATGAAATTTATACGCTTGATACTGACCGGCGCTTCACCTGGATGAACCAGCGCGCTGAGGTTGATAGTGGACTGACCCGCTCGGTACTGCTGGGTCAGGACTTCAGCATGATAGTTGCGGCTGAGTCAGAAGCAGAAGCAAATGCGGCGGTGCAGTGCACTCTGGGAGGTGAAGAAAAGCAATTCGAACTGGTCACCATTTGTACGGATGGACGAGTTCGCTGTATGGATGCGCATACGTCGCCGTTGTGGAGTGACGGGAACATCACCGGAGTGATGCTCTTCATGAGCGACATCACGGAACGGAAACTGGCACAAGCGCGCGCCGCGCGCTCTGACAAGCTGCGGGCTCTGGGCGAATTGGCAGCCGGTGTGGCGCATAATCTGAATAATTCTCTGACCGTGATTCAGGGCAGGGCCCAACTTCTATTAATGCGCAGCAGCGCCGAGGCAGGAAACAAGAAGAGTCTCGAAGTAATTACCCAGGCCGTGGGCGATTGCTCACAGACATTGAGACGCCTGCTCGACTTCTCTCGCCGCGATGCAACCAGGCATCCGATGCCTCTGGATTTGAGCGAGCTGATTACTTCCAGTGTTGAAATCGCCCGGCCTAAATGGCAGGCCACTTCGGCAGAAAGAACGGGCAGCATCGACGTCCGCGTGGATGCTCCCAAGCCAATCTTTACCCTGGGTGATTCAGCCGAGCTGCGCGAGGTGGTGCTGAATTTTATTTTCAATGCCGTCGACGCCATGCCTCAGGGAGGCACGATCGAGGCAGGCACCCGCGTCGAAGGCAAGACGGCACGCTTTTGGATCGCAGATACGGGCACCGGAATGCCGGCCGAAGTCATCGCACGAATCTTCGAACCGTTCTACACCACCAAAGGCGAGCGCGGCACTGGTCTCGGACTCTCGGCTTCACATGGCATCATTGAGAAGCACTCCGGCGACATAAAGTTAGTCAGCGAGCCGGGCAAAGGCACTCGTTTCGAAGTGATTCTGCCGCTGCACGAGGCGACCTCTGCCGCGGTGACAATCCCCGTCGCCCAACCCGGCGCGGCGAGAGCGGCGCGTATACTCGTTGTCGAAGACGAAGAAAACGTCCGAGTGCTTTTGAATGATGCGTTCCGGGCAGAAGGCCACGAGGTAACCGAAGCCACCACGGGTGCTGAAGCACTGAAGCATTTGGATAAGAGCAAGTTCGACCTGATGGTTTGTGACCTTGGACTGCCGGAGTTGAGTGGCCTCCACGTCGCGCGTTGGGTCAAGGAGTTTCGGCCGGACCTGCCCGTAATCATTGCCACCGGGTATGCCGAAATGATTGCCGAAGAAGACTACCAAAACGCCCGCATTGACGATGTCATACGTAAGCCTTACGCCCTCGCCTATGTGCTGAATCGGGCAAATACTCTGATAGCCGCACAGTCCCTGACCAGCGAAACTATTACCGTCTAGCCAACGGGGCACTAGCCCGACTGTCAGGGAGGGCTCAGAGGAGCCATGATTTGAGCCCCTGACGGTCGGGCTAGTGCCCCGCATCGCGACACCGCGGTACCAGGGATCAGATAAGTCGAAATCTCACGAAACGTCTTTAAATAAGCTATCAAAGGCAGGAAGTGTTTCCTTAGTAGCATTTTGCTGAAAGTCATTGACCCAGGCCCGAACTGCTCTGGACCATCTATTCTCGTCGGTAATTACTTCACTCTCAGACTTTGCCGGCGGCGATTCGCGTTTCCCTTTTTTGATCAGCTTGATTAACGATTTTGGATTCATGTCTGCACCCTTGCCTTGATTCTGGTTCTGAGAGAGCGCCGGCGGATCACCGCCGTGATCGAGTTAGCATTCAGCAGAGCTGGCTAGCAACTGCGTAAAAGAAAAATAAGTAACAGCACGGAAAAAGGAACTCCTAAAAGCCACAAAATAATGTAACCAACCTTGCCCGCCTCATCGTTACGATTGGGTAAGTTCATAACTTGATCTCCTCTAATAGATCCTTTCAGCCAGCAATTCATTTCTTCGAGCACGGACCGCCGTTTCAATCGCTGTGCCGCGAGCAAATCGCTGCGCGATTGAAACAAGGTGCTGTAAAAGTGTCTTGGAACAGTGCGCCGATTGCGATACAAACGAACAGAGTGGAAAAGATCTGATAAACGATAGCTGCTTCGGTATCTCCTGCTTGACACTCTGCACCTCGCAGTTAATGATGAACGCGTATCATTTGTCATGGGCCGCCGATGCGGACAGTACCGACTGAATGCCTGATATTCTTCTCGTCGAAGATAAAGAAAGCCTGCGCCGCGTGCTGCGACTGACGCTCGAACACGCCGGCTATTCGGTTACCGAGGCCGCCGATGCGCGCGAGGCCATCAACGAGATTGGCCGCGTTCCTCATAAAATCGTCCTGACTGATCTGCGCATGCCCAATGGCTCGGGCCTCGATGTGCTGCGCGCCGCGCGCACCGCTGACAGTGAGGCGCCGGTAATTGTGATGACCGCCTTCGGCTCGATTGATGAAGCTGTCCAGGCGATGAAAGACGGCGCCCAGGACTTCCTGCAGAAGCCGGTCGATTCGAATCATTTGCTGTTACTGGTCGAGCGGGCGCTGGAACAGTCGCGCCTGCGCACAGAGAACATTCTGCTGCGGGAAGAGTGGTCGAAGCGATACGGCTTTCCGCGAATCATTGGGGAATCGGAAGCAATCAAGCGGGTCGTGGCCGAGACGCAGCGCGTCGCGACGACGGAAGCAACCGTCCTCCTGCTGGGCGAGTCAGGAACGGGAAAAGAGCTCTTTGCGCGGGCGGTTCATCATCTTTCAAATCGTCGAGACAAACCGTTCGTGGCCATTAACTGCGCGGCGATTCCCGAGACGCTGATTGAGAATGAGTTGTTTGGGCACGAGCGCGGCGCCTTCACCGGCGCCGGCGAACGACGGCTGGGCAAGTTC
>Ga0134121_10002168_pt1 | contig 17265 bp, 39 predicted proteins | sample KB301_FD_96463 | JGI IMG/M metagenome (GOLD analysis project Ga0134121, IMG submission 96463) | Terrestrial soil microbial communities without Nitrogen fertilizer from Kellogg Biological Station, Michigan, USA - KB3-0-1 | ecosystem: Environmental > Terrestrial > Soil > Unclassified ... | reverse complement strand
CGTTTCAGGGTATGCTGGGCCCATCAGGCCGCACCCTTGCTGGGAGGGCAGTCGAATCATGGGCCGTCGTCGCAAGGAACGCAAGTTCCGCTCTGGAACCAAGCCGTTCCAAACCGTCTGTAGTCGCTGTCAGCATCCGATCGCCATGCGCCATGACGGCCTCGGGTGGCGTCCCTTCGAGTTGGGCGCGATCTCACCCCACACCTGCCAAGCCGCCACGAGGTGGGAAGATCCCAAGTCCGGGCCATTCGGCAACCGACGCCGATGAGCCTCTGCAAGCGCGGCCACGAGCGCACTCTCGGCAACACCTACTTCCACCGAGGCCGGTACTTCTGCCGCCTCTGCAAGCTCGACGAGCAGAGCACCCGCCGCCACTCCCAAGACCCCGCCGCCATCGACCGCGACATCCGCTGGCTCATCGACCTACCGAACATCATCGAAGAGGCGGATGCAAAAGCACGACTTACGTCAAATGAAGTAACGGACTCCCCCGGGGAATCGACCACACTCTCCCGGGAGCCTTAAGACCCGTCCTAAGTCTTAAGTATTCAGGGGGCCACGCCCCCTCGGTGCTCCCGCACCTCACCCCCGACTCGCGACGGCTTACCGCCGCTCGGTCCAGAGTCGCTCTCGCTCCCCTGAGAAGAGCCGGAACTGAGAGTGGTGTGCTTCCCGAACTGCTACTTCAGATGTGGTCCGGTGCGCGCAAGCGGCTGCAATAGATGACGATCCCAGAAATCCCCCTCCCCCACCCTATTACCGCGCGTGCGCGGGCGGACTTAAGGCGCGCGCGGGCGCTAGCTGTCGCGCGCATGGAACTACTACGCGCGAGCGCAGCCGCGCGGGAGTGGTCTTGCACGCGAGCGCGTGCTTCGGTTAGGAGCCCAGCTCCTTGGCGATGGAGCTAGCGAGGTCGGTGAAGCCCTTGGTCTGGTCGTCCTTGTGGGCTGCGTCGTGGATGGACTGCGCTAGCTCGTGCATCGCTCGTGCTTCTTGGACACCGAGCGTGCCCCGACCGACGTGGGCGAGTAGACCACGGCGAAAGCGCTTCAAAAGCGCGTCGTCAGTGACATCCATGGAGACGAGGGAGGAGAGCGGAGCGACTGGGATGGAACTCGCCTGAGTATCCTCCCGCTCTCTCTGCGCCTTGCGGCTGTGATGCCTGCATAGGTCTTCGCCTCGGAGGGCGGCCATTTTGCATGGTTCGCCGGTCTTGGAGGCGCCCGCGCAGAGGCGGAAGTTAGTGGGGCGCGTGCGTAGCGTGGGCGTGGCGTTATCGACTTCCATGCCTAACGAGGCTAGCCAAGCTCTCGGACGTTCTCTTGGATGCGCTTCCATCGTCGGGCGCGACCAGCGGGCGATAGGTCGTAGCCACGAAGGCCGGCCTCGGCGGCCACCGCTCCCGCGAAGGCCTCTCGGTCTTGGGCGTCCGCCTTCTTCTCGTAGGCGTCCCTGGCCGCTCGTAGCGCGTCACGAAGGGCCACGCCCCGATCCTTGGGGCGGCAGCAGACGTAGAGCTTCACGCTCCTGCGCTCGTCATCCGACTTCAAGGGGCGCCCGATTTTCTTCATGGGTTGGACTCTAGCCTCCTGGGACTTCCAGGGGGGCGAAATATTCTCTTGCGTCTCTAGTTTCAGGAGGTAGATTAAGTCCCCTCGGTCGGAAAGCCGAGTGGGTCAACCAAGGAGCAGGGCATGGAACGCAGGAACGGGTACGGCTGCGTCGCGGTGCTGTTCAGCGGGGCGAGGGTCTTGGCGCTTTGGTGCCCCACGCTTGAGGAGGCGCAGCGCGGCCTCGACTTCCTTCGCGCAAGCACCCCCGACGCCTTCTTCGTCCTCGAAGAGTGCGAGGAGCCGATGTCGCTCCTTCAACTGCGCTGCCAGCGGATGTCGATGATCGCCTCCGTCTGAATCGAATCGGTTTCAAGGCCGCTCGGAAAGGCGGCCGGGTTCCAAAGGAGCAAGCTCATGTGCTACCGCTGCGATCAGGCACGCTCAGACTGCATCGGGATGATCCGGGAGACGGCTCGCGCCTTCATGCGGGCCAAGGCGAACGGCGCCAGCGCCAGCCTCGTGGCTCAGCGGAAGCGAGCCAATCTCATCCTCCAAGGCCGCGCGGACGAAGCGGCCACCCGTGGAGATTCCAAGTGAACGAGACGAAGCAGAAGACGTGCGGCAAGGACCATACCTACAACGGGTGGACGAACTACGAAACGTGGCTCGTCGCCCTCTGGATCGACAACGACCAGGGGACGCACGAGGAAGCGCGCGCGATGGCGCTGCGAGCCGCGCGCGATCCAGAGCCCGAGTCAATGATCCCCGGTCACTCCATGCGCGCCTACTACTTCGGCGTGCAGATCAAGGAGTGGGTCGAGGAGACGATGATCGGGGACCACGGCGCCACGCTCGTGGCCGACCTGCTGAACGGCGCGCTTTCTGAGGTCGATTGGCGGTCGATCGCCGAGCACTTCCTCGACGACGTGCCGGCCGATGAGGAGGTCGAGTCTTGAATCCCCCCGCGAAGCCGAGCGGGAGGGGGTGCGACGAAGATGCGGCACACAAGTTCTATTCCCCCGACCTACTGCCGTGTCCTTTCTGTGGCGGGGTTGCGAAGTTCACCGAGGGCCGCGACGAATTCCGCTTCTTCGTCGTGACGTGTCAGGAATGTTTCGCGCAAACCGAGAGCGACCATCTACGGTCGGTAGCCATCGAAAGGTGGAACCGAAGATCCCCCACCCCGGAGAAGCCGTGAAGACGACGAAGCTGAACTACCGACTCGGTTTCACCTATCGCCTTCAACTCCTCCAAGCGTGGCGCCATGTTCGCAAGGTTGCTGCCGCCGTCGCCGCGCAACCACGGATGAGCCGCCATGAACTCCGGTGGGCCGTCGAGTGCCTACGCATCGCCCTGCGCCAAGCGCGACACCTTGGCAATCCGCGGCTCCTGTTGAGGCTGCGATGAGAAGGGTTGCGCCCGCCCTCCTCCTCGTCCTCTTCTGCTTCCTCGCCGCGTGGGCGTTCCTGGTGATGCCGTGAACTACCTCAATCCAAAGTCACCGGGCTACGGTCGCAAGTACCACAAGCCGAGGACGCGCTGCTACGGATGCGGCAGGCTCGGCTGCGGCTGCGCGTGGGGGCCGTGGTGCTTCAACTGCAACGTCACGCGCATCGGCCGAGTGAACAACGGATTCGCGGCGATCTCGGAAGGACTTGCGACGAAGTCTCTTTCACCCCAGCCCCCGTCGCCCTAGGAGGAAACATGACAGCAATCGCTGTTTCGTGGCTTCTCGTCTCCCTCGTGACCCTTCGTTGGTGGTGTACAATGCGACGACCCAGCAGGTTGGAGCCTGCCGGGCCGTCTCGCCGAGTCCGCTTTCATGGAGCGAACCGTGGCTTACATCGAGCGTAGCGTCCTTCCGTTCGACCAGCGAATGTCCAAGAAGCGGTGGCGCCGCGTCGAGTTCACGACGGATGGTTGCTGGATATGGATGGGATGGGTCAGCCCACTCGGATACGGAACCTGCTCCTACAAGGATGTCACGTGGGGAGTGCACCGCGCGTTCTACGACGCTCTTGTTGGCCCGATAACCGCACCGTCGCTCGACCACCTGTGCCGCAACCCGTCGTGCGTGAACCCGGCGCATTTAGAGGCGGTGACGATGCGCGTCAACGTGCTGCGCGGGCTTGGGCCTACGGCGATGCTCGCGAAGCAGACGGAGTGCAAGCGCGGACACCCACTTATGGGACGCAACTTGATGACGAGCCGTCGCGGGTATCGAGAGTGTCGGAGATGCCACTACCAACGGATTGCAGAATACCGCGCGCGATGCGCGGTTCTGAAGCGAGGTGCGCGATGATTCCGAAGGAAGTGGCAGAGGCCATCACCGAGGCAACCGCAACTGCCTTTGAGGCGGGCAACAGCAATACGACCACTCAAGGGCTCATCGAGTGCTCGCTGCGGTCGAATGACGCCGAGAGGGCTCTGTTCTTGGCCATCGAGAAGGCCCTCGCCGACGCCCGCGACGAGGCGTTGGACAAAGCGTGCGGCATCGTTCGCCGCGCCACGTTCGCGGACGGCAAGATCAAGATGGACGGCGACGATCTCGCTGAAGAGATCCGCGCCCTGAAAGGAAAGCCATGACTGTGGACCCGAGGCTGGCGGTGGAGATTTTGAAGCAGGATCGCGACGAGGATCCGACGGATGAGTGGCGCGATGTCCTCAATCTCGCGGTCCTCGCGATCGAGGCGATCGAGGCTGAGCGCGCTTACTCGCTCTGTAGTTGCCAAGGCCCAATCGTATGCGAGCACAGCAAGGACGTGACGAGCACCCGCCGCGCCTACCTCGCCGCCGCGCACCCGGAGGGGAAAACGTGAACACACTTCGCTGTGTCGTTCTCTTCGGCGCGTGGTTCGTCGGCGCCTTCATCGCGGTCCTGCTGCTTCGCCGATCGTGGTGCAAGCTCGGCTGTCACGATTGGCGCAACGGGCCGGGCTCGCGGTGCGCGGAGTGTGGCTACGAAGATCCGATATGGAAGGAGCCTCCCCATGGAACCTGACCCGATCCGGCGGGCGTTCGAGGCGTGGTATGCGCGGCCAACAGTACAAGCAACTTCGCATCGTGCCGTTGCTGCGTCAGCCTTCACGGCCGGCGCGAAGTGGGCGGCGCACTTCATTACCTCGGAAGCGTTCGCGCTCGCGCAACCGTCCGCAAAGATCGACTTCGGAGAGTTGGATGACTTCATCTGCAAGCACTTCGGCGTGGAGGGCTGACGTGAGGACGACGGCGGAGATCGTGCGCGAGGCGTGCAACAAGGCCACGCACGGCGAGTTCGGAAACATCGACCTGTTCAACAAGGGGGCAAGTCGTGGCCCGTATTACACGCGGCTAGACGTGCGCCGCATGGTTGAACTCGCCGCGACCTACGCCTGCGAACTCGCCCAAGCCGACGCCGCCGCGCTGCTGGAGCCGGTCAGGATGAGGAAGGAAGAGGGAGGGACGAGGCGGTGAAGCGGGTGCTGTCACTATGCGACGGGCTTGGCTCGTGGTCGCAACCGTACCGCGACGCTGGCTACGACGTGGTGGCCGTGGACGCGCTCCAAGGCCAAGACGTGCGCCTGCTCGCATTCTCGGACGGGTGGCACGGCATCCTCGCGGCGCCACCCTGCACGCACTTCGCCGGCAGCGGCGCCAGGTGGTGGAAGTCGAAGGGCGAGGCGAAGCTGCTCGAAGGACTCTCCGTGGTCGATGCGTGCCTGCGGATCATCGCGACGGCGCGTCCGAGATGGTGGGCGCTGGAGAACCCGGTCGGCCGCTTGACGACCTACCTCGGCCCGGCGCGGCTCTCGTTTCAGCCGAACGAGTACGGCGACACCTATACCAAGCGCACGCTGATCTGGGGCGACTTCACGATCCCGAGCGGGGGCAAGGCACTGGATCGACCGGCAACCGCGAGCGAGGGGAGCAAGATGCACAAGATGGCACCGTCCGAGAAACGCACGCAGCTTCGATCGGTGACGCCGAAGGGTTTCGCCGACGCCTTCTTTCGAGCCAACCCATGAGCACCAAGCCCATCCTCTGCGGCAAGTGCGGGACGAGCAGCGATGAGGTGCGACACATGATCTGCACTTGGTTAAAGGGGCAGGAACCGGACATGGTGAGCGTGACCTGCGGCAGATCGTACGATTGCAAAATCGTCTATGCCGACTCCCTCCCCGCCGCGCTCGCCAAGTTCGAGGAGAAGGTGGAGACTCAGAAATGAAGACCCCGCGCAAGCCGTTCAAGTGGAAGGGGCGCTGCTGGTTGGCGGTGGAAGCGTTGCGCCTGAAGGACTTCCCGCCCATGTACCTATGGCGCTACCCAGGAACGAATCACGCCTGCGTCGAAGTGACGATCCGCGAGGTCGGGAAGAGAAAGAAATAACCGCCTCACCGCGCTCCAGGTCCACCCCTCAGCCACCCCTGGGAGGCCCGGATCGGCTTGGGCAAAGCCACGGAGCGCGGTGGGGCTTTGAAAGGAGATGCGATGAAAGAGAAGCTTCCAGAAAAGGTGAGAGACGCGCTCGACTGGCACGGGCAACTAGGCTCTATCAAGATCACCGACTCCGTTCTCGAAGCCATCGCGGATTCTGTTGTCAACGCCGTGGAAGAATCGTTCGAGGCCGCTGCGAGAATCTGTGAGATTGAGGCGGCCGTTCGGCGTGAGGACGCGAGGCGGTATGCGTCCGACCCAGACGCTGTTGCCTGCATGGACATCATCGCCGACAGCAACGCTGATACCTGCATCAAGGTGGCGTGTGAGCTTCGCGCGGCGAAGGTCGCCGCAATCAAGAAATACAGAGAGGCACAGAAATGAGTGATGTCCAGAAATGGATCTGCGAAGGCAGGCTCATGGAAGACGCGGTGCTGAAGTACACCGCCACGCAGTACCCGATCTTGAACTTCACGCTGCACAGCAAGCGCAGCTACGAGGTCAAGGGCGTGACGCGCGAGGAGAACCTGACCGCCGACTGCACCGTGCTCGGCGAGTTGGGGCAGAAGCTCGCGCCGCAGATGAAGGCGAGCGTCAAGCTGATCGTGGGCGGGAAGTGGAAGCTGAACGAGTGGACCGATCAGAAGACCGGGCAGCCACGCAAGCGCCACGTCGTTACGGTCGATGAGGTGGACGTGCTCGGGACGACGGTGCTTCAGATTCCAGAGATGCGAGCGCAGGAGCCGGCACCGATGGACGACGGCTCGTCGATGCCGTTCTGAGTTTCAGGCCAAACCAAGGAAAGGGAGCCATGAACAAATCGGATGCGATCAACGAACTCGCCGCCGCGCTGTCGAAGGCGCAGGCTGCGATGAAGAACCCGACCTTCGACTCGGCCAATCCGTTCTTCAAGAGCAAGTACGCCAGCCTCGCGGGCGTGAGGAACGCCGTGGTCCCCGTGCTCGCGGAGCAGGGGCTCTCGGTGGTGCAGGAGATCACCCACGAAGCGGGGGTGTCGCGCTGCGCCTCGATCCTCCTCCACTCCTCGGGCCAGTGGTTGGAACTCGCACCATTCTCGGTGCCGGTCGCCAAGGCGGACGCCCAAGGCGCCTGCGCCGGGGCCACCTACGCCCGTAGGGCCTCGCTGCAAGCGCTGGGCTGCGTTGTGGGCGACGAGGAAGACGACGGGGAGTCCGTGGTGGGTCGGGGCGGCGACGCCTCTGAGAAGCCCCAGGGCGCCTACAAGCCCGCCTACAAGAAGACCGGCCCCAAAGACCCCATCGGCCCCGTGGGTGAGATCCCCGACCACTCGACGGCTCCCCCTGCTGCGAACGCGGAACCGGCAGGCGGGAGTCCGTCGGTGGCGGTGGGCTTCCTGAACAGCCTCGCCGCCTCTTCCACGGTGGGGCAGATCGACGGGATCACCAAGGGGATCGCGCTGATCGCCGGGAAGATCAGCGAGGAGGACAAGGTGAAGCTCCGGGAGGCGGTGGCGGCAGCCCGGCTGCGGGTGGCGGCCACCCCGGCGAAGCTCGTGGATGTGCCCGCGCTCTTACGGGAACTGACGGGGCTTCGCAGTCAGTTGGGGGACGGCCCCTTCCTCTTCGAGTTGAAGAAGCTCGGAGGTGAGGAGCGGGCGGGGTACGGCTTGTCGGCGGACAACCTCGTGCTGCTGCGCGAGGCGTGTCACAAGGCGATCGGGCCGTGAGCGAGCAGCGAATGATCGACGCCTTCTGCGCTTGGTATCAGAAGGAGTACGGGCGCGATCCTGCCGACGGAGGAGAGCACGCCCAGGTGTGGCTGAGAGTCTGGACCGCCTCGTGGAAGGCGTGCGAGGAAGGCAACAAGTAACACTGTGCGGGGTCGGTCTGCGTGTCCTTGCTCCTTGGCTCACTTTCCGACGCAGATCGGCCCCGCGCTTAGGAGGATGCGATGGACTTGCGAGAGGCGATCGAGCGAGCGGAGAGGTTCCCAGAATGCCTCGGCGATCACGGAAGCGTCGCCGACGCGATCATGGACGCCGCCAAGCGCGAGCTGTGGCGTAGGGAGGAGAATGGGCGGCCGAAGCGGGCGAGCCTTGAAGAACTCGAAAGCCACATCCGCATCTGCTACCCACGCGCCCAAGGGCCACGCCACATGGAAGCCGCCGACATCCTGAAGGCGCTGCGCGAGGTGGTGGTGCCGAACCTCAAGCGGATCGGCGAGCTTTCGGAAGAGATCAAGTACGGGCCGGGCGAGGCGCTTTCATTCGAGGCGCTCAAGGCCATCGGAGAGTCCCCTTGATCCTCGCCCTCGACCCCTCCCTCTGCGCGACCGGATGGTGTATCGCCCCACTCCCCGAATCTCCGGTCGATGAATTACTTACCGGGGTAATCACAACGGAGCCATCCCCGAAGAAGCAGCGGCTCTACCAAGCGGAGGACGACGCGCAGCGGGCGCTCAAGCTCTACCGGGCGCTTCAGGATCTCGTGATGATCGGACCCGCGCCACGCAACGCCCTAGAGCTTCCACAATACGCCGTAGAGCAGCCGACTGGATCTCAGAGCGCGAGAGGTGCCGCCGCTCTGAAGCTCGTCCAAGGGCTCATTATCGGCTTCTGCGGCACCACCCCGATTCGATGGGTGCTCGCCGCCGAGGCCAAGGTGGCCCTCTGCGGGAAGAAGGGGGCGAGCAAGGAGCAGATGGTGGCGGCGGCGGTGAAGCGGGGGCTGAAGCTCACCGGGAACAAGGTGGCGCAGGAGGCGATGGCGGACGCCTTCGCGGTGCTTCTCGCGAGCGGGCTGTGGAGACCGGCCTACGTCACGGTTCCGGTGGACGCGACGAAGATGAGAGTCTCGGGGTTTGCATCGGCCCCTCACCTTCCTGGGCGCAAGCTCAAGCCGGGTGAGACGATCCAGGTGTACGAGACGCCGTGGCCGTCCAAGGGTGGAGACGCGCGATGAGCTGCGAGTGCTGCTGGGACTGCGACGAGGGACGGATCCCGAGCAACTGCACCTGTGTTTGCAAGTGCCACGAGATCGGTGGTTCCTGCACGGGACGGCAACCCATCCCGCCCCTCGCCGGCTACGACTCGACTACGGCCGAGAACTGGCGTCTGATCCAGCAGCAGCCGACACCGCCGGATGGTGATGGTCGGTGAACTGCGACCACGCCAACGCCAAGGAAGGTGGCTTCTTCCGGGGCCGCATCTGGTGGTGCCCGGACTGCGGGGCGTGGCGCTACCCGACCCCGCCTTGGAACCTTCCTTCCGAGGAACCGTGTTCCGCGCACGACCACAAGACGATCTACGCCTGTTCCGGCGTCGGGATGGTGTCGTGGTGCCCGAAGTGTGGAGCGATCAAAGACTTCCCGACGGGGGATGGATGGGACTTGCCGAAGCCTCCTTCTGCGCCTTCCTCACCGCCCGCTTCCGGTGCGCCCGGGTCCCAGGGATCGCCTTGACGCCAGGCACCCCGTAGACCGCGTGGTAGGCCGCCGTAGCGACCGTCCCAAGCCCTCCGATCACCGGGACCGCCCAATGCTGCCCCGTGGCCACCGCGACGCCCTGAGCGGCACCCGTGAAGTCCTGGACCCCACGCTCGAAGCTCCCGGGCGTGAGGTTGCACCCGGTCAGCGCGTGCAGCAGGGCAAGGATGCCGAGCCCCACCGCCACGAAGAGGGCGAAGTGGAGCATCCGGCGGAAGTCTTCCTTCCAAGTCGTTCCCATGCGAAGCCCCCCTGAAAGACCACCACCCCTCAAGCCCGCACTTGAAGCGCGAGGGAGGGGTGGTAAGTTCGTCGGTGCTGAAGCGACGGTCCGCGAGGTTAGCGGCTCCCGTCCATGAGGCAAGGCCCGACAGGTCTTGCGGCCGGGACCCCTCTCCAGGTCCAGCCCGGAGCCGCGAATCGGCCGACCCGGTCAGGCCGGGCAACTCCCGATGCGCTCCAAGCAGGGTCCAGGGGATTAGTCCTGTTCGCAGGCTCCCCCTGACACCTCACCTCTTCCAGGGGGTCGGACCGGGGCAGCTTGAACGACGCGACGACTCACCCGAGGGCGTGTCGGCTGAGAGCTTCTTACCTAGGACTCTTAGCCCCCACTCCGCTCGGATCTACCCTCAAGCGTGTCCTCGGACCATTCAGGAGCTGACGCATGGGATTCGAAACGGAACTGAAAGGCTTGGTCCCGATCCCGGATTCGGCGAAGCCTCTTTCGATTCGCCCCGGCTCGGTCATCTATTCGACGCACGAGACGCCGAAGGCCGACGTTGAACTCTTCATGGGACGAGTTCTGAATGAACTCTTGGACTGCGCTCTTTGCCGCCGCCGCGCCAAGGACGCCGTGCAGGCCCTCGCCATCGTGAAGGAGAACGAGTACCTGTCATTCACGCGGTCCGTGGCGCTCGCGGTCTGCCGACCGTGTCGGAAGTCCGGGGCCGCCGACTCCGCGGTCGGGCAGCTCGTGAAGAACTGGCAGGTTTCCGAGCGCAGGCCATCGGCGAACTGACCCCCCGCCGGAAACTGGACGCGGGGGTTGACGTAGACCTAACCAGTGTTATCCTTCGTCGCATGAAGACCAAGTTCAGCAGCCGCAAGACCCCGCTCGCCCGCGCGGTTCGCGTGAAGGTCGCTCGCCTCGGGATCGAGATGAGAGAGGCGGCTCGTCAGATCGGGTGCAGCCGGGTGGCGCTCTATCAGGCGCTCGGCGGGGTGAGGATGGGTCCCACCGTGGCGAAGATCCGGGCGTGGTTGAGGGGGAAGTGATGGCAGAGAAGCAACACATCAAGCTGGAGGTGTCGTTCGCCGAGTTCCTCATCGCGTTCTCACTCATGCTCGTCGCGACGATGGGCGCGGTGACGATGGAGATGAAGGACTACTTCAACGAGCGTCTCAAGTTCGAAAAGGCGATGAAGGCGCTGAACGAGCCCAAGTAGCCGCCCTCGGGCGGGACAAGGATTGGGGATGGACGAGTACCAGAAGGCGTTGGCGAAGCGGCAGTTGTTCGTCCTTCAGGCCAAGATCCTTAGCGCGAAGAAGGATATGCGGCAGGCCGAGATCGACATGGAGGTGGCGCGCGAAGTCATCGACGTGATCGGCCCCATCGCCGCTTCGCTGAAGGACCGTATCGAAGAGGCCGAGAAGGAGCCCGTCCCATGACCTCCCCCTTCGACCTCTGGAAGACCACCAACCCCGACCTCGAACGCATCTCGTGGGTGAACTGCACCGCCTGCGGATACCTCTTCGAGCCGGAGGACTGTGAGTGGATCGACAGCCGCGAGGAGCGTGAAGAGGGCGTCTGCTGCGGCTGCTGGAAGGCGGGGGAGCGCCCCGTGGGCTACGACGGAGAGGACGCATGATCCGCTTCGGAGACGAGAGGCTTCCGAAGAGGTTCTGGAAGAAATCGTTCGAAGACGAATCGGGATGCTGGGTATGGGCTGGCTTCATTGCGGAGAACGGATATGGGAAGTGCAAGCTCGGGCAGACGAGCCACTATGCACATCGACTCGTCTATCGGGTCCTTGTCGGCGAGATCGGAACGCTCGACATTGACCACCTCTGCCGAACGCGGGAGTGCATCAATCCGGCCCACCTAGAGCCGGTGTCGCGCCGCGAGAACGTGCTGCGCGGGGTCGGGCTGTCGGCCATCAACGCAAAGAAAACGCACTGCCCGAGAGGGCACGCGCTGGACGGCAAGAACCTCCTGCTGAACAACACTGGAAGGACGTGCAGGACATGTCATTACGCAAGAAACAACGAGCGACGCAGAAGGCAGCGCGCAAATGCGCACGCTTGAAGACGAGCAGCGCGCTCACATCGAAAGCATCCGGGCCGAGCTTGGCGGATGGGGTCGGCACGCCGGTGACGATGGAGGACGTGAAGCTCATGCTCTATCGCGTGAAGGAGAACGCGGAGGGAGCGCTCGGCTTCATCGCTCAGATCGAAGGGATCTCCCATTCTCCTACCTCTGCCTCGCCTGCCACGGCGAGGGAGTCGTGCGGGAGCCCGTTCGAAGGATGGACACCCGCGAAGGTTCGTCAGTTCAACGCCTTCGCGATGACTCCAGAGCAGCGCGAGAACGCGAAGAGGCACATCGAGGATCATCGACGACTCGATGCTGCTCTTGCGAAAAAGGCCGCTCACGAGCCGCGCGCTGGCGACGGGCGGCGGAAGAGGACGCCGACCAAGTTCTGCGAGCACGCGACGCATCGCGTGGGACACGTTCGGTACGTTCACCGAGGCAAGAACAAGCGGCTGTGGTGCCTGTACTGCGGCCGGCCGTACCGTCCACCTTCACCCCGGCCGCGGGGGTGACGCAGGCAGAGAGTCTAGGTTCCATTCTCAGGAGACTCAGCGATGGCTGACAAGCAGGACGACGTATCGATCGAGTCGATCAAGGTGAAGCTCGGCGGCGAGACGAAGACGCTCACGCTGGAGCAGGCGAAGAAGCTGCGCGACGCGCTGAACGCGATGTTCGGGACGACCTACGCGCAGCAGTACGCGCCGATCTGTCTGCGCCCGCACGCCGACGAGTGGCATCGCGGCTGGTGGCAGATCCACCCGTGGGCTTCGTACTGCTCGGCATCGAGCGGCGATGCGTCGACGTCCTTCGAGGCCGTCAACGCGCCGCAGGCGATGTGCCTGTCGGTGGACCTCGACGCGAAGTAACCAAGGAGCGCGCGTAGTGGACATCATGGAGGATTCGATGCGATTCCTGGGAAGCGTTCTGTTCCAGCGTTGCAAGGACGGGGAGTGCGAGAAGTGCGAGCACTACGAGATCGTGGACGAGAAGCGACCGGCTTACGTCGAGTGTGCCTGCGCCCACCACGAAGCCGCGATCAACGGTGCTTGGCGGGAGGATCGCGACGTGGCGCAGGCGCGGAAGAACGAGTTCATCGCCAACGTGGAAGAGGTGTTCGGAGGGAAGATCGGTGCCTGACACTCCCACGTTCCTCGTTACTCCCGGCAGCTACCGAAACCTTGCCGGCGAGTGGGTCGCTGCCGCCGACCCCATCGGCAGCGCCATCCGATCCTCCCTGAGCGGCTGCCTGCTCGACCTGATCCCTGGTGGCTTCCCGCGCGCCAAGGGGCCGTTCGGGGCGAAGAACGTCCACATCCGTGGGTGGGACCGCTCGCTTGGCATCTCGACGATCCTGCGCGACGACGCGGTGGGCAGCAGCGACGACTTCATCCTCGGGGATGGCGACACAAACTTCGTCATCGAGCGGCTCAACATCGAACTGGACGACCGCGCCGGGGTGAAGACCACGAGCAGCGTCGGACCCAAGATCGCACTCATCGACGTGATGATGTACGGGAAGGGGTCGCCACACGATCCGACCTGGAAGGACTCGGCCAAGTGGGGGTGCCACCAGTACAACATCGCCTCCTGGAACGAGATCCGCGTCAGCAAGTGGTCGATCTACGGTGAGCACGGCGACTACGTTCACAACCAGCAAGGTGCGGTGAACTACCAGGGCGGGGGCGCGGGCTACCTCGGCGGCTGCGACATCTTCCACGCCTCGCGCATGAACGAGGGGCCGGTCGGCAAGGGCGACACCACGATCGCGGATCGCGTGACCAAGGAGGTCTGTGTCGTCCAAGGTGGCAGCGCGTTCACCTTCCGAGGTGGCGTGCCCGACGGGAAGATCACGATTCGAAACTCGTCGGGCAAGCTCGGCTGCGACCCGAATCTTGCCGCTCCGTTCAACGAGAACATCTGCGGGATGCTGTCAGTGGACGCGGCCGACGAGACGGCACCCGGCAAGAACGACGCGGCGTGGCCGGGCAAGTACCGAGAGGTCGCCCTTGATGGGGTGGCTTGGGAGGTCGGAACGGTCTGGCCGGGCCGCACCGGGATGATCCGCCCGGTGGCAACGATCGGAAACACGAAGCTGCTCACCATCAAGAGCACATGGATCAGGGTGCGGCGAGCAGCCGGCGCCTACCCCATCGGGCTCGCGATCAAAGACTGCGACGAGGTGCAGATCGCCAAGGACGTGGCGATGGAGGCGTGGGTGGACTTCAAGGGTGAGAAGTTCCATTCCTGGGATCTGTTCAAGGCGGGCCACCCGGAGTGCTTCGGGTGAACACCGAAGAACAAGAGGACTTCTGCGATCATTGTGGCACGCGAGCGAAGCACGCATCCGGGCTGGTCGTCGTGGAAACGGCACCTACCGAGGACTTTCACGACTACATCAAGAGATGCGGATTCAACGTCCATGTCTTCCAGTCCAACCACGGCCGATATTTCTCCACGCTGCGGCACGGAAGTGAACAGGTCTTCGGAAGGTTTCCGAACGGGCTGGACGACTGGATTGTTCTTCCGTACTGCGCCCCGCAATTCATGGGAATGGGCACCAAGGAAGAGGTGATTTCAACCCTCTGCGATTTCATCAATGACGAGGCAGCGCCATTCATCTACGTCAAGAAACGGCGGTGGCCCATGAAGGACATCATCAAGGAGTTCCCGCCGACCGGGAGGCTGGTGATCCATGACCCGCTCGCTCAGTGACTCGCGCGTTCGTGGGCGCGCCGCCGGCTACCTGCCCCCATTCGCCGGCAAGATCACCGACGACCCGCCGGATCTGAGTCCCTGCCCGCATTGCATGGAGGTCGTCATCAAGGCGCACAAGCGCTACTTCGATGCCCCGGCGCAGCTTCACGAGCACCAGCCGCATCTCTTCCAGGACGCCTACGGCGAGTTCCAGATCAGGAAGCGGGAGGGGCTTCCGGAGTAGACTGCGGCGAACCTCTAGGGGAGAACGACGTGGCCGTTCAACTTTCCGTCGCCGTACGCAACGCCCGCCTCGACGCGATCGAGTCCACGATCGGAACCTCGGCGGTCCTGAAGATTCGAAGCGGTGCCCAGCCCGCGGACTGCGCTGCGGCCGACTCCGGCACCGTGATCGCCACGCTCAGCCTCCCTTCCGACTGGATGTCGGCGGCCTCCTCGGGGAGCAAGGCTAAGACCGGAACATGGCAGGACACCTCGGCGGACGCTTCCGCCACGGCTGCTCACTTTCGCATCTACGAATCGACCGCCACCACTTGTGGCCTTCAGGGCAGCGTGACCATCACCGGAGGGGGCGGCGACCTGACTCTTGACGCCGTGGTCATCACCGCCGGTCAGGTGGTCACGATCACGGGCTTCACGCTCACTGACGCCAACGCCTGATCCGTGGCGACTCTCCGCACCTCTGCTGCGGGAGGCGATACCACCGGCACCAGCGACCGGACTTGCACCATCGTGCCCGCGGTGGGCGATCTGTTCGTCGTCTTCCACTCTAACAGCGTCAACACCAACATCGTCCCAACCTGTTCCGACGACAACGGCGGGACGTACACCCGCATCCGCAACGCCCTGTTCAACTCGTCGGGCTCTAGCTCCGGCGTCTTCGTCCGCGACCAACTTCTCACCAACACGACGAGCACAGTGGTCACCGTCGCCACTGGAGCCAACGACTCCGGGAACGTGGTGGTTCTCGCCGTGGCCGGGATGTCGAAGTTCGGCTCGGCTGCGGTCCTTCAGAGTGCGCGGCAGAACAATCAGGCGGCTGGCACGACCCCGGCGCCGGTCTTTCCATCGACCACGCTGACCGCCAACTTCGTCTGTGGCGCGGTCGCCAACGGCAGCAACCCGGCGGGGATGACGCCGCCCGTCCCGCTTCCAGAGCGTCAGGACGTGGGGCAGGCGACCCCGAACATCGGACTCGAAGCCGTCTCCATCAACTCGGGCGTCGCGCTGACGACGGTGACCTGGGGCGGCACGAGCGCCACCGCCTTCGCGGCGTTCGTCGTCGAACTGGACGCCTCCGATGAAGGCTCGGCCTCGATCACCCTCGGGGCAGCCACGCTCAGCGCGGTCGGTGACGTAGCAGTTTCTGGCACCGCCTCAATCACGCTTGGAGCGCTGACTAGCTCTGCCGCGGGCAACGTGGCGGTCGCCGGCACGCTCTCGAAGACTCTTGGCGCGGCAGCGCTCGCGGGCACCGGGACCGTGGCGGCGGCGGGCGCCACATCCATCGTCTGCATCATCACGTCTCCGATGGACGGCACCGACGGAGACAGTGGCACCGAGGACCCGCACCATCTCGCCGGCTACACGATTGAGCAGTTCAGCTCCGACAGTTCCACCGTGGGTGGCGGCGACACCAAGATCGTCCACACGGCATGGAGCGCGGACGACGGTTGGACCGACACCGGGCGCCACGTCCAGCACCGCTTCGACACGGCGGGGGATCACGTCGTCACCTGCACCATCACCGGGGACGCGGGCGGCACGGACACGACCACGAAGACGATCACCACGATCACCCCGACCTTCGCCTTCGACAAGTACGTCAAGGCGGCGAGCGCGGGCGGTAGCGACAGTGCGAGCGGCGCCGACGACGCGAACGCCTACGCGACGATCGAGAAGGCGTTCCAAAAGTGGCGCGATCTCGGCAGCGATGCTTCGCGCAAGGGTGTCTACGGGATCATTCGGATCAAGGACACGGCGCCGCCCGCCTTCACGGGCCTCGCTGACGGCACCCACGACCCGAGCCCCGACCACGGCTTCCTCATCATCACGCGCTACGGGACGAGCGTGGTCCCGGAAGTCCTCTGCAACGACAACACGAACATCACCTGTCAGGCGAACAACCACGTTCCGCTGGAGTGGGGATGGTCGGTCTACATCAAGGATGTGAAGTTCACTTGGGCCGGGCGCAACGAGAACAACGAAATCTTCCTCGGGAACATGGGCTCGCAGCTCGACGGGGTGACCATCACCAACGGATGGACCGACCTTTCGCAGTCGATCAAGAAGGCGTTCGTCAACGGCTCGGTCACGCTCTCCGGGAAGGACGGGATATTCGCCTCCTGCCCGTGGCTGATCCTCGACACCGTTTCGGTCACGCTCAACTGCTTCCTCGGAGTGAACGCCGAGCATCAGGTCTATGGCAGCAACGGGCTGCACCACTTCGCCTTCCGCCGGATGACCGTGATCGGGGACGACCAAGGGAACGACGGGTTGCGCCTCGTCTCGGCGGTGAAGGGCTACATCGCGGACTGCACCGTCACCGATATCTTCAACTCGGGCGACGCGCTCTTCCCTGGCGCCAACAACTCGGGTGACGACGCGGGCAGCCTGCACATCCTCGAACGCTGCGTCGTCAATGCGGCGAACAAGGGCGTCAACGCCAACGGCGCCGATGATGTGCTCGTCCGCAACGTGATCGTGAAGGCGACGAACGGCAGCGGGGCGGTCACCTTCGGGGGGCACAACACTGGCCCCTCCTCGGTGAATGGGCGGATCTACCACTCGGTGGTCTACGCCAGCGTG
>Ga0134121_10002167_pt1 | contig 17285 bp, 23 predicted proteins | sample KB301_FD_96463 | JGI IMG/M metagenome (GOLD analysis project Ga0134121, IMG submission 96463) | Terrestrial soil microbial communities without Nitrogen fertilizer from Kellogg Biological Station, Michigan, USA - KB3-0-1 | ecosystem: Environmental > Terrestrial > Soil > Unclassified ... | reverse complement strand
GCGGTCCTCGGCCTCGCGCTCGCCGCCGGCGCGATCTACCTCGCGGCACGCCGGCGCGAGAGCCAGGCCGACGACGAGCAGAAGACCAAGGCCGGCGCGGCCGAGGGCGACTCGGCGGATCTCTACGGCATGCTCAGCGTCGAGCCGATCGAGCTGGTGGTCGGGCAAAGCCTGATCCCGCTGGTCGGCACCGGCGGCAGCTTCACCGAGCGCGTGGTCGCGTTTCGCAAGCAGTTCGCCCTCGACATGGGGGCGGTGTTCCCGCGCGTGCGCGTCAAGGACGAGAAGAAGCTCGCGCCCAACCGCTACGAGGTGCGCATCTTCGGCGCCAAGGTCGCCGACGGCGACGTGATCGCCGACCGCAGCCTCGCCATCAATCCGGGCGGCAGCCGCGAGCGCCTCGACGGCCTCGAGGGCCGCGACCCGACCTACGGGCTGCCGGCGTTCTGGATTCTCGACCCGGTCAAGGCGCGCGCGCGAGAGGCGGGCTACACGGTGGTCGATCCGCTCACGGTGCTGGTCACCCACTTCACCGAGGTCGTCAAGCAGCAGGCGCCCAACCTGCTCACGCGCGCCGAGACCGAGCGCCTGATCGCCCGCGTGCGCGAGCAGCAGCCGGCGCTGGTGCAGGACCTGGTGCCGAAGGTGCTCTCGCTCGGCGAGGTGCAGAAGGTGCTGCAGAACCTGCTGCGCGAGAAGGTGCCGATCCGCAACATGGAGGCGATCCTCGAGGTGCTCGCCGACCACGGCGCGAAGGTGAAGGAGCCCGACGCGCTCACCGAGCTCGCGCGCGAGCGCCTCGGCGGCACCATCTGCCAGACGCTCGCCAGTCCCGCGGGCGAGCTCTACGTGCTCACGCTCGACCCGGCGATCGAGCAGCAGATGCTCGCCTCCATCCGCTCGGTGGACGAGCGCGCCGCGCTCGCGATCGAGCCGCGCCTCGCCGAGCAGCTCCTGCGCCGGCTCGCCGCCGAAGCCGAGCGCATGCTCTCGAGCGACCTGGTGCCGGTGGTCCTGTGCGCGCCGGCGCTGCGCCGCCACGTGCGCCGCTTCACCGAGCGGCTGATGCCGCAGCTCTCGGTGCTCTCGCTCGCCGAGGTGCCGAGCACGCTCAGCCTCAAATCTTTCGCCATGGTGGGAACATGAGCGTCGCCCCGACCGATCTCGCGGCAGCCCTGCACGTCGAGCTGCCCTCAGCGCTCAGCCTCGGACAGATCGTCAAGGCGCGCGTCCTCAAGCACTACGAAGGCGGCCGCTACCTGGTCTCGCTCGAAGGCCGCGAGCGCGTCGTCGACTCGAGCGTGCCGCTCACCACCGGCGAGCTCGTGCGCGGGCGCGTCATCGCGGTCGGCGACCGGCTCGAGCTGCAGCCTGTGCCAGAGCCTTTATCCAGTGCGCAGGATCCTGAGGAGTCGCCGCCGAGCGATCCGCTTGCGGCGAGCTTCGCGCAGGTCGGCCTCCAGCTCGACGACGCGGCGCGCGCCGTCGTGGCGCGCGCGCTCAAGGGCGCGTCGGACCCGCAGGCCACGCTGCTCGCCGCCATGACGCTCGCGAAGCTGGGCCTGCCGCAGCAACCCGAGCTGATCGACGCGGTGCAGGCGCTGCTGCGCCGCCGTCCTTCCTCCAGCCCTGCCGCCGAGGCGGCGAAAGGCGCGTTGCCGGTGACGCCGGGCCCGCAGCTGGTCGCGCAGCTTCAGGACGTGCTGCGCACGACGCTCGCTCCGGCCCACCCGGGACAAGGCGCGGCTGCCGCCGTTCCGCCGCAGGTCGCTGCCGGCAGCGCGGAAGGAGAGAACTTCCAGCAGGGAAGCAACGGCGCAGACTCAGGCTCCGGGCAACAGCCCGGGCAAAGGGTCATGAATACCCAGACCGGAGGCGCAGTGGCGCACCGCGTCGGCACGCTCCCGCTCATGGTGGGCGGCCGGCTGATCGAGGTCGACGTGGCGCTGTTCGAGCAGGACGCGCGCCAGTCGCGCCAGGGCGAGCCGCGCGCGCGCCACGTGGTGTTCGTGCTCGACAGTGCCGCGCTCGGCGGCGTCGAGGTCTCGGCCCGGCTGGTGGACGCGCGGCTGCGGCTGCGCTTCGCCGCCGAGCGCGACTCGACGCTCGAGCTCCTCGCCGGCCGGCGCGAGGAGCTCTCGCGCCAGCTCGCCGAGCTCGGCTGGAGCGTCGACGAGATCGCCTACTAGCCGCGCCAGGGCGGGCACAACGCCGCGTACCGCGCGGTCGCCGATTACGTCGTGAACCAGGGGTCGCTGGACCGAAAAATCTGAGGAGGAGCCGCGAGTCACATGGCGGAACTGAAGAAGGTGATCGGACTGAAGTACGACCCGGGCGAAGGCGTGCCGCAGGTCGTGGTGAAGGGCGCCGGCGCCGCCGCGGAGGAGCTGCTGCGCCAGCGCGACGCGCTCGGCGGCCCGCCGCTGGTGCACGACAGCGCGCTCGCCGGCGAGCTCTATCGCCTGCCGATGGACGCGCCGATCGGGCCCGAGCTCTATGCGCTGGTCGCGGCGCTGCTCGCGCACGTCTTTTCCCTGGAGCACGCAACGCAAGGAGCCCGGCCATGGACCCTATGAGCATCACGGCGACCAGCCTGCTGAACGACATCGACCGGCTGGGAACGCTGAGCCACAACCTCGCCAACGCCACCACGCCCGGGTTCCGCCGCGACGTCGCGGTTTCGCGCGGCTTCGACGCGCGCCTGAGCTCGGAGCTCGACCGCACGCAGGGTGCGATGCGTTACAGCGCGAACGCGCTCGACGTCGCGCTCGAGAGCGACGGCTTCCTCGTGCTGCAGTCGGCGGCGGGCCCGGTGCTCACGCGCCACGGCGCCCTGCACCTCGACCCCTCGGGGCGCCTGGTCGGCCCGAACGGCGGCGCGGTCCTCGGCACCTCGGGCGAGATCGTCCTGTCGCAGCCCGAGCCGCGCATCGACCAGACGGGCAACGTCTGGGACGGCGACAAGCTCGCCGGGCAGATCCGCATCGTGCGCGCGCCGGCCGACGGCTCGATGGTCTCGCTCGGCAACGGGATGTACGCCTGCGACTCGGGCGCGCTGCAGGACATCGAGACCCCGCGCCTGCGCCAGGGCTACGTCGAGGGCTCGAACGTCGTGCCGATGCGCGAGATGGTGCGCCTGATCGAGACCATGCGGCACTTCGAGGCCGGGCAGCGGGTGGTGCGCAGTCACGACGAGATGCTGGAACGCGCGCTCGGCGTGCTGGGCGAGCCCTGAGACTCAGAAACGACAACGCAAGGAGGACATACATGATCGACTCGCTCTACATCGGCGCCACCGGGATGAACGCGCAGCAGCAGAACATCGACACCGTCGCGAACAACCTCGCCAACGTGAACACGTCGGGCTTCAAGCGCAGCCGCGCCGAGTTCGCCGACCTCGTCTACCGCAGCGTCGATGCTGCGGGCGTCGCGCGCGCCGCGCCCGGCCGCCTCGGCATGGGCGCCGCCGTGTCCTCGAACGCCAAGATGTTCGGCGCCGGCGAGATCAAGAAGACCGGCGAGACCTACGACCTCGCGGTGAGCGGCGCCGGGTTCTTCGAGCTGGTGCAAGGCGACGGCAGCCTCGCCTATACGCGAAACGGCTCGTTCCGCCTCGACAAGGAAGGCTTCCTCGCGAGCGCCGACGGCTCGCGCCTGAGCAGCCAGGTGCAGATCCCGCCGGATGCGGGCGAGGTGCGCATCGCTGCCGACGGCGGGGTATTCGCGAAGCTGCCCAGCGAGGCCGCGGAGACGCAGCTCGGGAAAATCGAGCTCGCAGCCTTCGCCAACCCGGCCGGGCTCAACTCGCTCGGCGACAACCTCTTCGGCGCCACCGACCAGTCGGGCACGGCGAACCTCGGCACCGCGGGCGACGGCGGCCGCGGGCAGATCCAGCAGGGCTTCCTCGAAGGCTCGAACGTCAAGCTGATCGACGAGCTGCTCGGGCTCATCCTCGCGCAGCGCGCCTACGAGCTCAACGCGAAGGTGGTGCAGGCTTCCGACGAGCTCCTCGGCATGGCGAACAACCTGCACCGATGAGCCGCCTGGGCGCCCTGGTCGCGATGCTCGGCTGCTGCGCGGTCGCGAGCCCGTGCGCTTTTTCGGGCGACGGCGATGCGCTGGTCAACGCGCTGCGCAGCCGCTTTCCCGAGGTGGCGCGCTTCGAAGTCACGCCCTTGTCGCGCCCGGTTTCGCCGGCCGCCGAGCTCGAAATTCCCGGAGATATCGGCCTTGAAAAGCGAGTGCAAACCTGGGTGACGACGATCGGCCGGGACGGCAGAGCGCACCGCACGGCGCGGTGGTGGTCGCTCAAGGCGTTCGCGCCCGTGATGGTCGCGCGGCGCGCGCTGCGGGCGGGCGATCCGGTGCGGCCCGCCGACATCGCCGCCGAGGAGCGCGACATCGCCGGAAGCGGCGGCGCGCTGCTCGACGCCGACCCCGGGCTCGCCGACGCACGCTGGCGCGCGACGCGCTTCGTGCAGGCGGGCGCGCCGCTGCGCCGCGCCGACCTCGAGCCGGCGCCCGAGGTGCTGCGCGGCCAGCAGGTGCGCGTGAACCTCGTGAGCGGGCTCTTCACCATCGAGACCACCGCCATCGCGCGCGACGAAGGCCGGCTCGGCGCGGTGATCGCCGTCACGCGGCCAGGCGAGCCGCAGCCCTATTTCGCCGAAGTCACCGGAGAACGCGAAGTCCTCGTCAGGGGAAAACCATGAGACCCAGCCGCTTTCACCGCAACTGCCTTCGCTTCGTCATCCTGAGCTCGATCGGCACGGCCGCGCTCGGCGATTCGCTGCTCGAGCGCGACACCTACCGCCCTCTGGTCGCCGACCAGCGCGCCATCCGCGTCGGCGACAACCTCACCGTGCTGATCACCGAGAGCGCGGTCGCCACGACCACGGCCGCGACGACCACCAACAAGGAGGGCAGCGTCTCGGGCTCGGCGAGCGCCACGCGCAACAAGGACAACGTTCCCTACGCGCGCTCGTTCGCCGGCTCGCTCGAGCTGAACGAGGAATTCAAGGGCGGCGGCCGGATCGAGCGCACCGGCAAGCTGCTGGCGCGGCTCACGGTGATGGTCGAGGCGGTCGAGCCCGGCGGCATGCTCGTGGTGCGCGGCGAGCAGGACATCTACGTGAACGAGGAGCGCCAGCACATCGCCCTCGCCGGGCGCGTGCGGCCGCAGGACATCGGCACCGACAACACCGTCATCTCGACGCGCCTGTCGCAGGCGAAGATCGAGATGAGCGGCCAGGGCCTGCTCGCCGAGAAGCAGAAGCCGGGCATCCTCACGCGCTTCCTCTCCTGGCTGAAGATCCTGTGAGGCGCGCTCGGGGAGCGATCCTGGCGCTGGTTCTGGGCGCGGCGGCCGCTGCGGCGGCGGCGCAGGAGCTCGGCGTGCGCATCAAGGAGCTCGGCCGCATCGACGGCGTGCGCGAGAACATGATCTCGGGCTACGGCATCGTCAGCGGCCTCGCCGGCACCGGCGACTCCACGCGCAGCCAGGCGACCCTGCAGTCGGTCGCCAACGCGCTGCGCGAGTTCGGGCTGAACGTCACGCCGCAGCAACTTTCCAGCCGTAACGTGGCGGCGGTGATGGTCACGGCGACGCTGCCGGCGTTCGCGCGCTCGGGCGACCGCGTCGACGTCATCGTCGCCTCGATGGGCGACGCGCGCAGCCTCACCGGCGGCGCGCTGCTGATGACGCCGCTCTACGGGCCCGACCGGCGCATCTACGCTCTGGCGCAGGGCGCGGTCTCGGTCGGCGGCTACAAGTTCGAGCTCAACCAGAACATGGTGCAGAAAAACCATCCCACCACCGGCATCGTTCCCGAGGGCGCGATGGTGGAAGCGGCGCTCAGCTCGACCGTGCTCGCCGAGGACGGCACGCTGCGCCTCGCCCTCTTCGACCCCGACTACACCACCGCGAGCCGCATCGCCGCGGCGGTGAGCGAAAAGCTCTCCACCCCGGCCTCCGCCATGGACGCCGGCCGCGTCGCTATCCAGGTGCCCGCCGCCGACCAGGCGCGCCTGGTCGATTTCGTGGCGCGCCTCGAGAGCCTCACGGTGCAGCCCGACCTGCGCGCGCGCGTGGTCATCAACGAGCGCACCGGCACGGTGGTGTCGGGCGGCGGCGTGCGCCTGTCGAGCGTCTCGGTGGCGCACGGCGACCTCAAGGTCAACATCACCACCGACTTCCTGGTCTCGCAGCCCACCATCTTCGGCGGCATCGACAGCAACGTGCGGGTGGGCCGCGGCGTGCGCACCGCGATCGTGCCGCAGACGCGCATCGAGGCGAACGAGTCGGGCATGAACAGCGTGACCATGCCCGACGGCGCCACCGTCTCGGACCTGGTCGCGGCGCTGAAGCAGGTGCGCAGCACCACGCGCGAGACCATCGCGATCCTGCAGAGCATCAAGCGCGCAGGAGCTCTACATGCGGAACTGGTTATTCAATAAAAAGGAAACTCGATGAACATCAATCCAGTATCGATGCTTCCGCTCCAGGGGCCCGCCGACCCGGCGGCGCTCTCGAGCGATCCGGCGCGGCTCGCCAAAGAGTTCGACGCGATGGTGCTGCGCCTGCTCGTCGGCGACCTCGGCAAGTCGCTCGGCGGCGGGAGCGGGGGCGAGAGCGAGCTTCTCGGCGGAGTGCTGGTCGAGCAGCTCGCTGCCACGGTGGACCTGGGCTTCGGCGCGGCGATCGTGCGCGCCGCCACGGAAGGAGGACAGCCATGAACGAGATTTCGGGAATCCTGAGCGGCGCGACGAGCGATCTGGTGCTGCGCGCGCTCGACGCCGGCGCGGTGAGCCACGCCGTGCACGCCGCCAACATCGCCAACGCGTCGGTGGAAGGCTACCGGCCGCTGCGCGTCGAGTTCGAGGATCAGCTCGCCGCGGCGCGCAGCGCGCTCCTCGGCCGCGACGAGGCGGCGGCGCGAGGCGCCGCCGCCGGACTCGAGCCGCAGGTGGTGCCCGACGCCGACGCCAAGCCGGTGCAGCTCGACCGCGAGGTCGCGCTGATGATGGAGAACTCGGTGCGCTACCAGGCGCTTCTCAGCGCCCTCGGCAAGAACGGCGCGCTGCTCAGGCTCGCGATCCGCGAAGGGAGGAGCTGATGGACTTTGCCGCCGTATTCGATGTCAGCGCCGCCGGCATGGACTTCGAGCGCATGCGCCTCGAGGCCACCGCGGCGAACCTCGCCAACGCCCAGACCAGCGGCACTGCCTTCCAGCCGCTGCGCGCCATCGCGGCCTCCGCCCTGCCCGACTCGTTCGACCTGCGCCTCGCCGCGGCCCTGCCGCGGCCGCTCGGCGCCGCCATCGTGCCGGGCAACGCCGCGCCGCGCATGGTGCTCGATCCGGGCCACCCCGACGCCGACTCGCGCGGCTTCGTCGCCTACCCGGACGTGAGCCCGGTGTCGGAGATGGTGCGCCTGGTGGAGATCGGGCGCGCCTACGAGGCGAACGTGCGCGCGCTCGGCATGGCGCGCTCGATGGCCCTCAAGGCCCTCGAGATCGGGAACGAGCGATGAACGTCGCCCCGATCGATGCGTCGCTCGTCGCACCCGGGGCGGTGAGCGCATCTTCCGTTTCCGGGAACGCGAACGCCGACTTTTCCGCCTGGCTCGGCGAGCAGGTGCGCGTCACCAACCAGGACATCGTCTCGGCCGACGACGCAGTGCGGCGCCTGGCGGTCGGCGATCCCGTGAACCTCCACCAGGTGATGGTGCAGCTCGAGCGCGCGCGGCTTCAGCTCGAGCTCGTGGTCCAGGTGCGCAACAAGCTGGTCGACGCGTACCAGGACCTCCTGAAGATGCAGATCTGACCATGGCCCTCTCTCAAAACCTGCGTGCATTCTGGGACGAGCTCGACGCCCGCGGCCGCATCGGCGTCGCCGGCGGGCTCGTGCTGATCGTGGCGATCGTCGCCGCGTTCGCGTGGTGGACCTTGCAGCGCGACTACCAGGTGCTGTTCAAGGACATGGCGCCGCGCGACGCGGCGGCGGTGGTCGCCGAGCTGAAGCGCCTCAAGGTGCCTTATCGCCTGGACGCCGAAGGCACCAGCGTGCGCGTTCCGGCCGAAGCCGTGCACGAGACGCGCCTCGCGCTGATGGGCCGCGGCGTTCCGCTCTCGGGCGGGGTGGGCTTCGAGCTTTTCGACCACAACGACCTCTCGACCACCGAGTACGCGCAGAAGATCAACTACCAGCGCGCGCTCCAGGGCGAGCTCGCCCGCACCATCATGTCGATCGAGGGCGTGAAGCTCGCGCGCGTGCACCTCGTGCTCGCCGAAGCGAGCCTCTTCAAGCGCGACAAGAGCCGGCCGAAGGCCTCGGTGAGCCTGCTGCTGCAGCCCGGGACGAGCCTGGACGAGAGCCGGATCCTCGGCATCCAGCGCCTGGTCGCGGCGGCCGCGCCAGGCCTGGAGCCGCAGATGGTCACCGTGGTCGACCAGCGCGGCGTGACCCTCTCCGCCGCGGGCGAGACCGCGCCGGCCGCCGCCGGCGGGCAGTTGCACGTGAAGAAGGAAGTCGAGGAGTACCTCACGCGCAAGGTCGCCGAGGTGCTCGACCGCACGTTCGGCCCGGGACAGGCGATCGTCACCATCGACGTGGCGCTGAACTCGGACGAGATCCGCCTCACCAAGCAGGACGTGGTGCCGGCGCCGGGCGGCGAGCGCCAGCAGGCCGCCGGCGTGCTGGTGCACCGGCGCGAGGCGCTGCAGCGCCAGACGCGCTCGGCTCCCGCGCTGCGCGTGGCCGACGCCGAGGCCGCCGCCGCACGCGAGGACGGCCAGTACAACTCGACGGTGGAGACCAACTTCGAGGTGAGCCGGCGCGTCGAGCAGATCGTGACTTCGCCGGGGAGCATCCGCCGCGTAAGCGTCGGCATCGTGCTCCCGCGCAGCGTCGGCCGCGACGTCGCCGAGCAGATCGAGCGCCTCGTGACCATGGCTGCGGGCCTCGAGATCGAGCGCCGCGGCGACGCGATCGCGGTGCAGTCGCTCGACCAGGCGACGCCGGCGCAAGCGCCCGCAGCAGCCCCCGCTTCGTCCGGACAAGGCTGGCAGGCGGGGAGCGCGGATCGTCCGCATGCCGCGCCCGACTTGCCCCCCGGCGCGTGGCTCGCGGCCGCCGCCGCGCTCGGGCTCCTGCTCGGGCTCGCCGTCGCGCTGACGCTCAGGAAGAACCGCCGCGAGGTGGCGCTGGCCGAAATCAACCGCTCGCTGCGCGAGGTGCGCCCGTGACCCCCGCGCACGAGCAGGCGGCACGCCGACTCGCGGCGCTGAGCGGCGACGAGCGCGACTGGGTGCTTGCGCGCCTCGCGTCGGACGACGCGCTGCGCATCCGCGACCTGCTGGAGCCCCGGCCGGCGCCCGCGGCGCCGGAGCCGCCGCCGCCCGCGCCGGTCGTCGTCGACACGACGCCGCAATCGGTGCTCGAGCGCGCCGCCGCCGCCGACGTTTCGCTCCTGCTGCAGGCGGAGCCCGACTGGTTGATCGCGCTCATCCTGGCGCAGCGGCGCTGGTCCTGGGACCGCGAGCTGCTCGCGGACCTCCACCCCGCGCGGGTCGAAGAGCTGAGCGTGCTCGCCTGGCGCGCGGAAGGGGCGAAGCCGCGCGCCCGCGAGGCGGCGATCGAGCTCCTCGTGGCGAAGCTGCGCGAGCTCGCGCCCGAGCCTGCGCCAGCGGCCGCGCCCAGCGTGTTCGACGAGCTCGTCGGCAGGATGGCATGACGCGGATCATTCATTCCGCGAGGCTGAGGGAGCCGGTGCTCCTGCGCGTCCAGAGCCGCGCCGCGCCGCCGCCCGCGACCGATGCGCAAGTGAAGGCCGCGCCGGACGCGGCCCCGAGCGTCCCCGACATCTCGTACGCAGAATACGAGCAGCGCTTCGCGGCCGAGCTGCAGGCGCTGCGCGACGAGGCGCGCGAGCGCGGACGGCAGGAAGGCCGCGAGGCCGGCCTCGCCAAGGCCGCGGCGGAGCACGCGGCCCAGCTCAAGGCGCTCGCGGCCCTGGTTCGCGGCGCGCGCAGCCGGCTGGACGAAGGCATCGGCGAGCTCTCCGAGATCGGCGCCGAGGTCGTCTACGAGGCCGTGTGCAAGCTTCTCGGGCAGGCGTTCGCGAGCCGCGAGGGCGTCATCGCCGCGGTGCGCGAAGTCGTGCGCGGCGCGCGCGAGCGCAGCCGCCTCACCGTGCGCGTGAGCCCGGCCGACTACGCGACGATCCGCGCGCACCTCGACACGGTGCTCGAAGGGCTCGAGGCGGGAGCGGCGGAGGTCGTGGCCGACGAGCGCGTCGAGCTGGGCGGGTGCCTCCTCGAAACGCCCTCGGGAAGCCTCGACGGCCGGCTCGAAGTGCAGCTTGCCAACCTGCGGCTCGCGCTTCTTGCGGCTCATTCGGAAGCGAAGCCTGGCCCCGGCACCGAAGGGACTTCGAAGTGATGCGCTACCTCCACGCCGTTCGTGACGCGGAGCTGAAGCGGCGGCTGGGAAGCGTCACCGAATACCACGGCCTGGTGGTGGAGTCGGCGGGCCCGGACGTGTTCGTCGGCGAGCTGTGCGAAGTGCATTCGCGCGCCCCGGAACGCTCGGTGGCCGCCGAGGTGATCGGCATCCGCAACGGCCGCGTGCTGCTGATGCCCTACGAGGAGCTGCGCGGCGTGACCTACGGTGCCGAAGTCGTCGCCACCGGCCGGTCGGCGCGCGCCGCGGTCGGCGCGGGGCTGCTCGGGCGCGTGGTCGACGCCTTCGGCGCGCCGATCGACAACGGGCCGCCGATCGCGCTCGCGGCCGCGCAGCCGCTCTACCCGAGCCCCATCAACCCGCTCGCGCGCACCCGCATCGACCGCGTGCTCGAGACCGGGGTGCGCGTCATCGACACGCTGCTCACGCTCGGGCGCGGACAGCGCGTCGCGGTGATCTCGGGGAGCGGCGTGGGCAAGAGCACCCTCCTCGGCATGATCGCGCGCAACATGGACGCCGACGTGAACGTCATCGCGCTGGTGGGCGAGCGCGGCCGCGAGGTGCGCCATTTCATCGAGGACAGCCTCGGCGCGCATGGCCTCGAGCGCTCGGTGGTGGTGGTCGCCACTTCCGACCAGCCGGCGCTGGTGCGCCGGCGCGCCGCGTTCGCCGCCACCGCGATCGCCGAGAGCTTCCGCGCCGCGGGCAAGCACGTCGTGCTGATGATGGACTCGGTGACGCGCTTCGCCGCCGCGCAGCGCGAGATCGGCCTCGCCATCGGCGAGCCGCCCACCGCGCGCGGCTACACGCCCATGGTGTTCGCCTCGCTGCCGCGGCTCCTCGAGCGCGGCGGCGCCGCCGAAGGCGGCTCGATCACCGCCTTCTACACGGTGCTGGTCGAGGCCGACGACATCGACGACCCGGTGTCGGACTCGGTGCGCGCGATCGTCGACGGCCACATCGCGCTCGACCGCGGCATCGCGAGCCGCGGCCGCTACCCGGCCATCGACCTCGCCCACAGCGTGAGCCGGCTGCTGACCGATCTCGCCTCGAAGGAGGAGCAGGCGCTCGTGCGCCGCGTGCTGAAGCTCCTCAGCGTGCACGCCGCCTCGCGCGAGCTGGTCGAGGTCGGCGCCTACCGCGCGGGCTCGAACCCGGAGCTCGACACGGCGCTGAAGCTGCTTCCGGCGCTGGAGGAATTCCTGTCGCAGGACGCCGGCACTCGCACCTCGCGCGCCGACGCGCTGCGCCAGCTCCGCGCCGTGCTCGGCGCGAGGAACGCCTGATGCGTCCCGGCGCCCGTTTCCGCTACGCGCTCGAGACGCTGCTCAAGCAGCGCCGCTCGGAGCAGGACGCCTCCGCGGCGCGCGAGCGCAGCGCCCGGGGCGTGCTCGAAGGGCACGTGGAGGACACGCGCCGCGCCCAGGACGCGCTCGCCGGCATCGAGGGCGCGCTGCGCAAGGCGCGCCTCGCCGGCGCGCCGATCGACGCGCGCCAGTACGAGGCGGCGGCGCTGTACCTCGTGCGCATGCGCGAGGCGCTGCGCATCAAGGCGCGCCAGACCGAGAAGGCGCAGGAGCTCCACGAGCAGACGCGCGAGCAGCTTTTGCGCTCGGTGCAGTCGGTGCGCGCGCTCGAGCGGCACCGCGACAACCGCCGCCGCGAGCACCAGCGCGAGCGCGCGAGCCTCGCCGAGCAGAAACAGGACGAATTGTGGCTAACCGGAAGGAGATCGACATGGCGATAGACAGCATCGGCGCGGCCTCGCTGACCGCGAGCACGCCGCAGAACGCGGCAGTCGGGCAGGACGACTTCCTGAAGATCCTGCTGACGCAGCTCAGGTTCCAGGACCCGCTCAAGCCCATGGACAACCAGGAGTTCATCGCGCAGCTGGCGCAGTTCTCGTCGCTCGAGTTCACGCGGCAGAACGGCGAGAGCATCAACGCGCTGCTCACCATCCAGTCGGCGAGCCAGTCGCTCACGCTGATGGGCCGCACCGTGCAGGTCGCGACCGAGAACGGCGGCCAGGAGGTCGGCGCCGTGACCGCGATCCGCTTCGACAACGGCAACCCGCTCCTCACCATCCGCACCGCGGCGGGCGCGTTCCTCACCGATGTGCGCCTGTCGCAGGTTTCGCTCGTCAACAACTCGGCCGCCTCCACGGCGGACCCCACGCCGCCCGCCACCACGCCGCCGGCGACGCCCGGGAGCTAGCCGATGTTCTCGACCATCTATACGGCGCTCTCGGGGATGCTCGGCTTCTCGAAGGGCCTGGACGTCATCAGCAACAACATCGCCAACCTCAACACGCCGGGGTTCAAGAGCTCCGAGCTCGAGTTCCGCGACCTCTTCTACCGCTACACCCAGGGCGGCGGCAGCGACCAGGAGGGCGAGCGCTCGCAGATCGGGGCCGGCCTCGACACCAAGGGCACCCGCACCGCGTTCCGCGAGGGCGAAATGCAGGACAGCGGCAACCCACTCGACATCGCGATCGACGGCAACGGCTTCCTGGTGCTGCAGCCCGCCAACGGCGTCGAGCTCTACGGCCGCGGCGGCGCGCAGGTATACACGCGCGCCGGCCAGCTCGAGTTCGGCACCGACGGCATCCTGGTCGACCGCAGCACCGGCTTTCGCGTGATGGGCTACGAAGGCGGGGCGCTGCGCGAGATCTCGCTCAACGGCCTGCGCACCAGCGCACCGGTGGCGACCAGCCTGATCCGCGTCACCGGCAACCTCTCGCCCGGCAGCGCGAGCGCGGACCTCACCAACGTGGCCGTGATCGACGCCAACGGCAACTCGCGCACGCTCGCGTTCAAGTTCACCCGCGACAGCGCCGACGCCACGCACTGGTTCGTCGAGGTGCGCGACGAGAACTCGCAGCTCCTCGGCACCGGCGAGATCCGCTTCCAGCCGAACGGCTCGCCGGCGCAGGACGCGAGCAAGTTCAGCTTCTCGCTCGCCGCGGGCGGCGCGCCGATCACGGTCGACATCGGCGATCCGGGAACCTTCTCCGGGTTGACCAACTTCTCCGGCCCGTCGCAGAGCAACCTGCAGGTGCTGAGCCAGGACGGCACCGCCGCGGGATCGCTCACCAACGCGACCTTCGACGAAAGCGGCACGCTGCGTCTCACTTATTCGAACGGCAAGACCGTGTCGGGACCCTCGCTCGCGCTCGCCTGGTTCGACGACCTCCAGGGGCTGCGCCTCTCCGGCGGCAGCGTGTTCGTGAACGACGGCAACCAGGCGCCGACCGTAGGCACGGCGCACGCCGGCATCATGGGCCGCATCGCCGCCGGCAAGGTCGAGCTCTCGAACGTCGAGCTGACCGAGCAGTTCACCGATCTCATCATCCTGCAGCGCGGCTACCAGGCGAGCTCGCAGGTCACCTCGGTGGCGAACGAGATGATCCAGCAGCTGATCGAGATGCAGGCGAAGCGCTGACGATGAGCCCGAGACCGTACCTCCTTCTCGGCCAGAGCGACCACCGCGCGCTCGCCGAGCGCGTCGATGCCGCGCTCGCCGCCTGGCAGCGCGAATGGCTCGCCGACGGCGCGCCCGATCCGGTGTTCTCGCTGGAGGCCGCGCCGCGGGCCGAGCGCTGGCTCGCCGCGGGAAGCGACGGCGCCACGCATTTGCAGCTCGGCTGCGAGCGCGGCTGGCTCGCGCGGCTCGGCGCCCTGGCGGTGGGCGAGCCTCCGATGGACGCTGCGGCACGCTCGCCGGCGTCCGGGCCGCTTGCCACGAGCGTCGGCGAAGCGATGCTCGAAGCGCTCGCACGGCGCCTCCTTGGAACCGCGCCGGCAGCTTCGGCGGCCGCGCTGCGCTGGAATGGCGAAGGCGTGCCGCCGGCTTGGCTCGAGCCCGGCGCCGGCGCGGCGATCTACAGCCTCGCGCCCGCGCTTCCGCTCCTCCTCGCGCTGTCGCCGGCCCTGGTCGCCGCCTGGCTGCCCAAGGCCGCGCGCCGCGTGCGCGAGCCGCTCGCGGCGCTGCCGCGGGCGATGGAGGGCTGCCCGGTGGAGCTGCAGGCCGTGGTCGGGGAAGCCGAGCTCGAGCTCGGCGAGCTGGCGCGGCTCGCCCCGGGCGACGTGATCGTGCTCGGGCGCAGGCTCGACGAGCCGCTCGCGCTGCAGCTCGGCGCCGAGCCGGTGGCGCAGGTGCAGCTCGGGACGATGGGCGAGGGCAGAGCGGTGCAGGTCGTGCAGTCACACAACTAGAACGGAAGGACGAACCATGTCGGCAGAAAGCATCAAGGCAGTGCACGAGATCCGCCTGACCGAGCTCGGCCAGGCCGGAGAGGGGAGGAAAGTCCTCGAGGCGAACCTCGACCTGATCCGCGGCGTGAAGGTGCGCCTCACGGCGAGCGTCGGCCGCTGCGAGCTCACGGTGAAGGAGCTGTTCGAGCTGCGGGAGAACGCGGTGCTCACGCTCGACGGCGGCACGCGCGAGACGGTCGACGTGCTGCTCGACGGCAAGGTGGTGGCGCGCGGCACGCTGGTCGCAGCGGGGGACAGCTTTGGCGTGCAGGTCACCGAAGTCCTCGCGCGGTAGGCGCGCTCTCGCCGCCGTTGTTTTCGCAGCCGCTCTGGCCCCCGCGGGCTTCGCGGCCGCGCAGCAGCCGTCGGCGAAGGAACCGATCCCGTTCCGGCGCGACGCCGACGTGGACTCGGGCACCGCGCTGCGAGTCGCGCTCGCGCTCGGCCTGGTGATCGCGCTCGGCGTCGGCGGCGTCTACGCGCTGAAGCGCTTCCTCCCCGGCTCGCTCGGCGGCGCCGCCGGGACGACGACCGGGCGGATCAACGTGCTCGAGGTGCGTCGCGTCACCCCGCGCCTCACCCTGTACCTGGTCGAGATCGACGGCGAAAAATTCGCCCTGGTGCAAAGCGGCGACCGCGTGCGCCCGCTGACGCTTCGTCCTCGATCGTGAAGCGGCTCGCGCTCGTCCTTCTGCTGTGCGCTCCGGCGCTCGCCGCGGCGCAGTCGCTCGGCGTACCCGGCCTCGACATCCGCATCGACGCGGCCAAGGCGCAGCCCCAGGAGGTCGCCACCGCGCTCAAGATCCTGGCGGTGCTCACCGCGCTGACGCTCGCGCCGGCGGCGCTCGTGGTGATGACCGCGTTCACCCGCATCGTCGTGGTGCTGGCGATGCTGCGCATGGCGATCGGCATGCAGGAGACGCCGCCGAACAGCGTCCTCGTGAGCCTCGCGCTCTTCCTCACGCTCTTCACCATGCAGCCGGTGCTGTCGCAGATCGACAGCCAGGCGTTCCAGCCCTACGTCGGCGGCAAGATGGGCTTCGAGCGCGCCGCCGAGGCCGGGCTGCAACCGCTGCGCGAGTTCATGATCCGCCAGACGCGCGAGGCCGACCTGATGCTGATGCTCGAGGTGTCGCACGCGCCCCAGCCGCAGGACGTCGACGAGGTGCGCACCGTGCACCTCATCCCTGCGTTCATGCTGAGCGAGCTCAAGACCGCGTTCCAGATCGGCTTCGTGGTGTTCCTGCCCTTCCTCCTGCTCGACATCGTGGTGTCGAGCATCCTCATGTCGATGGGCATGCTGATGGTGCCGCCGATGATGATCTCGCTGCCGCTCAAGCTGCTCATGTTCGTGCTGATCGACGGCTGGAACCTGGTGGTGAAGGCGCTGCTCGGAAGCTTCCACTAGAGCTGCCATGGAGCGCGAGGAGGAAGCGGCACTGTGGCAGGCCTACCTCGCCGGCCGCGACGCCGTGCTGCGCGGACGGCTGATCGAGCGCTACCTGCCCGAGGTCCACAGGATCGCCGCCCACGCCTATGCGCGGCGCGGGCCGCAGGCGCCCGAGTTCGACGACTACCTGCAGTGGGCGCGCCTCGGCCTGATCGAGGCGTTCGACCGCTACGAGCCGGCGCGCGAGGCCTCGTTCATGACCTTCGCCGGCTACCGCATCCGCGGCGCGATCCTGAACGGCCTCGAGCACGCCACCGAGGGCGCAGCGCAGTGGGCGCACCGCAAGGCGCTCGAGGAGGAGCGCCTGGACTCCCTGGTCGAGGGCGCCGACGAGGCCGAGGCGCTCGAGCGCCTCGCCGACGTGACGCTGGGCCTCGCGCTCGGCTTCGCACTGGAAGACTCGGGCCTCGGCGCCGCGCCGGAGGGCTTCGACCCCTACCGCGTGCTCGAGCTGAAGCGCCTGCGCGAGCGGCTCCTCCTCATCGTCGAGGCGCTCCCCGAGCGCGAGCGCCGCATCCTCAAGTGGCACTACTTCGAGCAGATGGACTTCAAGCTGGTCGGCGCCGCGCTCGGCCTTTCCAAGGGCCGTATCTCGCAGCTTCACTCGCGGGGGCTGAAGCTCATGCGCGAGGGCCTGCGCTCGATCGAGCGCTTCGGCATTTCCTTTTGAGCAACCGGGGAAGGCTAAAGGCCGCCCTTCCTCACTCGCTCCCGGTGCTCGCGCTGCAGGTAGCGCGTCCACTTGCCGGCGACGCGGCGCAGCGTCGGCGAGCGCGCGTGGCGCTCCATCAGCTCGCGGTTGGTCCAGCCGCGCTGCCCGAGCGAATTCGCCGACAGCAGCTCTTCCAGCACGCGCTTCGCGACCTCGGGATGGCCCTGCTTCTGCGCCAGCGCGCCCTCGGTGAGCAGCACCGCGGGGCTCGCCGGGTCGATGCGCTTCGCGCGCTGCAGCGCTTCGCGCGAGCGCGCCTGGTCGTTCGCCGCGAGCGCGATGAGCGCGAGGCCGGCCTCGGCATCGGCCTGCTCCGGGTCGAGGCGCAGCGCCTCGCCGAACGCGCGCTCGGCCTGCGCCGGCTGGTTTTCGAAGAGATGCGCCCAGCCGAGCGCGAGCCGCGCTGCCG
>Ga0134121_10002166_pt1 | contig 17288 bp, 6 predicted proteins | sample KB301_FD_96463 | JGI IMG/M metagenome (GOLD analysis project Ga0134121, IMG submission 96463) | Terrestrial soil microbial communities without Nitrogen fertilizer from Kellogg Biological Station, Michigan, USA - KB3-0-1 | ecosystem: Environmental > Terrestrial > Soil > Unclassified ... | reverse complement strand
TGGAAGGCCGAGTTCCTTTCGACCGATATTGGTAAGGCCCAGTGGGATATGTACGCGCACCATCCTCATCTCGTGCTCACGATCACCATCAGCGGCAACTCGAAAGGCGCGGGATCTGGAAAGTACAAATGGAACGACTCAGGCGAACTTGTGGCCGCGACAATTTCATTGGGCTCGGAGATAGAACGTGGATATCCAAGTTCTGTCTATTACCCGGTGATGAATGCACTGGAGCCGTTTGAGAATCAAAAGTTAATCGACGGCAGTATGCTGGCCGCTACCAAGCTCGCGCACGAGTTCGGCCACGTAATGAAGATCTCTTCGGTTCCACGGTCGCTCTATGATCTTCAGATTCAACTCGTGCCCGTCTATAACAAAATATTTCTCAGCAATGGCTATAACGTGAACGACCCGCGTCTGGTCGACATCGCGGAAAAAATTGGCGGCAATCCAGTACAGATTTGGGAGGACCGCGAGTATTGGGGCGAAGCAAACGCGATGCTCTTTCTGCGTGATCGAGTGGCGAAAGAAAAATTTCACTGCCGGCTGTTCGGCAAGATTAAGCAAGCCGTAGAGGAATACGCCAAGGATTACGAAGAGCGTTTCGCCGAAATCGCTAAATCACAGGGCGCCATCTATTCGTGTAGCTGGAAGTAAGCACCGAACTGATCACCGCCGAAGGTCGATTAGGAAGACTTCCGTGCCATTCATTCTTGAGCCACGTCAATTGACAAGGTTGTCGTGGCTCATCTTTCTGTCGGTTATTACTGTTCCCGCCCGGACCGCACAACTAGAACAACCCGGCGCGCCTCCGCCGATAGAAGTGATAAAGCTCAAGTGGGAGAAAGAAGCCAGACTGCCTCAGAACTTTGACCCATCAAATGGCGGTGCCTCGGGCAGCATTAACGATTCTGCTACCAGCGCCAGAAGTGGAGGTGGGGGCGGCTCGGGGGGTGGCGGCGGCGGGGCCTCAACCACCCAGGGCATGCAACCAGCCGCCCCGTCACGCGTCTCGTTCATGTATGTCTATTCGATGAAGATCAAAAACCACGGATCGAAAGAGATTGACGGCGTCGCCTGGGACTACGTCTTTCTGGATCCGACGACCTCAGCAGAACTCAGTCGTCACCAGTTTCTCAGTTTCGAGAAAGTCGCACCCGATAAGACTGTTACCTTTCAGAGCGAACAGCGCACGCCGCCGGTGCGAACAGTTCGAACGCAAGCGGCCGAGGTCAATAAGCACGGGAACCTGTCCGAGAAATCCGAAATCAAATGCGTGCTCTACGACGACGGCACAACCTGGCGCGACGCTAATACCAGCGACGATGTTTGCAACTTGCTCAGAAAAGGCAAAGCTGGATTGAGTCGCAAGCGGCCCGCTTGATCAGAGACTTGCGAATTGAGATACACAAACAGATTGAAGCGGAACTAAGGTGAGGGACATGGAGCAAAGGACATTTCAATTAGGCCAACTGCTTCTCCTCAGCTTCTTGATGTGCGGAAGCGCGTGGGCCCAGGCTGAAGGCGCTAAAACCAGTTCGGGCGTTGAAATTCTCAAGCTCAAATGGGAGAAACAAGCGCGACTGCCCCGCAACTTCGATCCTTCGGTCATCCCAACCAACGATACTTTTCGGTCGATGGAGTCGCGCACGGCTGCTCCTGGTTCTACGCAGGCCCCGTATGGCGACGAGGCCCGCCGGGACGCTGCCGCCCGAAGCGCCGCTCTCGCTCCCGTGGATTATTTTCCCAACGCGCCGGCGCGCATGCCGGTTTTCTATGTCTATTCTCTGACGATCCATAACAATGGAATCAAGCCAATACAGGCCGTTGCCTGGGACTATGTCTTTCTCAATGGAGGCTCTCAAACCGTTGTCGGCAACCATCATTTGCTGAGCTATGCAACCGTAAAGGCTTCCCAGAGCGCGACGCTCAAAGCGTCGGAACGCACCAGACCAATCACAATAGTGTCGGCGACGAATGTGAAAACCAAGACGGCAAGTGCCAGGCCCCTGGAACGAGCAATCATTCGCTGTGTGCTGTACGCCGATGGGACAACCTGGCGGAATCCCGCGGGCGATTCTGAGTGCGACCTGCTAAAGAAGAACCAACCCGCGGCTACACAACGCCGGCAGCGCGCTCAGCATTGAGTGCTACAGCAATTCATTCCTTCAAAATTGTCGTTCATAGATGGCCAGGTTGCCGAAACATAAGCAGCGGTTTGGCGCACGGCAAGAACCACTCTCAGATGACTTCCGGTCACCTGGGAAATTTTTCCGGACGACTCTGACGGCTATTGCTAAGCGGCGATTAGCACTTATAGGCCTGTTGGCTCTATTGATTCGGCTGATTTATCTAGCCGAGCTCAGACGGACAGCGTTTTTCGCGGTCGTCATTGGCGACGGCAAAGAATACGATCGGTGGGCGCAGCAGATTGCCAGCGGTCATTGGGTCGGTTCAGAGGTTTTTTACCAGTCACCCTCATATCCATACTTTCTCGCCATCATTTTTGCCGTCGCTGGCCACCATTTGATCGTGGTGCGCGTGGTGCAGGCAATACTGGGTGCAGTCTCCTGCGTATTACTGGGCTACGCCGCAAAGGAATTCTTCAATCGACGAGCCGGTCTCATTGCTGCATTGTTACTCGCGATCTATCCGCCGGCGATCTTCTTTGATGGCTTGATCCAAAAATCGTCGCTGGATCTCTTGTTGGTAACCGCGATCCTGGCTGTGCTCGCCAAATTTCAGCGGCAGCATACGTGGAAATGGTTGGCCATGGCCGGGCTTGCGCTCGGTGTCCTAATCGTCAATCGCGAAAACGCGCGAGTCTTCTATCCCATCCTACTCGCATGGTTATTACTCTATTTTCGGACCGAGGGCGTTCGCAGACGATTACGATGGGCGGCAATCTTGACCATCTTCACTGCGGCGGTACTCCTGCCGATCGCGTTGCGAAACTATTATGTGGGGAGAGAATTTCTTATCTCTACCTCGCAGCTCGGGCCGAACCTGTATATCGGCAATCATCCCGGCGCGCAAGGCTCTTACGAGCCACTGGTCGCTGGGCATGGCAATGCAGAGTTTGAACGCAACGATGCTAAGCAACTGGCAGAGCAGGCGGCGGGTAAGCCTCTTTCGCCCTCACAAGTTTCTGATTACTGGGTGAATCGTTCGGTTGATTACATCCGTCACCAACCATTGAGTTGGCTTCGTTTATTAGGGCGAAAGCTATTACTGACATTCAATGCCAAAGAAGCAGTGGACACAGAGTCGATTGAAGCTTATTCCGAGTATTCGATCATGTTGCGCGCTCTTAGTTGGATCAATTTCGGTTTGATCTTTTCAGTAGCGGCTTTGGGGGCATGGCTGACGCGCACGCTTTGGCGACGACTGAGCCTTCTCTATGCGATGGTTTTCGGCATGGCGCTCTCAGTCTCGATCTTCTATGTGGTCGCCCGGTATCGTTATCCAGTAGTCCCTTTCGTAATTCTGTTTGCGGCCGCGGCGATATCATTGGTTCCCGAGCTTCCCACTCTTCCCCGGAAACAATTATTGGCGGGCATCCTAGTCGCAATCGGCGCGGCAATTCTGTCCTACTTACCCATAAAGACACTGGGCGACGATACGTTCCTGAATGTCGGTGAAGAGCTGATCAGAATGAATAGATCGAACGAAGCGATCGCCTTATTGAAGAAGTTCGTTAACACGTCACCCAATTCGGCAGACGGTCATTACAACCTTGGATTGGCCCTGAGGCAGACAAGACAAAACGACGACGCCTTAAACGAATTCGCCACCGCGATTCGCCTGCGTGCTAATTATTTTGAGGCCCACGTTGCCATGGCCCTTACGCTCGAGGATAAGGGCATGCCGTTCGGTGCTCTGGATGAATTCCAAAACGCTCTTCGTCTGCAGCCAAACAATGGAGCAGTCCGTGTCGCCTCGGCTGATCTTCTGTGGAATCTGGGAAGGACGTCGGAAGCGATTAGCGAATACCAGCAAGCAGCCAGGATCGCACCGGATTTATTCGAGGCACATTATCGGTTGGCCCAGGCGTACGTTCGCACGGGTCAACTAGCGGAAGCTGTTGATAGCTTGCAGAGGGCGCTGACAATCGCAAATGCACAGGGAAGAGTTGAAGACGCGCGACAGGTACAGAACGCCATTGACGCCTGCCGTGCTCGCATGGCGCAAGCCGTCCGAACAAATCGTTAAGTTAATTAGGCCCCCCGCTCCTCGCCGGCGTCGGGACATCACCGCCTAAGGAATAGATGAAATGAAATTGGAGACGAAAAAAAGGGGCCGAATTGCTTCGGCCCCTTTTTGGTTATGTCACCTTAGTTTGAAACTAGAAGTGAACTCTCGCACCAATCTCCATCTGGCGGGGTGCAAATTGAGAAGCCGTAATCCTACCAAATGTGGTGGGACTGGTTAGGCTCATTCCGCCATCCGCCGGTTGGAAATGGTTCATGACGTTGGTGAATTGCATCGTCAGCGTTACGCCCACACGCTCCGTGAACTTAACCTCTTTCGCCAAAGTAGCGTCAAGGTTCCACTGAGTCATGCCGCGCAGGTTGTTGATGCCGCCGCAGCTCGTATCGTAACCCAGAATGCAGCGACGGAAGTTGTTGTACAACGCCGCTGGATCAGCCAGCATGTTCAGACCGAACGGACTGACAGTTCCGATGCCGTTTGATCCGGAATTGACATTCAGCTGCGGGTTGTACGCGTAGTTTGGATTGATGGGCAAGGCGCGCTCGAAGGCGCTGCCCGAGGTGCTCGGATTACCTGCCGAGCCGAACGCCTGACAACTCGATCCGCAGGTTCCGCCTTCAGAAAACGTGATTCCGGTCGGCGCGCCGCTACGCAGGAACAGGAACGGCGATACTGACCAGCCGTCGAGTACTCTGCCTGTCCATCCATGCCGGCCGCGGAACATCGTCGGCTTGTAGGTCATACCCAAATTGAAGAGGAATTTGTAATCGAACACGGCCGGGCCGTAGTTCGCCCTCTTGTTCCAGTTGTCCAGCCACATGTTTGAGCTGTTGTACTGACCAATCTCGCCCGTGCCGAGCGCTTTGCCCCACGTAAAGTTGCCGATGGATGTGAACCCATGCCAATCACGCGTGCTCATGCGTACGAACGCCGAGTGGTAATTCGAAAAGCCGAGGCTGGTCGTCGTGTTGAAAGCAGTGGCTTGAGAACTCAGCATGGTCCGGCCAAGTTTCCAACCTGTGGCTGCGTTGAGCGTCGCCCACATAGAAGAAACCGTGGTGCTCTGGAAGTTCGCCAGTTGCTTGGAAGCGACTGCCGCGGTGCAATTTGCGAAACCCGCACAGTACCCACTGCCGGGCGTCAGCGCGTTTTCAAAGAATGGTTGCGCCGCGCCGGTCCAGGCATTGTTTTGACAAGTCGGCGCAAAGCCGCAAATCGCGATGTACATGTTGGCCCAGGCGTTCTGGAACTGTTGACCGCCAGCCGTCATCATGTACGGCACCGAGTCGAGATCGATCTCCTCGAAAATATTCGAGGCGACCTTGCCAATGTAGCCCGCTTCGAAAAACATCTTCCTGCCGATGCTGCGCTGGACAGTAAAGGTGAAGCTATGGACTCTCTCAGGCTTATAGTCGGGATCCAGAACCGTGGCGTCGCCCGCGGCTGGGTTTACGAACGTGACGCCGTTTACGACCTGGGTTTGGCCCGGCAGAAACGGCTGCGGCAGGGTTGCGGTCGGCGCGGCCAAGGGAGCCACCAGTCCGTCTGGGCCAATGCGGAATGCATTAGCCACGGTGTTGGTGCTGCCGCATGTTCCATTCATGAGCGCCGCGCCGCAAGTAACCGACTGTAGCGGTCCAGGGCCGAGCAACGGAACCAGCACCTGGTTCACGCCATTGAGACGGCCATAAGCGAGACCATAGCCGCCTCGAATTACGGTTTCGCCGTCACCGAACAACTTGTGCAGCAATCCGGATTTGAAATTCGGATTCCAAGCAACCGCTACGCGCGGGCTGAGCCCGCCGTAATACGGATTGTACGGGTACTTCATCTTCAGGTTGCCGGTGGTTTCAAACCCAAGAATCGGGGCATAAGCCTGACCTTGAAGCGCCGCGGCTTGCCGTTGCGCCAGGAATTGATCCGTATGCACCAGGCTGCCATCCGAAAAGACAAGTTCAACCTGTCTGCCTTCCTTCTCAACGGGCGGCATTTCGACGGTGTAACTAAGGCCGTAACTGAGCGTTACGGTTGGCTTAAACCGCCAGGTGTCGCCGAAGTAACCGCTGTAGGTCGGGATCGTGCTGATCTGTTCAGCCAGAGTACCGAGCGGCAGCAGATGTAGATCCGAGCCGGCGCGGGTGTAGATGACCTGCGTCAGACCCACCATTCCGTACACCGACGTGAGCAGGTTCTTGTACAGATTCTGGTTGGCGCTGGTTACCGTGCTCGGGAAGGTGTAGCCCGAAATGTTATTGAAGGCGACCTGGTAGACAATTTGATTGTTGACGGTGCTGCCATTGTCGGTCCGTGTGTGGTAGTCGTGGTTCCGTTGATACAAACCACCAAACTGGAAGACGTGGTTGCCGCTTACAAAGGTCAGGTCTTCGCGAAGCATTTTGTCCTGGCCATCCCAGACACGTTGCCGCACGCTCTGCGTATTGACGTTGAATGGGATGAGGGCCGCCGTGCTCTCCGCACTGCCAGCCGTGCCGGCTGGGGCAATTTCGAGCAAGCCACCGACGCCGGGTAGTTGCGAGGTCAAACTTGACGTTGACCACTGCCACCAATTCCAGAGATAGCTCACGCGGAGGTCGCTGGTCAGCCTGGAACTGAGGTTACTCGTTAGACCCATAACCCACAACTCGCCGAGCTGGGGCCGTTGCGCCGTATTGTTGTATGTTCCCAAACTTCCACCGGTCAACCCGCCGATGTCGATTTGCACGCCGCTGGGATAGTTAAGAAGCTTGAACGCGCGGAACGAAGTAAAGAAGTGGTGCTTCGGCCCAAAATCGTGGTCGATGCGACCTACGTAGTTGTCCGACGTGAGCGGCAGCCTGATCGTCGAGAGATAGCCCTGCGTATTGAACTGATCGCCTGACAGCGCATCGTTCGGGATAGGCAGAAACTTGTTCCACAGGGTGGCGATGGTCGGGCTCATTCCGATACCGCGCGGATCGATTGCCACGTTCGCCGTTGAATTCCCGCAACCCGGGCCCGACACGGACCCGTAGCCTGGGATCGTACAAGTCTGCAAAGGCGACACGGTAGAGGTCGGATTTCCGATTTGCACCGTAACAGGATTCGGGTTCAAGTTGTAAGCGACCTGAACACCTGCGGAGTTCGGGACCTGAATGACTCCCGCCCGGAAAGCTGCAGTGGGATAGTTCCGTTCAAATGTGGTCGAGTTCGGATATCTAAATCCTTCATAGTTGACGAAGAAGAACGTCTTGCCGCCAAGTACCTTCAGATTGGTCGCCGGCCCACCCAGGCTGAAACCAAAGCGGCTGCGGTGATTCGGAATCAAGGGCGTGTAAGGCATCTGACAATTATTATCGCCACTTGAATATGTGGTGGACGCCGAACATTGTTTAAGTCCAGTTGAACTGCTGGCGTCCTTGGGGGGAAGTCCCTTATTAAAAGGGGTGTGATTGTTTTCCCAGGAGTTCGCGCCACCGTGGTTAGTTCCATAGTAGAAGCCGTAGACAGCGCCATGAAAGTCAGTCGTGCCACGGCGAGTGATCATCATGACCTGGGCGCCAGCCGAACTACTGAAATCAGCAGTCTGTCCCGCGGTGTTTACTTTGAACTCTTCAACACTTTCGATCGGTGTTGCCACGACTCCTGAGGCCATGCCGTTGGTTTGACTACCGGTGATGCCGGTGAAGTTCTGAAGGTAGCCGATGGTGTTGCCGGCCATGTCATCGGTGTTGTTGCCGCCGTCAACCGTGTAGGTATTCTGGTCCATATAGGATCCAGCTACGTCTCCTCTGGCGGTGACACCTGGCTGCAGGGCCATGAGCGTGGAAGCGTCACGTCCGAGGTTCGGCAACAATTCGAGTTGCTTGAGATCGATAGTTGTACCAATGGTCGCGTTGCCCGTTTGTAACTCTGACCCGGCTTGCGAAGTAACGACGACCGTTTCGGTCAAGGCGCCCACCTCAAGAGCAACGTCTAAGGTGAGCTGACTACCGACAGATATCTTCTGAGCCGCAGCCTTGAACACTTTGAAACCTGTGCGGCTGACCGTGATGTCGTACAAGCCAGCGGGCACCGACGCAAAGTGATAGCGCCCCGAATCGTTTGCCGTCGTCGTTCGAGGTGTCTTCGTGGCGAGGTCGGTCATAGTCACCTCGGCGCCCGCGACTGTTCCGCCTTGCGGATCAGTAATGGTGCCGGTGACGCTTCCTGTTTCCCCCTGTGCAACGGTGGGTTTCGCGTCGAGAAAGACAATCAGTCCCGCGCAAAGAAGCAGCCCCAGCAAAATTGAAATTCTTTTCATCGGCTAGATCCTCCCTTTCAACTGAAATGGAAAAAGGCTAGACCCTGAACACTCTCGCAACTGTCGGAGCGCCAGGGTTCTGCTCGATTGTGGAAAGCCGGTGGCAAGAAGATCGCCACCGGAAACTATCGCGAAATGTCTAATTCGTTACCGCTCTCAATGAAACGTCGGGAAAAACTGCCGAAATAATGGCAGCGAGTATATAGCCGAAAACTACGGCGTCAAGGAATTTTTTCCAAAAACTTGGAATAGACGCCATTTTTTTGGGGGTCTTGCCAGGACGGGTTAGACGAGGGCGGGAATGGCGTCCATTTCGCTCAAAAGGAAGAGTCGCCGTGAGACAGCCAAGCACTCCCAGCTATCTCACGGCGACCCGGAATCAAAAAACTTTGTTGCCTCAGAAGTACAGCTTACCGACGAATTGAATCCTTCTCGCCGTGTTGGTAACCGTGTCGTTTATGCGACCAAAAAGCGAAGACGTAAACACCGCCGTTGGATTGTCAAACGATGGATGGTTAGTCAGGTTGCGGATGTCGGCACGCAAGTCAAAGCTGACTCTCTCAGTGATTCGGAACTTCTTCAATATGGAGAGATCGAGTTGATTGTATACCGGAGCGATAAAGTAGTTGCGGGACGTGTTTCCCTGCTGTCCGGGCGCAGGCTGCGAGAATTTCGCGCGCGCCGTGGCGTCAAACCAAAAGTTCTTTCCGCTCTCAAGCACCAAATGCCCGAGAGAACGCGAACAGCCGTTACAGTTGGCCGTTGATTGGACGACGTTGCTAAAGGTATTGATTCCCGAATAGACAGTGAAAGGCCGGCCCGACGCAGAGATGAACGCTCCGGAAATCTGCCAACCTCCAACGATATGATCCACGACGGAATTATCTTTGAGCCAGCGATGCCCCTTGCCGAACGGCAGATCGTATACCCAGGTAGCCTGCAGCACATGGCGGCGATCAAAGTCAGACCAGGTGTAATTCAACTGCCGGTTATGGATGTCAAATGGCGTACTGCTTGCGGACTGGACAGAGCCGCGCGAGACGGTGCTCAGTGACGGATCCCAGGATCGGTTGTCCTTCGAAAGCGACCGCGTGTAACTGACTTGATAACTCAGGCCGCTCATCATGCGTCGCCTGAAAATCACCTCGAGCGCTTTGTAATTCGAAAAGTCATTGCTATCGAACACGTTCATCGCACCGGTGAACTGGGGGTATGCCTGGAAGAGGAAAGGATTGCCGATTGTCTGCGAAATGAGTTGGGTGTTTCCGGCGGTGCCGGCAGCGCAGAATCCACTAGTCACATCGCTCGCCAAACACAATCTTTGCGAAACTGTCTGACCGGCCGTGGCGACGCTGCCGTTGGCAATCGACGCGCTGGCGATCGATCGGAAGGTCGCGGTGCCCGCGTTGTTCGTTGGACTGCCCGTGAATAATCTATTAATGAGCGGGCTGTTGAAGGTGGAACTCGCCTTGATCGAATTGAAAGCATCCAGGAACGTTTCGCTGATGCCGGGAAGACCGGCGAAGATGTTCACCTGGTTCGAATCATAGCCACCCAGCAGGTGGACGGCGTGTTTGCCGATGTAGTTGACCTCAATGACGTTGCCCTTCCAAAGCTCTCGTTCGAAGCTCAACGACCATTCGTGAATCTGCGGGAATTGTAAATCCGGATCGATGATGCCGAGTGAGTTGTTGGTAATCGCCGTGGGTTGCCGCAGGGCGGTTGGAGTTGAAGCGGGCGCAAGCGCCGCAATGATCGGACCAATATTCCGATACAGGCCACCCGCCTGGCCGAAGGCTGAGTTAGTCGTCGCCGTATTGTTGCCCGGCGTACTCTGAAAGATTGAAGAGCCGAAAAGGAATGTCGCGATTCTATCGGAAGCAATGCGATAGTTGCCGCGAATCGAAGTTTTGCCGTTCTCGAAGGGGTCCCACGCAAAGCCAATCGATGGCAGAAACTTCTTCAAGTCGTTCTGGAACAGATCACCTTCACCCCATTTCAGCGTATTCGAGGAGGGCGCGCCCAGCTTTACCGGCTGATTAGGAACGAGCACTGTTCGAGTGGAAACGCTCGGGTTCAATTTGGCTTCCCATCGCAAGCCGATATCGAACACTAGATTGGGCCGGAACCTCCAGTTGTCCTGAAAATAAAAATCAAGTTCCGGATAGTTCGCGATGTTGATCCATCGCGTTCCCGCGGCCGCGTATGTGTTGGGATCGTTGGGGGGCGTAACGAACGCCAGTGAAACCGTGTTCACTCTACCCTGCAGATCGATGATGGTGTTTTGTAGTCGCGTGAGGTCAGTGGAGTTAATGCTGGTCGATCCACTGGCGGGCAGGCCAAAGCCAGAAAAGCCGGCCGGGTTTCCGAGAATCACGGTCGGTTCGATCGCTGCCCCTGCCACGTTCGATCTGTCATCGGTGTGTTTGTTGAAGCGGAAGTTGATGCCGCCTTTGAAAGTATGCGACCCCTTAATATAGGTAACGTTGTCAACATACTGGAGAGTACGCACGCCCCGCGCGTTGTACGAAAAGTTTGTATTAGGCGTGACCACATTAATAAATGAAAACGGCAGATTGGCGTCAGGCTGCGGCGTTTCAAATTTGAAGAAGAAGCGACTAACACCAAAGATAAACTCATTCACCAGGCTGGCCGTAGGTGACCATCTCCAGTTAATTGCCGTGTTATCCGGACTCCGAAACGTGTCAACGAAATCAGGGAACCCGGGCAATACCGGCCGGCCGGCATTCGCGGCATCACCCAACGTATTCTGACGACCCCGCGCGTAGCGAACATAGATTGCGTTCTTCTTGTTCAGGTTGTAATCGATCTTAGTAACGAAGTCGTACTGCTTTTCGTGCTCAGGCGAACCCCAGTTGAATCCTGCGGTGTTCAAACCATCACCCGTACTGAAATTGTTGGGCAAGGGCATCGCGGTGATGATCCCAGTCAAGGTCGTATCAAGCCCGCCGGGCGCCTGCGTCGCGACATTGTACGAAGAGATGCACGGTGAATTCGTCGGCGGTGCGCCGACGCAAGCCGGAAGTATCGCGTTGCCGCTCGCATCAACCGCGGCCGTTCCAGTTCCGGCCGGCGCGTTGGCGCGGCCCACCACGTATCGATACAGTCCCGCGCGAGCCTGCGCCGTATACACGGTGCGCGTCACGAGCGCGGTGTCGTACGCTCGCAGCAGTTGCAGATTAGTGAAGAAGAGCAGCTTGTTCTTTATGATCGGGCCGCCCACACTGCCGCCAAAAATGTGCTGCACGAATTGATCCTTCGGGAGGTTGTTTATGGTGTTCGTATAAGCCTTCGCGTCAAACCGCGGCGAGCGGTAAAACTCGAAGGCCGTGCCATGGAACTCGTTCGTACCTGAACGCGTGATCATGCTGACCTGGGCGCCGCTGCTTCGACCAAGTTCGGCCGTGAAATTGCTCGTGACGATTTGCACCTGCGAGATTGAATCAGGATTCGGACGGAGCGGAGTGAAGTTTGAGCCGCCGGCTGTAGACTCATTGATGTCAATGCCGTCGAGCGTGAAATTGAATGCGCGATCGCGCGAGCCATGAACATTTACCGCGCCACCAGTGTTCCCGCCGAACACGACGCCCGGCTGCACGTTTAGCAGGTCAAGCGGATTCCGCCCGCGAGTACCTACGATTGGCAAATTCTCGAGTTCGCGTTGTTCGATCGTAGTACCGATATTGCCCGAAGTGCTCGTTTGTACCGTCTCGGCCGCAGAGCTAACTTGAACGACTTCGCTAACATCGCCGACCTCAAGCGTAGCATTCACCGTCGTCGGCTGGTTTACATTTGCCGCATTATGCTGAGACTGAAATTTTTTAAAGCCTGGCTTTTCAACCAGCACACTGTACCTGCCAACCTGTATCAGGTCGAAAGTATAAGTTCCGCTATCGCTGGTCTGCGCCGTCAAGGCGATGCCCGTACCCTCGTTAGTAAGCGTCACAGTTGCACCCGCAACCGCTGCTCCTTTCTGGTCGAGCACCACACCAGTCAGACGCGACGTGGTGCCTTGCGCCAATGCGGTTAGTGAAAAAATGGCAATCAGAGTTAGAGACAAGAAGAGGTGGCTGAACGTTTTCATACGCTTCTCCTAATCATCGCCGGAGCGATTTCGTCGAAATTGCGAATTGAACTTGAAGCCGGCAAGCGTGGATGGACCTAGAAATAAAAAGTCGCTTGCCTTCGTGCACAAAATTTGCACGCAAATATACAGCCGATTGTTATTGCGTCAAGAGTTTTCTGCTGATTCTTGATCGATCGTCATAAAGCTTTGCAAAACGTCATTTCGCGTCGTCACTTGCGAATCACGCGTCGCCGATGGTTCGATCACGACCAGTCAAACACTCCGAAAATATGGAGTGGCGATCCATTATTATGAAAAATTTCGATCGACGGAATGTGTAGTCGCAAACTGTCTTCAGCGGCATTACCGCATCTTATCGGTCTGATAAATTCTTTTAGTTTTGATTGTAAGTCCTACGCGCATAAAATTGCGGCCTTCCCGCGGAAAGTTCGGCGTTAGGCCGTGTTTAGCGTTCCAACAGTGCTTCGAGTCATCCAGTAAAACGAGGAACAAATCAATGAGACATCATTCTAATTTCGTGCGCCTGCTGCTCGCAGTCGCAACGTTAATGTTTGCGTTGACGGGCATCGCCGTCTCGCAAGAAATCACCGGCGGAGTTACCGGCTCGGTGAAAGATCAGAGCGGCGCAGCGGTGAAAGGCGCCACCGTCACGATTACTGATGCGGACAAGAAACAAGTCATGCGGACGATGCAAACGAACGATGACGGAGTGTACGCCGCCGGCGACCTGCACGCGGGCACCTACGATCTCACCGTCGAGGCGACGGGATTTAAGAAACACGTCGAAACCAAAGTACAGATCGACGTCGGCAAGGCGCGAACTTTGGATATAGCGCTCGAAGTTGGCAATGTTGCCGAGGTGGTGACAGTCGAGGCCAATCCGATTGCCGTTGAACTCTCGACGCCCACGGTTTCAACCATCATTAGCGGTGACCAGGCACGCGAGCTTTCGCTGAACAACCGTAACTGGGTGCAACTGATCACGCTGGCGCCCGGTGTCTCGAATGACTTGGCAGATCAGGTTTACGTGGGAACGACGAACCCTGCCGGACAAGCGAACACCATGAATATCTCTGTTAACGGCGCGCGCAGTGCCCAGAACACTTACACGATCGACGGCTCCGACGTCACAGACCGCGGATCGAACATCACGATTCAAGCTTATCCGAGCGTCGATTCAATTTCTGAGTTCACCGTCAAGCGCAGTCTGTTCACCGCGGATTCAGGTCGCAGCGGTGGCGGCCAGATTAACGTTGTCACCCGCGGCGGGGGTGACCAATTTCACGGCTCGCTTTTTGAGTTCGTGCGCAACGAACGACTGAACGCCAACGATTTCATTTCGAACCGATCCACCGCTCCAGCGTTTGGACGTGAACCAAACGGCGATGCCAAGCGCGCACCGTTTCGTTATAACAACTTCGGCGGCACGGTTGGCGGCCCAGTTTACCTCCCGCGTTTTGGTGAAGGCGGTTCCGCAATTAAAAGGCTGAAGCACACGTTCTTCTTCTTTTCTGAAGAGCAGCGCCGAGACATTCGGTATCCCCTCCTGAGCGGAAGCGTTCCCGATTTCAACATGCGTCAAGGAGTCTTCCCGATGGATATCTGCCTGAGCGCTAACGCTCCGACAGCGGCGTCCATCACCAATGGCTCTGCCTGCACGAACATCCTGCCCGCGGGCACGCCGTTTTCGACAAAGGCTGCGATTAATCCAATAGCCCAACAGTACTTAAGCGCGATTTACAACAAACTGCCCGCTCCGAGTGATCCAGTCACTCGCGCGCTGGTCTACCCGGCAATTAACGTGGCGAACTTCCGACAGGAGATCATCAGGTTCGATCACCAGTTCTCAGACAAGTTCTCCATGTATTACAGATATGAGACTGACAAGATTCCCACAGTTGACGTTAACTCTCTCTTCTCTTCCGGCGCCGGACTTCCCGGCGTCTCAGAATCGCAGACACAGTCCCCGGGCCGGACGCATACCGCGCAAGTCACTTACATCTTTAGTCCCACGTTCGTGGTCGTGGGACGTTGGAACTATGGCTATGGCGCGATTCTGAGCGCGACTACTGGAACTATGGCGCGTTCGGTCTCAGGGATTGCGCCGCCGATGGCGTACACGGTAACTCGCGACTTTGTGCCAACCGTTTCTGGCAACGGATTCAGCACGCTGACAACCTTTGGCGATTACGACAACTTCTCGTACAAGCACAATTTCGGTAGTGATATTACCTGGACGCGAAGCAACCACACGATGAAGTTCGGCAGCACCTGGTCGTATTATCGTAAGAACGAAAATGCGCTGGCAGGCAACAACGCCGGCGGTTTTAGCGGTTTCCTCAACACAATTCCCACCAGCCTAAACCAGGGGAGCGTGATAGCTCCTAATGCTAATACGCAGGAAACGAATGCCACTCGACGCGCAAACTTCCAGAACTTTGCGAACTTCCTTCTGGGAACCAACGTGGCCTTCACACAAGCTCGCTTCGATTACGTAGCGGACTTCCGCCAGACGACTTGGGAAAGTTATGCTCAGGACGAGTGGCGCTTCCGCAAAGATCTGACCCTGTACTTCGGTGTGCGTCACTCTTTCTTCGCTCAGCCGCACGACATAAATGGCAGGCTCTCATCCTTTGACCCGAGTCTCTACAATCCGGCAAACGCACCACAAGTTACGGGAGCTGGTCTTCGCGTCCCAGGCACGGGCAACTTTTGCAACGGCATGATCGTTAATGCGCAGAACGTGCAAACGGCCGCAAATGGTTGCGTGCCGGCAGCATCACCGTACGGCAACACCATCGCAAAGGCGCCGAAGACAAACTTCGCTCCGCGGGTTGGTCTGGCGTGGGACGTATTTGGCGACGGCCATACCTCGCTGCGAACTGGTTATGGCATCTACTACGATCAAATCCTGAACGGATTCGCCGAATCAATCATTGGACGGAATCCGCCGTACCAGGAAACGTTTTCAGTCAGCGTCCCTACGGGGGGCACGGGAACGTTTGCAACAACGCCGCGTCTTGATCAACCAGTTCCGACGGGGGTTCCCGTGGTGGCGGGCGCATCACTAACGCCGCTGAGTATTCAAGCCTATCAACCAAACTGGAAAGATCCTTACATGCAACACTGGTCTCTCGAAGTTCAGCGTTTGATTGGCGATAAGACCATGCTGAGTGTCGGGTACTTTGGATCAAAAGGCACGCACTTGATCGGTGTCTTTGAGTTGAACGATTTGCCGGCCGGCAAAGCTTTAGCGTCACAGTGCGCCACGGGAACCAACACGTTGCAGACTCCGGGCGTGGTGACGGTCCCATGTCAGGCGCCGGGCACTTATTTCGGCGGCACAGGTGGAGCGTCGGCGAACATCCTTGATCAGATTCGACCTTTTCGTGGATACCGATCAATCAGTATGCTGACCCCACAATTCAACTCGAACTACCACAGTCTGCAGGCGCTTTTCCAGCATACCTTCTCAGCTTCGCAAGTAAATGTCGCTTACACCTGGGCAAAGAATCTGACTGACAATCAAACGGATCGCAGCACCGCGCCGATGGACTCCTATAGAATCCGGCTCGACCGCGGCCGCGCCACTTTGGACCGCCGCCATATCTTCACCGCGAACTACATCTACGATGTGCCGTGGTTCAACAAGCGACATGATTTTGTGGGGAATGTTCTCGGAGGTTGGGAACTGTCCGGTATCGTTTCGTTCCAAACCGGTCTGCCGTTTACCGGCCTCGGCTCGAACTTTGATCCGGCAGGTCTGGGAAACACTCCGGCGATCACCGCGGGCAATCGACCTGAAACCTTATGCGATCCAAACAGCGGCGGAGCGCAAACCTTCTTACAGTGGTTCAATACCACCTGCTTACAATTAAACCCGACAAACGGCGTGGCTCCTTTTGGCAATGTCGTGAGCAACACCGGCCGCGGTACTGTGAACGGACCGCCGACGAAGCGCTTTGACTTCTCAGTCTTCAAGAATATTCGTATTGGCGAAGGCAGCAAGAAGATTCAGCTTCGCGGTGAAGCCTTCAACATCTTCAACAAAACGAACTTCAGGGCTATTAGCGCGACGGTAACTGCGGCCGCCTACGGCCAGGTTACTTCCGTCCGCGATCCGCGCACGATTCAACTGGGCGCGAAGTTCATTTTCTAGACCGACTCTCATCGGTTTACCTTTCCGGATGCCTGCGGCGAAAGTCGCGGGCATTCGCATGTTTGGATACGACTCGTGATTTAATAGCGAAACGCATGGCTGCTTCTACGAAGACATTGTTACGGCGAGCGAGAATCGTTACTCCTGAGCGAACGATTGAAGATGCCGACCTGCTAATCGACTCCGGCGCGATCGCGCGCATCGTCGCATCGTCGTCAACGGAATCAATAGATGCCGAATCAGAAATCGATCTTCGCGGGCAGACGCTGTGGCCCGGCTTTATCGACGTGCACATTCACGGCGCCGCCGGAGTCGATGCCATGGACGCGCGTGCAGATGACCTGTGCCGCGTTGCCGAGTTTCTCGCGCGCCACGGCGTGACGTCATGGCTGCCGACTTTGGTGCCTGCCCCAGCCGAGCAATACGAACGGGCGGTTCGCGCAATTGAAGAGGCCATGAAAGGGCAGGACGGAAGCCTGAGTGCCCAGGCTCGCGTGCTTGGCGTTCACTACGAAGGTCCGTTCGTTAAC
>Ga0134121_10002164_pt1 | contig 17291 bp, 16 predicted proteins | sample KB301_FD_96463 | JGI IMG/M metagenome (GOLD analysis project Ga0134121, IMG submission 96463) | Terrestrial soil microbial communities without Nitrogen fertilizer from Kellogg Biological Station, Michigan, USA - KB3-0-1 | ecosystem: Environmental > Terrestrial > Soil > Unclassified ... | reverse complement strand
TTGAGCAGGCCGTTGCCGACTGCTTCGGCCGCGATGATCTTGTTACCGGGCGCGACGAGATCCGGTTTGATGATGTTGTCGTAGTGAATCAGACCGTATGAATCGACTGAATAGCTGCGCGTTGGACCACGTGAGCTGTAGCTCGTCACTGCGTCGTCGTTACGAGGATCGGTGCCGAAGCTGTTGCTGGCGCCGACCGTGATCGCGGACGGCTCGTTGCCGGGACTGTGAATCGCGCCGTAGATCTCTTCACCTTTGGCGTCTTTGCCGTTGTTGCCAGCGGCTGCGACGACGACCACGCCCGCATCGACAAGCTTGCGCACGGCGTTGCAGATCGGATCGTCTTCGTACGAGCTGATCGCGGGAGTGCCGAGACTCATGTTCACGACCTTCACGCCGTAGTTGCTTTTGTTTGCGATGAGCCAGTCGAGTGCGGCCAAAACATTCGATACTTTGCCGACGCCCTGCGAATTCAGGACGCGAAGATTGACGAGGTTCGCGGCGGGTGCGATTCCTTCGTAAGCGCCGCTGGTCGGCGCGCCATCGCCGGCTGCGATTGAGGCGACGTGTGTTCCGTGGCCCCACGGATCGTCAGTCCGGTTCTCCCCGGTGAAGTCTTTGCTGAATTTGATTTTGCCACTGGTTGCGAATGACTTGTGTTTGCTGTCGATGCCTGAATCCAAGACGGCGATCGTGACGCCGGAGCCGTCGAGCGTGCTGTTCAGACCGAGCAGTGATTTCTGAGCGCGAACTTGCTGCGCGCCGGTCGTGTTGGTGACGTGACCGGAACTGCTCACCGCTGCATCGAGCGAGATGTAAGCGACGTCCGGATCGGATGCGAGTACCTCGACGTTGTTGGCCTGGACTTCAATAATCCTGATGTTCAGGTTTGAAAGAACGCTGACGAGTAGCCCGCCGACTGTATTGAGCAGTCCGCCAAGAAGGCTTGGCGAGGCAGTTTTTGACTGCACGATCACTTTGACGCGCGCGTCGCTGTTGCCTGACAGGATGAGACGCTGCAAGTCGGGAGAGATCTTGGTGTTTGCAATCGTCGTCAAAGGTTTATTCGCGGCTCTTGTGCTGGTCGAGACGAACATTGCTGTGCAGAGTGAGAGGAGCACAGCGATAGTCACAAAACGTTTCAGGGCATGGGGGCGAGACATTGGTTTCTCCAGGACTGAGATAAATCGAACAGTGCTCGAAAAAATGCGAGCACGGCCCTAGTGCTAGCCCCGTGCCACGCGGTTTCGTGAGGGTTTCGTGACTTTTCGCGGGTGGGGTGAAGGCAGATTGACAGGCGTGAAGTCATCTTGAACCTTAATCGGTCTGAAGAGGATTTCTCACGCAGCGGCGCAACGGCGCAACGAAAGCCGCAAAGAACGTTGCGCCTTTGCGTCTTTGCGTGAAAAATCTCATGCAAAATTTGTCGCGGAGGATGGTGAACGTTGCTATACTGCCTCACGCCTTTCACCAAGGCTCCTTATTAGACCATCGTTTCCCGTCCAGGTAGCCCAGGAGAATTAACAATGAAGAAGCGTATTTTCGTTGCCGTCAGTGTGCTGTGTGTTTGCGCCCTCATCGTCGTCGGACAATCCCGCAAGCGACCATCGCCGTCACCCTCACCGGTGGACCAGTTCAGTTGGGAAAACTTCGAGGGAGTGAATTGGCTGAAAGGACCGTCCGTCGGCGATCTCGGTGGCAACGCTCAGGTGAAAGTGCCGCAAGGTTACGTGTTCGCCGGATCCGCTGACACCCGGACCATCATGGAAGCGAACCACAACCCGATCACCGGACGAGAGATGGGATTTGTCGCGCCCGCCGGCGAAGACTGGTTTGCCGTGTTTGAATTCGACGACGTCGGTTACGTCAAAGACGACGAGAAGGATTCTCTCGACACGAGCGCGTTGCTCGATTCAATCCGCCAGGGGACCGAAGCGGGTAACAAAGAGCGCGTCAAGCGTGGCTGGCCCACGATGACGATCCTCGGCTGGGAAACACCGCCGCGCTACAACGAGATCACACACAATCTCGAATGGGCCATCAGGGCCACCAGCGAGGGCTCGCCCGTAGTTAATCACAACACGCGCCTGCTCGGACGCGGCGGCGTGATGGAAGTCACGCTCGTCACGAATCCAGCCACGCTCAAGGAGACGCTGCCGAAGTTCAAGACCATGCTCGAAGGTTTTGAGTTCAAGCAAGGTCATCAATACGCTGAGTTTCGCAAGGGCGATCGAACTGCTGCTTACGGTCTCACTGGTTTGATCGTCGGCGGAGGCACTGCCGCGCTCGTGAAGACCGGCGCCTTCAAGTGGATCTGGAAAGCGCTCGTGGCTGGCGCCGCCGCGGTTGCCGCCCTCTTTAAGAAGCTCTTCTCACGCAACAAGAACGCGTGAACGTTCTCGATCTTATTGGCGAATCTCAAACACTTCTTCTCATCCTGATCCTGCTCTACCTCTCGGAGTGTTTGATCTGGGTGAAGCGGGAGTCGGTCGCTTTCGTGTCAGCGTGGGGAAGCCGTTGGCGGCTCTCAGTTCCGCCTTCATGGATGGGAAACGCGAGCGGCGGAATTTTGATTTTGAACCCGCTGCCGCCCAGTGGAAGAGTGTTTCTCTCGCACTTGTCGCCGGTCTCGATCTCGCCTGCGGGCATTTGCGCCTTCAATCTCCAGACGCTTCCGTCAGAAACACATTCGCCTTATCAATCCGGACAGTTTCTACCTTTCAACACGATAAAAGACTCGAGCTCTGACGGTTCTTATCTGGTTATTAATAAGGAGAGGTTCACAAAGTGCGCGACGACGAAACAGGCGTACGCGCTCGCGAAACTGATCGCCGCGATGGCGAAAGCGTCTGCTGCTAAGCGCGAGAATATGGCGCGGACGTGGGTCGTGAAACAGTTTGCTGCGGATGACGCTGCCGCCCTGTTGAAGGAGAGCGCGCCTTTGATCGAGCCCATTCAACAGATGGGTGTGATCCTTTTCCTGTTCTTGTTTGTTTTCACTCCTGGTCTTGCTTTTACTTTCGGAGCAGCGCCTTTGATCGTTCCGGTAGCGGCGGTGATGGTGGCGCTGGCGGTCGAGATCGCGATCATGTTCTACCGCGCGCACAAGAAGTTATATCCGGCGGAGTCGTCTGAGCGTTTGGAGAGTCTGGTGAAGATGATCTTGTGCCCGCCGGTATCGATTCGCGCCGCCGACATTCTGACCAGAAACTTGCTCGCGCAATACAGTCCAATCGTGCTGGCGAGTGAGTTGCCGGGATCGGGCGAGCGGCAGTTCGTGCGCGGCGTCATTCTCGACTTGCAGCATCCGTTGCGGCATGAAGTTTCAGACGCGGACGCGGAAAAGACGATTGCCTGGACCGCCGGCGAGCAATTGAATGCCTGTTTGCGTTATGTAAGGCCGGAAGAGTTGCTGACGCCGACACAGCGGGAAGAAAACACAATCGCTTACTGCCCACGCTGTCGTTGTCAGTATGTGGTGAATGACGGTGAGTGTCCTGATTGTCCGGGCGTGCAGCTGGTGGATTTTTAGCCACGGATTTCACGAATAAAGACGGATTAGCTGTCTATCCGTGTAATCCGTGATGCTGACTTGCAGTCGCTATTACTAACGTTGAAAATAATCGCATTTCAACGAGGAAGGGGACAGTAATGAATCTCTCAAAACAATCGAATTTGGTGTTTGTTATCGTGTTGTGTGCGGTTATCGGCGTGATGGCTGGTATCTCGCGGGGCAATAATTCAGTCCAGGATCCCGGTAGCCTTGATCGACGACTGAGCTTACTCGAGCAACGTTTTTACTCGATTGAATCGAGCATCAGCCGGCTGCAGCAATACGTCGCGACCCAACGTCCGGCCATTTCCCAACCGAGCACGACCGATCGCGACCTCATCCTGATGCGCGAAGAGGTTCAACGACTGGAGCTGCGAATGGCCGAGATCGAGTGCGGCCTGATCAAACTCGATGAGCGGACGACACCCGCCACTCGCCGCAACGCCACCACCAAGTCAAACGATCCCTGCCGCCTCACCCCCGACACCCCCGTGCGCCTATCCACCCACCCGTGATTTGATTAAACTTGAGTGCGAGAGAGGTGAGTTATGAAAGTAGTAAGTTGTAGGAATTGCGGGGCGCAGAATCGGGTTGATGAGGCACGGCTGGCGAGAGGGGAGGCGAAGTGCGGGCGGTGTGGGGAGAAGTTGAGTGCGGGTGCGAATGAGTCGAAGCCGGTGACGATTACTGATCAGAGTTTTGAGCGGGAAGTGCTGCAGGCGAGAGGACGGCCGGTGCTGGTTGACTGCTGGGCGCCGTGGTGTGGTCCATGCCGGATGGTGGGGCCGATTTTGGACCAGCTTGCCGCGGAATCAGAGGGGCGTTATCGAATTGCTAAATTGAATGTCGACGACAACCATCAAACCGCCGCGCGTTTTCAGATCGCGAGCATCCCGACCATGCTCATCTTCAAAGACGGCCAACTCATCGACCGACTGATCGGCGCGCAGTCGAAGGACGTCATCGCCGAACATTTACAGCACGCTCTACAATCCGCCGCATGATCTAGCCACAAAAAGGCACAAAAACACAAAATGATTGAATGAGGTAAGGTACCTAAATTCTCGTGCGGGAGAATTCAGTGCTTTAACTTTTCAAAAGTCATTTTGTGTTTTTGTGCCTTTTTGTGGCTAAGTTTGGCGTGGGTAGCCGAGCGTGATCAGGTTGGTGCGGATCTCGTCGATGACGGTGGCGTCTTCGATCGTTGGGGGAATTCGATACTCAACACCATCAGCCATCTTCTTGATCGTCCCGCGCACGATCTTACCGGAACGAGTCTTGGGCAGGCGGTTCACGACTGTCGCTACTTTGAACGATGCAACTGGCCCAATCTTCTCGCGCACGAGCTGGATCAATTCCGGGATGATCTCTTCGTGTGATCTGTTGACGCCGAGTTTGAGCACTACCAGTCCAAGCGGAATCTCACCTTTCAACTCATCGGCAACTCCGATGACTGCGCATTCAGCCACGTCTGCATGTGCCGCGAGTACTTCCTCGAGCGCGCCAGTTGATAACCGGTGTCCGGCGACGTTGATGATGTCGTCCGTACGGCTCATGATCCAGAGGTAGCCGTCTTCATCCTTGAAACCCGCGTCCGCGGTCTTGTAAAACCCGGGATAACTATCGAGATACGACTGAACGTACGCCGCATCTTTGTTCCAAAGCGTCGGCAGACAACCCGGCGGCAGCGGCAGCTTGATTACGATGTTGCCGATCTGGTTATCAACCACCTCCACGCCTTCATCGTTGAGCACGCGAACGTCGTAACCCGGAACCGCCCGGCAACACGAGCCGGGTTTTACAGGCAGCAACTCCAGTCCGGCACAATTCGCGCCGATGGGCCAACCAGTTTCCGTCTGCCACCAGTGATCGATCACAGGCACGCCGAGTTGTCTCTCAGCCCACGCCAGCGTGTCCGGATCACAACGCTCGCCGGCCAGAAACAACGTACGAAATTCTTTGAGATCGTAGCGTCGAAGATATTCGCCACCGTAATCCTCGCGTTTGATGGCGCGAAAAGCCGTCGGCGCCGTGAAAAAAGTGCAGACACGATGTTGCGAGATCACGCGCCAGAATGCGCCCGGATCCGGTGTGCCGACCGGCTTGCCTTCGTAAAGGATCGTGGTGTTTCCATGCAGTAGTGGTCCATACACAATGTAAGAGTGACCGACGGCCCAACCGAGATCAGATGCCGCCCAGAACACTTCACCCGGCTCGACGCCGTAGACATTCTTCATGGACCACTTGAGCGCGACGAGATGACCGCCGTTATCACGCACGATGCCCTTCGGAATGCCGGTCGTGCCGGACGTGTACAAAATGTAAAGCGGATCGGTCGCGGCTACCGGAACGCAATCAACACTCTCGGCATGCGCCAACGCGTCGGGCCACTCAATGTCGCGCTCCGCGGTCAGCTCGGCTTCGTGTTGCGGTCGCTGGAGAATGATGCACCGCGCAGGTTTGTGCTTTGCCGTCTCGATTGCTTTATCGAGCATCGGCTTGTACGCAACGACGCGGCTCACTTCGATTCCGCACGATGCTGAGACAATCACTTTCGGACGCGCATCGTTTATGCGCGTGGCCAACTCATCAGCGGCGAAGCCTCCAAAGACAACCGAGTGGACTGCGCCGATGCGTGCGCAGGCGAGCATCGCGATCACTGCTTCGGGGACCATCGGCATGTAGATGATCACGCGGTCGCCCTTTCCAACACCTTGTTGCCGGAGTGCGCCCGCGAACCTCGCCACTTCATTCAGCAGCTCGCGATAGGTGTACGACTTGACGATTCCAGTTACCGGGCTGTCGTAGATAAGAGCAGTTTGTTCTGCGCGGCCGTTTTCGACGTGCGCATCAAGCAGGTTGTAGCAGGTATTGAGTTGGCCGCCAGAAAACCATCGATAGAAGGGAGGGCGTGAAGTGTCTAATACCTGGTCCCAGCGTCGATACCAGTGGATCGATTCCGCTGCCTGTGCCCAGAAGCTTTCGGGATCCTTCTGCCATGCGTTGTAGGCGGCTTCATAGGCTCCGATCATTAAACCGATTCTGCCACAAAAAAGCACAAAGCAGATCACAAAAGGCACAAAACGGATCACAACAGGCACAAATATAAAATGAATTTTGTGAGGGGTTGTGCGTTATATCCGATCTGTTTGCGCCTTTTGTGATCCGCTTTGTGCCTTTTTGTGGCTCATTTCTTCTGGCTTTCTCCGCGTGCGGCTTTCATCTCTTTGATGATGCGGTTTGCGAGCATGGGGGCGGCGATGTTGCCGTCGAATGCGGTCACCTTTCCAGTGGCGAGAATAATTCCATTGCTGCGGTTGGTGATCTTGTAGGTAAAGTCATAGGTGAAGAGAGGACGATCAATCTCGATGACGATGTCCGCAACATCCCGCTTGTTCCAGCCATCGACAATCGCCATTTGCCACGTCTCAAACTCCGGGTGCTTACGCAAAGCGTTTTGCAGTTGCACTTCCTCAAAGAAACTGGTGTCAGAGTTTACAAAGACAACCCGCGCGTTGCGCAGCAGCGTTTTGGGATTTGTCTCTGCGATTCTCGCGGCTTCTTCTGCCGCCCGTTTTTCTTCGGCGGCTTTCTTTAATTCGTTGGCTTTGATTTCATCAGCGACACGCTGCTCGACAGTCTGCGAAGGCTTAATCGTGATGTTAATGTTCTGGTCGGTGGTCTGCGCGTTAGCGCCGGCAGCGATGCTCGTCACCGCTGCAAGTAGAATTAAGCGTGGGGTGAGTTTTTTCATCATCATCTCAACTCCTCTGTTAGAATTTGGGGCGCGAACTGCGCACCACCGATTGAGCAAAGCTCGTGCCCACTGCGATTCCACTGCATAAACGGATAATTGGCCCAACCAGGAACACGTTGATACGACAAATGCAGGATTAATATTGCGTCTTTAATGTCCACTTCTTCCATCGAAGCACAATGGCAATCACAGGCCGAGCGACGGCGTCGTATCATTAAACTCATGCTGATTATTGTCCTCATAATATTGGCGTTGCTGATCGCAGTCTGGTTTTGGATGACTCAGCCGCTGCTATCCCGTGCGACGCCGAATTCAACAAGGACCGTCGATCCATCTCGACTCGAAGTCCACGTCCGCAAGCTCTCGAGCGAGTTTGGTCCGCGTGACATGAAGAACCCCGAGAACCTCGATCAGGTGGCCGCGTACATCAAAAATGAGCTCAGCCAAACTGGAGCGTTTGTTTCCGAACAAGTCTATCGCGTGCGAGGGAAATCTTATCGAAACGTAATCGCTCATTTTGGACCAGAGACAGAAGAGCGAATCGTCGTCGGCGCGCACTACGACACGGCTGGCCCATTTCCCGGCGCAGATGACAACGCGAGCGGCGTCGCCGGCTTGATCGAGCTCGCGCGACTAATCGACCAGCAACAACTAAAGGTTCGAGTGGAACTGGTCGCGTTCAGCACCGAAGAGCCGCCGTATTTTGGCACGACCGGCATGGGTAGCTATGTTCATGCTGAGTCGCTGCGGCAACAGAACGTGCGGGTGCGGGCGATGTTTAGTCTGGAGATGATTGGCTATTTCAGCGACGCACCCAACAGCCAGCATTTTCCGATAGATCTGTTCCGTGCTTTTTATCCGTCAACTGGAAATTACATCGCGGTGGTTGGACGACTGAGTGATGGCTTGCTGGTCCGCCGGACCAAAACCGCGTTGCGCAACGCCGCACCGCTACCTGTATATTCCATCAACGCGCCTCAATTCATTCCCGGTGTTGATTTTTCTGACCAACGAAATTACTGGCACGCAGGCTACAGCGCAGTGATGATCACTGACACAGCGTTCTATCGTAACCGCAACTACCACACTGCCGAGGACACAGCCGAGAAGCTCGATTACAAACGCATGGCGATGGTGGTCGAAGGAGTTGATGCGATCGTGAGTGAGCTGGCGCGCTGGTGAAAACTGTTTTCCACAGATTCCACAGATTCCACAGATTACACAGACTGAAAAATCATCTGTGTAATCTGTGGATAACTCATGCGTTTACTGCGTAGTGCAGGAGGTGTCGTCGATTACAAACGACGTCTGTAACGACGAGTCCTCCGTTCCGAGGAAGTAGATCCTCACGGTTTGTCCCTTGAAGGCAGTCACATCGAATGTCCTCAGGACGTAGCCGGTGGACTTGTTCAAGTTCGAGAAGGATCCGAGAGTTGATAGTACCGTGTTGCTGGAGTTGCGCACCTGTACTTGCAACGTGTCGAAGGCGGTTGTCGTTGTTGTTTCAGCCGTATTGATCTTCAGCCAGAAACTCAACGTCACCGTAGTTGCCGACGACGGAATCGTGATCGTTTGGAATAGCGAGTCAGTGTGTGTCGTGCCATAACCGTCGAGCCATGCGTAGAACGAGCCGGTTCGCGGCGTCTGGCCGGTCGAGTTGGTAATCACGCCCGCTGTCGCGGTCCAATTAACGGCGCCCGATTCGAAGCCGCGGTTCAACAACAATTCTGCGCCGGGAACAGGCGTCGGTGTTGGAGTGGGAGTCCCGCCGCTCAGCAACGAGAAGAGCAGCCGGTTCGGTGATCCGGTGCCCGCGCCAGTTACCTTGTTTAGAGTCGAGCCGTTGACGATCGCCGCCGCAACTGTCGCCGGTGAAGCACTCGGATTCGTCTCCAGGAACAAAGCCGCGACGCCGGTCACGTGTGGTGTTGCCATCGACGTGCCCGAGATCGTGTTAGTCGCTGTGTCGCTGGTATTCCATGACGACGTGATGCTGCTACCTGGCGCGAAGATGTCGAGACAGGTGCCGAAGTTTGAGAATGACGAACGCGCGTCGGTCGTCGTCGTTGAGCCGACGGTGATCGCGCTGGGCTCACGAGCTGGAGAAGTGTTGCACGCATCCTGGGTTTCATTCCCAGCCGCAACTGCGAAAGTCACTCCATCGGCAACCGCACCAGCAACCGCGCTATCGACAGCCGATGATGCACCGCCGCCGAGGCTCATGTTGGCAACGGCCGGTTGACCCGCCAGGTGATCCGAGGTGACGAAGTTAATGCCGGCAATGACGCCGGAATTCGTTCCGCTACCACTCGAATCGAGCACGCGAACGGCGACGAGCGTAACGTTTTTCGCAACGCCGTATGTTGAGCCGCCAACCGTGCCTGACACGTGAGTGCCGTGCCCGTTTCCGTCATTCGTGCCGAGACCGTCGCTGATGGCTGTGAAACCCGAGATGACGCGCCCGGCGAATTGAGTGTGCGTGGCGCGGATTCCGGTGTCGATGATGTAAGCTTTCACGCCGGAGCCGGTAGCGTTGTAGGTGTAGTTTCCATCGAGAGGAAGATTGCGTTGATCGATACGATCGAGTCCCCACGTGGCGCCGGTCTGAGTTGTATCGATGCTGACGACACCGTCTTCTTCGACAAAGGCGACGCGCGGATCGTCTGCGAGTCGAAGAGCTTGTTTTTCAGACATGCGCACGGAGAAACCCTTGATGGCGCGGTTATAAGTAAAGCCGCCGTTACGATCGCCGTCGAAATCGCGCGCGAGGCGAAAGGCTTCGCCATCGACGTCGCCGACGTCGTCTTTAAGTACCACGACATACTGGTTGGCGATTTTTTTATCCGCGCGGACGCGCCGGAACTTGGGGCCGCCGTTCTGGCCGTGAGCAGCAGTGAACACCACCACTGCTACAGTAATGGCTACTAGAGCAAACACTGCAAGCGTTTTCTTCATAATGACCTCCAGTGAGACAGATAGAGCTGGTTGTTTGTAAGCTGGGTTGCGTCGACGATTGGGAGGTGCGAACGTTTGGGAGGTAATCTGCTCTGGGTTGGCAGATGATAGAGCGAGGCTAATGTCCTGTCAATGCTGAGAGGATCAGTATGGGAAAAACGAATTCCAATGTGTTTGTGGCGCTTCTGCGCGGCGTGAATGTCGGCGGCAATAACATGATCAGCATGAGCGCGCTGAAGAAGAGCTTCGAGGCGCTGGGGTTCAGTGATGTCGTCACGTACATCAACAGCGGCAACATCATCTTCAAGTCAAAGGAAGCTGACGCACGGAAGCTGGAGAGTAAAATCGAGAAGATGCTCTTGAAGGAGTATCAGCTCGATTCCAGAGTGGTGCTGCGCAGCTTGTCTGAGATGGAGAAGATCGTGGAGAGCCTGCCTGAAAACTGGACGCCCGATCGCGATTGGCGATACAACGTGATCTTCCTGCGCCACACGATCGATTCCGAAGATATCCTGCGCGAGCTGGAGATCAAGAGGGACATCGAAGAAGTTGTTTATTGTCCGGGCGCGCTCTTCTGGTCGGCACAAATCAGCGAGCTGACACGAGGGAACATGCTGAAACTCTCCAGGCGCAAGATCTACCTGGACATGACGGTCCGCAACCAGAACACCACGAAGAAGCTCTACGATCTCATGAAGAAAGCCTAAATATGGACATAGAAACCTTGCGCGACATGTGCCGGGCGCTGCCGGCGGTGACGGAAGATATCAAGTGGGGCCACGACCTGTGTTTCTCAGTGGCCGGGAAGATGTTCTGTGTCGCCGGGCTCGAAGGACCGCTGACAGTTTCTTTCAAGGTGAAAGACGACGAGTTTGACGAACTATCAAACTCGCCCGGAATGCGGCCCGCGCCGTACGTCGCGCGTTATAAATGGGTGCTGGTCGAAGACCCGACCTGTCTCAACCGCAAAGAGTGGACACACTACGTAAGGCAGTCGTATGAATTGGTGCGCTCCAAGCTACCGAAAAAACTCGCGAAGCAGCACGGACTGATTTAGCCACAAAAGAGGCACAAAAACGTGAGCCTCTTTGTGGCTAACTATTCGAATGACAACCCAGATCGCCATCGTCCTCGCGCTGCTGATTATCGCTCTCGTCCTGTTTAGTCTCGAGCGGATACCGATCGAGGTGGTCGCTATCATGCTCGTGATGGCGCTGGTCCTCACCAACACGTTGACAGCCACCGAGGCCTTCGCGGGATTTGGCAACGACATCGTCATAACAATCGCGGGTCTCTTTGTCTTGACCGGAGGACTCGCCAAAACCGGCGTGATCGATCTGGTCGGGCGCCGCTTACACCGTGCCGCGGGCGACAGTGAGTTTCGCATCACCGCGCTGATCATGTTCGCCGCCGCGTTTTGCGCCGCCGTGATGAAGAACACGACTACGACCGCGATGTTTCTTCCAGTCGTGTTGGGCATCGCCGCGCGCAGAAATCTCAGCCCGTCGAAATTGCTAATGCCGCTCGCGTTCGGAGCAATCCTCGGCGGTACGTGTACGCTGATTGGAACGTCAACCAATCTTGCTGTCAGTGGCGCCCTCCCGCGTTATGGGATCCAGCCGTTCACGATGTTTGAGTTGACGAGAGTGGGAGTGCTCATTGTCGCCATCGGCATGCTCTACATGCTGTTGTTAGGTTTACGCCTGCTGCCGCGCAGAAGCTCGGCTGAGTCTCTAACCGAGCGATATCACGTCAGGCAATACATCACGGAAGTAATTGTGCTGGATAACTCGCCCTTAATCGGCAAATCACTGGCCGAGGCTCGTATTGGTGACGAACTCGACCTGTCCGTACTGGGAATATTAAGAGGTGAGGAGCGCCGGATCGCGCCACATCCAGGCGAGCACATCAAAGCCGACGATCTGTTGCTGGTCCAGGGTCGCGTCGAAGACATCCTCAAAGTGAAGGGTGAAGCCGGCATCGAGATCAAACCAGACTTCAAGTTGAACGATTCCTATTTGGAAGGTAAAGACACAGAGCTCTTCGAAGCGATGGTGCCGCGCGGCTCTGACTTCCTCGGCAGAACATTGAAGCGTCTCGATATTCGCAGGCGACACGGAGTGGTTGTATTAGCCATCAACCGCCACGGCACAGACCTGCTTTCGAAGATCAGCAGAGTGCGATTGCGGTTCGGCGACGTCTTGTTGATACAGGGAACTCGTGAACAGGCTGAAGCCCTCGCCGCTGATGGTCACGTATTGCTTTTGGAAGAAATCTCCGAGAAGAACCCGCGACCGGAAAAGAAGCGCTGGGCCTTGTTGGCTTTCGGCGTTTTTCTTTTCTTCTCACTCACGCATCTCGTTCCGTTGCCGATTGCGGTCCTGCTCGGCGTCATGATCCTGCTGGCGACACAGTCTGTGCGTATGTCGGAAGTTTACGAGATCATCGATTGGCGTTTGCTGATCCTGATCGCGTGCATGATGAGTTTTGGCGTGGCGATGGAAAAGACTGGCTCGGATCAGTACCTCGCGGATCTGATCGTGAGAGGCACGGGCCACTATGGACCAGTGGCCGTACTTGCCGGGTTCTTTCTCATGACTGTCGCGCTGACGCAGCCGATGTCGAATCAGGCCGCGGCGCTCGTCATGCTGCCAATTTCAGTGAAGACTGCTCTCGCGCTGGGACTCAACCCGAGAACGTTTGCCGTGACGGTGACCTACGCGGCTTCGTGCTCATTTCTAACGCCACTCGAGCCGGCCTGCGTCCTTGTTTACACGCCCGGACATTACCGGTTTCTGGATTTTCTGAAAGTGGGCTCGCTGCTAACGATCGCTGTATTCGCGATCGTCATCTGGTTAGTTCCTGTCTTCTGGCCGTTCTGAGTAGCCCGCGAAGCGGCTGACAGCATGCGTCCCGTATGGAGCCCGCGAAGCGGGCGGCAGCATAAAGCCTGGGGCGCAAGCCCCAGGATCAAGATCAAAAAAGCGATCGAGCCCGCGAAGTGGGCGACAGCGCGTTGATGCTTTGGGCTGCCGGCCGCTTCGCGGGCTCAATCGTGTTTTTTGATTCAGATCCTGGGGCTTGCGCCCCAGGCTTTATGCTGTCGTCCGCTTCGCGGACTCTTAATTTTTCAATCGCTCTTCCGCGAGGCGGTCGGCGGCTTCGTTTGAGGTGATGCCTTCTTCTTCGGCGATCTTGAAAATGCGCAGAACCGTATCGTAAATGTCCAATATTTTTTGGCTCGCCTGTGCCGGCGCCCAACCGAGTAGCTCGGTGCAGCCGTTCATCACGCCGCCGGCATTCGCCACGTAGTCAGGCGCGTACAGAATATTTCGATTGCGAAGCATGGTCCCATGACGCTCCTCGAGCAGTTGGTTGTTAGCTGAGCCCGCGATCATCAGGACCTTCAACTGCGGAATCGTTTCGTCGTTGAGAATACCGCCGAGAGCGCAGGGTGCAAAGACGTCAGCCTTCACACTAAAAATCTCATTTGGCGCGACGGCCTCTGCGCCAAACTCATCAACAACACGTGACAAGTTCTCGTTGTTCACATCAGTAACGATGAGTCTTGCTTCTGCTTCATGCAGCATCTTTGCCAGATGGTACCCAACGTTTCCACAGCCTTGAATCGCGACTGTCAATCCAGACAACTCAATGGTTCTCCACACATAGTAATTAGAAGCTTGAATCGCGCGATACACGCCAAGTGCGGTGTGAGGTGAAGGATCACCTGAACGACCGATAAGTCCACCGACGTATTTCGTTTCGAGACGAACAATCTCCATGTCTGCCGGACTGGTCCCGACATCTTCTGCCGTGACGTAACGGCCCTGCAGCGTATCGACGAAACGCCCGTGCGCGCGCAGGAGCGCGTTGCGATTACGCGCCGCACTGTTGCCGATGATGATTGACTTGCCGCCTCCGAGTGGCAGTCCTGCGAGTGCGGACTTGTAAGTCATGCCTTGAGACAGGCGCAGCGCGTCAGTGAGTGCTTCGTCTTCGCTGTCGTAATTCCAGAAGCGCGTGCCGCCGACGGCTGGACCAAGTGCGGTGCTATGGATGGCGATGATGCCGTGGTAGCCGATCGCGTCGTCGCGTCCGATCAAAACCAGTTCGTGCGTGTTTGTTAATTTTTCGGTGATTTCCATAAATTTTTGAATGACTGGATTTTGGTGAACCCACCAGTACGACAGGAGAGGGAAAGTTGTTGCAGGTGAGGATTATTTAGCCGCGGATAAACGCGGATCTCCGCAGATCAGCGTAAATCCGCGTTAATCCGCGACTAAAATTTATTGAGCAGTCTTCTTATGTTGGAGCACATTACAGGCGTCGATGACCGTGGTCGGATCGATCGCGACGTTTCCTTCGTCAATGTGCCGGATGATGCCTTCTTTGTCGATCAGGAAGGTAGCGCGATTTCCAAAGCCTTGCTCCTCGTTGAAGACGCCATAATCTTTAACGACGGTGCGTTTGAAATCGCTGAGGATGGGGAACGTAACTCCGAGCTGTTTGGCGAATTCGCGGTTGGCGGGAACGCTGTCGACACTCATTCCGAAAACCTGAGTCTCGTTTCCTTCGAATTTGGCGATATCAGCCTGATACGCCTTCAATTCCTTCGTTCAACCACCGGTAAAGGCGAGCACATAAATCGCCAGTACGACATTTTTCTGACCTTTGAAATCGCTCAGCTTGTAAGTCTTGCCGTCGGTGGCGCGAAGCGTGAAGTCCGGAGCTTTGTCTCCGATCTTCAAGTTTGTATGTGGTGGAGTTGGCTGTTGGGCCAGTGCCGCAATGCTAAGCACGCCAAGCAGCGCAACTGAAGTCAACAATTTTTTGAACACAACTGGTCTCCTTGTGAGCAGACAGGGTATGGTTGGCGAGTTGAATCTATGCACAAAGTTGCAGCGAGTCAAGATGATTTACAAATTTTGACGAGCCTCGCGGAACAAAAATAATCCGTCACACGTCCAATGGTTGAAAGGAGCGAGGTGAAATACTCAATACTCTTAGCAGCCATTCTGGCCTTTACTTCGTGCCAATCGGGAAGCGCCAGCAGCACTGAGCCGCAACAGTCGTTATTCACGCCTGCCTCCGGTTCGCCGATCTCAGTCCCCGGAGCCAGCAATATAATCATCGGCGACGTGAACAACGATCGAAAGCCCGACCTTCTGGTGGCACGCGGAAAGAATCGCAGCATCGCTATCCTGTTTGGCAAAGGTGACGGGCAGTTTGCCGCTGCAGCTAACTCGATCAACATGACTCACCCTCCTAACGAGCTCGGAGTCGGAGACGTAAACCTTGACGGTAAATTGGACGTCGCCGTCGCTACGCACGACAGCTACGGCGTGATGTTGTTCCTCGGCGATGGTCGCGGCGGGTTCATTTCCAGTCCTGGCTCTCCGGTGGTGATGAGGACCGGAGATCATCCGCACACGCATGGTCTGGCCCTCGCTGACGTGAATCGCGACAACAAACTCGACCTCGTCACCGTCAACAGCACAGACAATGATGTATCAGTCGCTTTTGGCGACGGGCGCGGCGGCTTCACTCGCGCACCGCGCTCGCCGTTCCCGGTTGGTCCAAGCCCGTATCCATTTGCGGTTGGCGACGTCAATGGCGATGGTCAGCTCGATATCGTCGCGACTGCCACTGCCACTGGCCCAATGAGAGCACAACAACTACCGCTGAGCCGCGCGCTGACTCTGCTGCTCGCTGACGGAGGCGGGGGCTTTCGCGCGAGCCAACTGCCGCTGCGTACCGGTGAGCCCTGGTTTGCAGTTATCAGCGACATCAACGGTGATCGTAAGCCCGACGTCGTCGTGACTCATCACGAGATGAACCAGTTGACGGTGCTGCTTGGCGACGGTCGCGGTGGATTTGTCGAAGCGACAGGTTCACCATTCGATTTCGGTGGCAAAGCTTTTCATACAGCCGTCGCCGACGTTAATCGCGATGGCAAGATGGATGTGGTGGCCGCGGGAGGCGACAGCGTGCGCGTAATGCTCGGCGATGGTCGCGGCGGATTCACACAAGGCCCTGCAGTAAGAACTGGACCAGGTACGTGGCGACTGGATCTCGCTGACGTTAACGGCGACGGAAAGCCCGATCTGGTCACGAGTAATATCGAAAGCGAGACTGTGAGTGTATGGTTAGCAAGGTAATGAAACTCGTCCTCACTGTCGCAGTATTGATCGCTTGTGCAAGCGTGGCGCCGGCGCAGAACGACTATTGGCTTAAAACGGTCAGAAACGACTTTCGCGAAGCGTCAGTTGTCGTTCGGATGAATGTGCTCGACACGAAGCTCACTGAAAACAAGGATGAATACGCTTATGGATTCATCGCCTCCGGAATAGTCACCGCCTCTTTCAAGGGAAAATTCAAACCGGGGCAACGCCTGGAATTCTACGTGCGCGCAGAACACGGATACATTCACACCACGATGCGCGGCGACAAGATCGCATTTCTCACCAGCTTCGTGAACCGCAAAGATGGTCCATTCCAGGAGCTTCCTGACGGAAACACGGTCACGCCTTATTCGAAAGACTTGTTAACCCGGGTGCGAAAAGTCTGGCGCGAATCGCAGCGTGTTAAGAATCGGAAATGATATTGTTTCGTCACTCGTTTTAAGCGATACTCAACCACAACTCCCGACATTCAAATCTCCTGTGTGCCCAGAACGGACGGACGATGACTCGCCGGATCCGATCGCTGGACGTCGCCTCCTGTGCTTCTCAACCTGATCAAAAGGAGATGTGTGATGACTCTGCGCAGAATTCAACTCGTAGCTATCGCTGTCGTTCTCTTTATTCTCTTTCTCGCTCCTGGTGTGGCGCAGCCCGTAGCGCCACCAGCCAACTGGACGTTTGAGGGATGCTGGACGCAGTTCTCGGCCGGCCCTTGCCGTGATATTTATCGCGATCAGAACGGCGATGCCTGGATCTGTCGTGACTGCGGCACGACCGGTAAACCCGGTCCGGGCAAGTGCAACCCCATCAGCCAGGCCACGCTCAACAGCGGCTTCTGGTG
>Ga0134121_10002163_pt1 | contig 17298 bp, 7 predicted proteins | sample KB301_FD_96463 | JGI IMG/M metagenome (GOLD analysis project Ga0134121, IMG submission 96463) | Terrestrial soil microbial communities without Nitrogen fertilizer from Kellogg Biological Station, Michigan, USA - KB3-0-1 | ecosystem: Environmental > Terrestrial > Soil > Unclassified ... | reverse complement strand
GCCCACGGCTCGGGGATCATCATCATGACCGCGTGCGGCAGGGACCGGCCGCCGAGGACGAGCAGCTCCAGGGCGTTGTCGAACATGGCCGAGTCGCTGCCGGTTTCGTCGATAATCGGCAGCAGCTTTTTGATGTCCTCGCCGAAATGGCCTGATTCAAACATGCTTTCGCGGGCTTTCATCCAGTTGACGTTGCCGCGGAGCGTGTTGATTTCGCCATTGTGGCAGAGATGACGGTAAGGGTGCGCACGTGCCCAGCTCGGGAAGGTGTTGGTGCTGAAACGCGAGTGCACCATCGCCAGGGCGGTTTCCATGTCGAGGTCGCGCAGCTCGGGGAAGAAATCGGCGAGCTGGCTGCTGTTGAGCATGCCCTTGTAGATGATCGTTTTGCACGACAGGCTGGAAATATAAAACATGCCGCGCTGACTAATATCGGCCTGGCGGATGGTGTTTTCGATACGTCGGCGAACGACGTAAAGCTTGCGTTCGAATTCAAGCGGATCTTCCGAACGGCGTACGCCGCGGCCGACGAAAAACTGTCGCATGATCGGTTGGCTGGCACGAGCGCTGGCGCCAAGCATGCCGCCGTAGGTCGGGACTGTGCGCCAGCCCAAATCCTCAAGCCCTTCGGCGCGGGCAGTCCGGTCCACAATGCCTTCGCAAACGGCCCTGTCTGCCGCATTGGTCGGCAAGAACGCCATGCCTACGCCATAGTCGCCAGGCTCGGGCAAGGTGATGTTCGCCTGGTCGCAAACGCGCTGAAAAAAGCGATGAGGCGTTTGCAGCAAAATGCCGGCGCCGTCGCCGGTGTTGGTCTCACAGCCGCAAGCGCCGCGATGCTCGAGATTGAGCAAAATGCGGATCGCCTTGTCCACGAGGTCGTGCGACTTACGGCCTTGCAAATCGACGACAAAGCCGATGCCGCAAGAGTCGTGCTCAAATTGCGGGTCGTAAAGGCCTTGACGGGGGGGAAGCCCTGTCTGTTGCATGACAATAATCCTCTAAGAAACGCGCGTTTTGCCGGCGCGGCGGCCAGAGGTGGAAGCGCCATGAGCATGGCCGTTGCCGCTGGGCACAGGGCCAACGTGGCCATTGGCGGCGCAGAGCATATCGACGAATCTGAGGGCGCTATTGCTTTGTTTGAGATGCCGGCGACGAATAATGCCCAGCGGCCGCACCAACCGGGAGCCGTGAAGGCCGCGGGCGACCAGTGAATGTTCCTCGACTTCCCGTCGCAGCGTCGGCTCCGGCAACAAGGCCACGCCGGCGCCCAGTTCCACTGCTTTCTTGATGTTCTCGATGTTGTCGAATTCCAGCACGACCTCCACGTTGATGCCGAGATCGCGCAGAAAACGATCAACTTCGCGGCGAATGGCCAAATCCTTGTCGAAATGGATGTACTTGACGCCGTCCAGCTGCGATGGCCGCACCGCAAGGTTGGCGGCCAAGGGATGGACCGGCGAGCAAGCCAGGACCATCTCCTCCTCGCGCCACGGCATGGCCACCAGCTTGGACATTTTGCGTGGAAACGACACCAATCCCAGATCGGCGGTTCCCTCGCGGACCTTCTCATAGACGCGGTCGGGATGCAGGTATTCCAAGTGGACACGCACGTCGGGATGGGAGGCCTGAAAATTCTGCACACACTGCCCCATATCGCCCAGGCCCACGGAATAAATCGCGGCGACGCGAATAGTCCGCGCCAGCTGCGCCTGGGCCGTGCGGATGGACGCTTCAAGTTCCATGTACTGATCGAGCAGCGCCTTGCAGCCTTCGTAGTAACTTTGGCCAAGATGGGTCAACTGTAACGGCCGCGTGGAGCGGTCGATCAGCTGCACGCCCATGCGCTTCTCGAGCAGCGACACCACCTGGCTCGCCGCCGACTGCGTGACGCCGTTAACCTGGGCAGCCTGGGAAAAGCTGCGCTGGCGGGCCACGTCGCAAAACAGTTTCAGAGACTCGAATTGCATGGGGAGTAGTTTATCATGGTTTTCTCTAATATCAATAGTATGAAGTATCAATTATTTTAATACACCGAGAAACGCTGCCGGCGTGCTGAAGTCGCCGCCCTTTCGACTGGCATTGCTGCCCAACCAGCGAACAATTTCTGGCCCAGTGCAAACACCAACCAAATCTTCACTTCGCAGGTAAGCCGCTATCTCGGCGGAGTTTGCGTCGCGGCGGCCACAAGGGACATGCTCCCCCGGCATACCGTTTGCTTTGGGTTGAAAGCAGGAGACTCATTCGCTTGTCGCGCTGATTCCCTTTTCCATTGCTCAGAGGAACTGTCTTGATGCATGGATACTTGATCGACATGGACGGAGTAATTTACCGCGGCCCGCAGCTGATCCCCGGCGCCGACCGATTTATTGGCGAGCTGCGAGCCGCGGATATTCCTTTTCTTTTTCTGACCAACAACAGCCAGCGCACCCGCCTCGACGTGGCTACCAAGCTGCAGCGGCTTGGCATCGATGTCGAGGAAAGTCATATCTTCACGTGCGCCATGGCGACCGCCCGTTTCCTCGCTCGCCAAAAGCCGGGCGGCACCGCCTTCGTCATCGGCGAAGGCGGTTTGTTGAACGCGCTGCACACCAACGGCTATGCGATTGTCGACAAAGATCCCGATTACGTCGTGGTCGGCGAAGGCCGCACCATGAATTTTGAAATGCTGGAAGCCGGCTTGAAAATGATCCTAGGAGGCGCCAAGCTGGTCGCAACCAATCTTGATCCGAATTGTCCAACGGTGGACGGCACCCGGCCAGGCTGCGGCGCCATTGTGGCGATGCTCGAAACCGCGGCCGGCGTCAAGGCGTTTGGTCTGGGCAAACCCAGTCCCTTGATGTTGCGTGCGGCCCGGAAGGAACTGGGATTGGCCACGGACGAAACCATTGTGATCGGCGACACGATGGACACGGACATCCTTGGCGGAGTGCAACTCGGCTTCAAAACCATTCTGGTGTTATCAGGTGGCACGCGGCGTGAGGATTTGACGCGCTTTGCGTATCGGCCCGATTGTGTCGTTGATTCGCTGGCGGATTTGAGCGACGGCGATGTGATGCGGATGTTTGAAACCGACGTGTCCCCGCAAGTTACTGTTTAGCCCAGCGCTCCGCTGCGCGTCGAGGCTAAACCAATCAATCATCCACCTCCAGCGACTTGCACATCGCCCGCAACACAGGTTCGTTCAACTCGCTCTCCAAATCGTTGCACTGACACAGCACCAACACTGTGCCGCCGGCCCCGTAGAAGCAGCGCGTCCAGCAGGTGTTGGTCAAATCGAGCGCAATGAAGCGTATGTCATGGCCAATGGCAGGCAGTCCGGCAATGGAGTCGATGCTATCTTCGAATTCCAGGTCCTTGTACTCGGCTTGCAAGGCGGCCAGCGCAGTGGCCAGCATGGCATCGGGGCTGGGCAAGTCGGTGTTGACCGTGATTAGCAGAAAGGCGGTTCCCGGGCTTTGCACCGACACGGTCCAGCCTTCGCCGGTGTCCTCGCGTTCGAGACGCCAGTTCTCGGGGAACAAAAAACGGACGCCGCCGTCGTCGAATTGGCCTGGCATAGAACACCGGGGTAAGACGCACCACCATGGTGCATTTCAACGTAATTATATGGGGATTGCCTGCCCGGTTTTCCGGCCATTTGCTAAAATCACGCTGACCTACCACGAACGCAAAGGAGCCGATCATGGCTGCCAAAGTCCTAAACAAACCACGAAAACGCTCGAAAAACGGCCAACTCGCTGGGCCGGCATGGGATATTGCCTTGCTTTATCCGACCCAAGGCCACTGGGACGTGTGTGATTACCTGGACTTGGGCGGCAACCGCTTGGTCGAATTCTCTGACGGCGCCATTGAGGTCCTGCCCATGCCAACTACGAGTCATCAATTGTCGGTGCTTTTTCTATGTCGGATGCTTGGCGACTTCGCATCTGTGGGTAACCTCGGGCTAGTCGCGCCCGCGGGCGTTCGCGTGCAATTATGGCCGGAAAAGTTCCGTGCCCCTGATGTCGTTTTCATGTTGGCCAAAAACCTGAAGCGTGCAGGTGAGGAATTCTGGGACGGCGCTGATTTGGTCATGGAAATTGTCAGCGGTGGTCCAAGTGACCGGCGACGCGATTTGAAGATCAAACCAGTCGAGTATGCTCGCGCTGGCATTGCCGAATACTGGCTCATTGATCCACAACGGAAGACGATTACCGTGCTGTCGTTAAAGGGAAAAAGTACGAAGTGCATGGCGAGTTCAAGATCGGAACTGCGGCCACGTCGCGGCTGCTGCCCGGCTTCACCGTGGACGTGATGGCTGCATTGGGAGAGCCGCGGCCCTGATCAGCCCTTGGTGCGCCCGCCCCTCCTCCCGTATCATTTCTTCATGCACACTGCCACACCCCACCGGCCGACTTTTGATGAGTTTCTGCGCCTGGCGCAGCACGGCAACGTCGTGCCGGTTTACCGCCAGCTTATCGGCGACACGCTCACGCCCGTTACCGCCTTCTGCAAAATCCAGGAAGGCGATTGGGCGTTTCTTTTTGAGAGCGTTGTCAATGGCGAACGACTGGGCCGCTACAGTTTCCTTGGCGCGGGACCATTCTTGCGTTTTCAGGCGTTTGATCGGCGCGTGCAAATCCAGCAAACGGGCAAACCGGTTCAAGAATTCGAGCATGCCGATCCGCTGCGGCTGTTGGAGGAAACGCTGGCCGCTTACCATGCCCCGCATGTGCCGGAGTTGCCTCGCTTCACGGGTGGCGCCGTTGGTTACGCCGGTTACGACGCGGTTCGCTATGTCGAACATCTGCCCAAGCCGCCTCACGATGATCGGCAATTGCCGGACCTTTGCTTCGCGCTCTACGACCGCATGGTGATTTTCGATCACATCAACAAAACGATTGCGGCAGTGGCACACGCGCATTTGGACGGCAGCGAGCCGAGCGGCGTAAGCGGCCAGTCCACGCCTGAGCAAGCCTACCGCAATGCATGTAACAAGGTGGACCGCCTCGTCGAGCGCTTGCAACAAGGCGTCGCCGATCTTCAATTGACGGACATTGCAACCATCGGCGAATCACGGCGGTCATACACTTCTAACTTCCCCCCAGGCGGCTACGAGCAAGCCGTAGACAAATGTAAAGAGTACATCAAAGCCGGCGACATCTTTCAGGTCGTGTTGAGCCAGCGTCTGACCACCGAGACCAAGGCCAGGCCGTTTGACATTTATCGCACGTTGCGCGTGGTCAATCCCAGCCCCTTCATGTTTTACGTCAAGGCCGGCCCGCTCTGCCTGGTCGGGGCGTCCCCTGAAATCATGGCCCGTGTCGAAGGCGACAAGGTCACCATTCGTCCCCTGGCGGGGACACGTAAACGTGGCAAGACGCCCGAGGAAGACGACCGCCTGGCCGCCGAGTTGCTCGCCGATCCCAAGGAACGTGCCGAACATATCATGCTGGTGGACCTTGGCCGCAACGACGTGGGCCGTGTGGCCCGCTATGGCACCGTCGAACTGAGCGATGTGATGACGGTCGAGCGTTATAGCCATGTGATGCATTTGTGCAGCAACGTGACGGGGCAATTGCAGCCGGGCAAGACTGCCTTTGATGCGCTGCGCGCCAGCTTGCCTGCGGGCACACTCAGTGGCGCCCCAAAGGTGCGGGCCATGGAAATCATTGACGAGTTGGAACCCCAGCGGCGAGGGCCTTACGGCGGCGCTGTCGGCTACATCGATTTCACCGGCAACATGGATACATGCATCGCGTTGCGCACGATGGTGCTCAAGGGTCAAACCGCTTACTTGCAAGCCGGTGCGGGCATTGTCTACGACAGCGTGCCGGAAAAAGAGCGCGAAGAGACGATGAACAAGGCGATGAGCTTGCTGCGAGCCTTGGAGATTGCGGAAACGCAGCTCTAACCCGGATTATTCACCATTTTGCAATTTCCGACTTCTCAGTGTCTCTGCGCCTCTGGGATTAAATTTGAGTTCTATGGGAGCCGTTTCAGTGCGGTTTGGGCTGCCGTCGTGACCGATGCGTCCGGGGCACCTTGGGCCAGTGTGCCGAGAATCGCCTTGGCCTGGGCCCCGCCAATGCCTTCGAGAATGACAATCGCCCGCAGTGTCCGGAGGCGATCGCCGCTGGCTGCCGGCCCAAGCTTTTTCAACAGCAACATCACTCGTTGCCTTACTTCTTCAGACGGTGGCTTTTCCAGGACTTGCCGCAACGAGGCCGCGACGGCGTCGCCCGCTTGTTCCAGGTCGCGCATGGCCAGCTCGCGCTGCTTGAACGAATCGCTGTCCAGTTGCGCAATCCAGCCTGCTACTTGCTTGGTGTCTACTTTGGGCGTGGGTCTCAGTTCCTTGCGGAAGAGCGGCAATGTCTGCTTGGCCGCGGAGGTCAAGGTCCAGCGGCCGGCATACGCCGCCTTGGCGTCGACGCTGGCAAGGGCGGTCCACAACTCTCTCAATTGGGCTTCAGTCAAAGCCACGAGTTTCGCTTTGCGCGGCGTGATGGGCGGGGACTTCCACAACAGCAACCGGCCATCGTTGTATCCCAACGCAATTGTTTGCTCGACCGGAGCGAACGCCGCGGTCGCAAAATTGCCGCCAAATTTGGTGCTGCTCATTGGTGAAACCGTGGCGATTGACGTAGAACCTGGCACGTTGGCAAAATTGCCGCCAAATTTGGCCCCTTTCATTTCTTCAACTTTGGTCAAATCAAACTGACTGATTTCCCCGTTTTTCTCCACGGCAACAATGAGTGCACCACCGTTCCAGTCGAACATCGTCGCAGGAATATGGAATGGCCCGTCCGCGGGTTGGTGAATCTTGAGCAACGGCATGCCGGACAGCGTTTCGAATCCCTCGATGCTGCCGTACCAAGCGTTTAGGCCTTGCTCGCTGCCGTGGAAAGTGTAAGCAAACAAAACCGACCCGTCCGGTGAAAACCACAAATGCTCGGGGCTTCCTTGCAATCCCGCCATGGTGTTCACTATTTCGCCTGTGCGCACATCCCACAGCCGGATCTTTTGGTCGTGGTAACTCGCGGCAAGTATGTGTCCATCGGGTGAGAATGCCACAGCACGGGAAGCCTTGACCTCGCCGCTGACAACAAAGCGGCGAATCAACTTGCCCTTTGCCACATCCCAAAGCCGAATACCCGCGCCATCCGCGGCGACGAATGTCTTGCCGTCGGGCGCGAAAGCCGGAGTTCCTTCGACCGGTTGAAAAGCCCCCATGTGCTCACCGCTTGCCACTTTCCAAAGGCGAGCCGGGGAAGCGTTCGAGCGGCTTGCCGATAGAAGCAAGTCGCTATTGGGTGAAAAAACCAAAGAGTGTAGCAATTTCTCGCGGTTGTCCAGGACGCGCAGCGATTTCCCCTTGAGCGCATCCCAGAGCGTAATCGCACCATGCTCATTGGCCGAGGCCAAAACCTTGCCCGAAGGCGCAAACGCCATCACGCCGACGGTTTCGTATTGGCCTCTGGTCAGATCGCTTTCCTTGCCATCGGCCACATTCCACAAGCGCACCGCTCCTCGATCTCCCGCGGAGGCCAGCGTCTTGCCGCCGTCGAGAAAAGCGACGCGGTATTCTCTGTCGTCATAACCGACGTTGAGCCGCACGCGTATGCCCGTCCAGGTGTCCCACAGGCCGACGGCGGAATCTCCAGGTTTGGCCGAGGCGAATCCCGCCGCAACGTAACGGCCGTCAGGCCAAAGGGCGCATTGCACGACCCAGGAATTCGGCAACGTGGCCCGAAAGCGCTCGATCCAGGTCAAGGTGTCCAGCACTCGGACTCGTGCCACCTCGGTTGGCCCATGCTCAATGGTGTTAACGGCAAGCGATTTGCCGTCCGCGCTGACGGCTATGTTGTTTACATAAGTCTCTAACGCCAACCGTCGCGTTTCTTTTTTCGTTGTCAGATCCCATTCCCGAAGTGTCCCATCTTTACCGCCTCCAGAAAAAAGCGTTTTGCCGTTTGGATGAAACGCCAAACCCCAAACTGAGTGGGAACTATGTCCCTTGAGTTCAGCTACCACCTTGCCGTCCGTGGTATTCCATATCAGGATTTTACTGCCAGGGAACTTACCGCCAGCCATCTTACCGCTAGAGCTACCCGACGCGACCACGCTGCTGTCGGCGGAAATAGCCAAATCGTTGCTGTGTCCATCTTCCACGGAAAGGGTAAACCGCTCCTTGCCTGCGACCAGGTCGTAAACGATTAGTTTGTCTCCCTCCAGGCCCACCGCGAGCAAATCGCCTTTGGAAGAGGCAGTCAATCGCGTTACATCGCCTTTCACCAATGTCTTGATTCGTTTGCCTGTGGAAACGTCCCAAAGAATGGCGCCTTCCTTGCCACCGGTAATAAGTTGCTTGCCATTGCCGATAACAGCTAACCCGTATGCATAGCCGTCCAGACGAAAGCGCGGAGCGGCCAGCACGTGAATCAAGCCTGCAGGCAGCGGCTCACTTTTGGAATCCACCTCTTTCGAATTGGCTTGTGCGATCGCACTGGAGGAAAAGAAATAGGGCGTCGCCAGCAGCGACAATGGCCATAGGGCCGCGACAAAAAATCCCGCCAGCGCGTGTCGCATTTTTTTCGTCCTTGTTACCGGCAAATATCCGTCACCACCGAGCCATGCACGTCGGTCAGCCGATATTGCCGGCCTTGATAGCGGTAGGTGAGTCGGGTGTGATCGATGCCGCACAAGTGCAGCAATGTGGCCTGCATGTCGTGGACGTGAATGGGATTGTCGGTGATGCTCCAGCCGAAATCGTCGGTGGCCCCGTAGACAAAGCCGGGTTTGATGCCGCCGCCGGCGAGCCACCAGCTAAAGGCCTGGCCGAAGTGATCGCGGCCATTGGGACGGTTGGCGGGGCCCTGGCCAAACGGCGTTCGGCCGAATTCACCGCCCCAGACGACCAGCGTGTCGTCCAGCATGCCGCGCTCTTTCAGGTCGCGCACCAAAGCGGCGGAGGGGCCTTCGGTGTCGCGGCACTGTTCTTCAAGCTGCGTGAACAGATTGTTGTGCTGATCCCAGCCGGCGTGCATGATCTGCACGAAACGGACACCGCGTTCCAGGAGGCGGCGGGCGATCAGGCAGTTGTTGGCGTAAGTTCCCTTGTTCAAGGCGTCCGGGCCGTAACGTGCGAGGGTAGCCCTGGATTCCCTGGAAAAATCGACCAAATCGGGCACGCTGGTTTGCATGCGGAAGGCCATTTCATACTGGGCGATGCGAGTGTCGATCTCCGGGTCGCCGTAGTCGGCCAGGTGGGCGGCGTTCAGGGCCGCGAGGTCATCCAGCATCGCGCGGCGGGCATCGCGGCTCACCCCCGGCGGATTGGCAAGGTAAGGAACCAGGTCGCCGGTGTTGCGAAAACGGACGCCCTGAAATCGCGTCGGCAAGAAGCCACTGCCCCAGTAGTAATCGAAAAAGAGCTGGCCGCAGGTTTTGCCGCGGTCGCTGGAGGTCATGACCACGAAGGTGGGCAATTCATCTGACTCGTTGCCCAGGCCGTAAGCGAGCCAGGCGCCGAGACTGGGCCGGCCGGGCGTCTGTGCGCCAGTCAGGAAAAACGTGACGCCGGGGGCATGATTGACAGCCTCGGTGTGCAGGCTGCGGACCAGGCAAATCTCATCGGCGATGGAACCGATATTGGGCAACATCTCGCTCATCATGATGCCGGCCCGGCCATAACGCCGGTGTGGTTTGATGGAAGGCTGACAGGGCCAGCGGGCATATCCGGACGACATGGTCGAAAGGCGGGTGGCGCCGCGGATAGTGTTGGGCACATCTTGGCCGGACATGGTCTTGAGCATCGGTTTGTCGTCGAACAGGTCGACGTGTGACGGGCCGCCGCCTTGCCAGAGGACGACGACGCGGCGAGCCTTGGGTGCGAAGTGGGGTAGGCCTGGGAGGCCGGGGGCGGCTTGGGTGGTGTTTTCGCCGAGCAAGGTTGCGAGGGCGGCTACGCCGATACCGGCGGCAGATTGGCCAAAGAATTGGCGGCGGGTAAGGCGGCTGAAGTTTTCGAGGAGGGGGTTGGTCACGAGCATCTCCATTGTTTCGCCGTCAGTGATCGATGGATTCGTTGTCCATGTACTTTTGTTTGGCAGAAAAGCGGTGCGCTCGTTGTTGCTACACCCCCAACGAGAGATTGTTTCCATCCCCGGTTTCAGCAAACGGCAGGTTTCCAGGCACCGCCGAAAGGCCGAAGAATCGGGAGCCGACCGCAAGTTCTACCGGATTGCGAACATGTGTGAAAACCCTCAAATAACCCTACTGGGCCCGGCTGGATTCGAACCAGCAACCAAGGGATTATGAGTCCCCTGCTCTGCCGTTGAGCTACAGGCCCGCGCTGGACTTTCATCGTAGCGCACTCGCTATCATACATTCTCAAGTCCGTGCTGTCACGCAAGGTTGCGGCAACCGCACTGAGCGGCCCGGTTGCCTCGCCCGTTGGCACTCCGGCGCATCCCCTATCAGCATTTTGTACAAGTTGTGGGCAAGCTACTGCGCATGCGGAATCGGCGCCAGTGGCTCGCATGAATTCACGCGAAGGGCCATCTTCCAACAAACTCGGCAGCGCTTCAACGGCGGCCGCGCCGTCGTGCAATCCAACATGAGTATATCGCCCAAACGTCAGCGCTCACGGCGCTTGCCAGGGCGGCAGCAAGGATGCGCTGCATCTCATTAAAGGCCAGAGTGCGCCTGTCGCCGAAGGGCGGCGGCCTTGCGCTCCCAGGTCACCCCAAAAGCTTGCAGCGCCGCCTTGAAAGCGTTGGACGCATCCTTGCAATCCAGGGTCACCATGGCGTCCCTCAAGTCTGTGCCGTTAAGCGTCAAATAAACCCAGCCAATCTCGCTATGAAGAGCAACTGCGGCAGAATCTCGGCGGCGTCAGCTGGAACTTGACGCCCTAGGTCGCCAAGCTGGACGCAGCGAGCGCGACGGTCTCCCCTTCCCCATACTGGCTCCTCCGGTAACGACTCCGGATTTGCCTTGCTTCTTCACGGACCAACCATTCTATAATATAGACCTTGCCCGTTTGCCGCGAAATCCGCGGCTGCCTGTTGCAGCGGCCGCCCAGCTTGACCGACCTCCGAAAAACTCCTTGTGGCCGTTGACTTCCAAGAGAACCCCGCATGACCTTGCCAAAGACTGGCCGGCGCAGATCGGGCAACACTGCCTGGCTCACCAGCCAGAGTCGGCGGCGTCGCTCGTATTATCGGCCTGTCCTCGAGTCCCTCGAAGAACGTGTCGTGCCCACGGAGGCGTTTCCAACGCCGCTGCTTCCCGCTCAACCGCTGGGGAGCCTGGTCTATTCCGGAACGGTGCCAAATCGCGTTATCAATTTCCCAGGCGAAACCAACCGCTTCACGCTGAGCCTTGACGCCGCCCAGGTTGTGACGGTTCGCGTTGATCCTGCAAGCGGCAGCAATTTGTGGCCGACTTTGGCTTTGAAGGATCCAAACGGCATTGATATCGCCACTGCTTCGGCTAACGGGTCGCAGCAAAGCATCTTGTTGCAAACCATCCCCGTTACCGCTGCGGGCGTCTACACCATTTCCGTCGGGGGAACGGGTCCGGACCCTCAAGACCTTACTGGCGCCTTCGGCTTAAATGTGCTCCTCAACGCGGCTCAGGAGTTGGAAACCGTTGGCGGACCGGCTGACAATTTGCCATCTACTCCGCAAGCCATCGACAGCAGCTTTATAAGTTTGGGCGCTACAGCTAGCCGCGGTGCGGTGCAGGGCGTCCTGATTGATAGTGCCGACAAAGACTATTACAGCTTCTCACTCGCCGCCGGGGAAACTCTGAGCGCGAACGTGGTGGCCACTTCAGCGAATGCCTTTGCACAGTTGACCGACAGCGCCGGCTCGGTGCTTGCGTCCTCCGCGGCCGGCGCCACACCAGGATCACTGGTCATTGCCAACTTTACCGCCCCCGCGGCGGGTCAGTACTGTTTGTTGGTGGGACTCAGCGTCAATCCAAGTGCGACTTATACCGCCGTAATCACCAAAAACGCTAACTTTGACACGGAAGCCAACGATAGTTTTGCTGGCGCCCAGACCCTCTCCGAATCAGGCGCGCTTGGAGCTATTGCGCAGACTCCCGCAGCTACTCCACAAGTGGTGGTCCCTGGGAGCCTTGCCACCGCCGAAGGTGTTGACGGCAATGCCAACCCGTTCAACATCAACTATTTTGGCAATCCGAGCATCCGGTATCAGCAAATATACGCAAGGTCCGAGTTTTCCCAACCCGGAAACATCACTGCCATTCGCTTCCGAAGAGATGTCAACCAACCTGCTTTCATGACATCCGGCATCGATGTGAAAATCAATCTCGGCTACTCGGCTGCAACGGTTGCTAGCGCATCAGCAACCTTCGCCAATAATGTTGGCGCCGGCACGACCACCGTGTTTGATGGATTGCTCACGCTGTCGAGCAGCGGTTCCGGGACGCCCAATCCCTTCGACATCGTGATCAATCTGACTACGCCCTTTTATTACGATCCCACTCACGGCGACTTGTTGTTCGATGTATTCATGAGGAATTCGCCACGGACCACCTGGTTTGACGCCAGCGGACTGGGGCAACAATTCACGACCCAGCGGATTTATGCCTATGACGTAAATGCCACCACAGGTGTCTTTGGCACACCTTACGGTCTCGTCACCCGCTTCGATATGGGCCCCACGGTCAATGAAGACTGGTACGCGATCGACGTGAATTCCACCGCCAAAACCCTTCGCTTGGAAACCACCACGCCCGGGGACGGACCCAACGAATTCACCAACGTCTTGAATCCGCACCTTGAGTTGTATGACCCTGCCAACGTGCTCGTTGCCACCGGCACTCCCAAGGCCGATGGCCGAAACGAGCTCATGTATTACCAACCGCTCGTGACCGGCAATTATCGCGTGCGTGTCACCGCCGAATCAGGCACCACGGGTGAGTATTTCCTTTCCAAATCCTTTGTCACAGTAACCGCAACGCATTTTGCCGTCGTAGCTGGTCCCACCGCAACTGCGGGCAGCGCGTCCAATTTCACAGTTACGGCGCTCGACGATGACAACATCACCGCTGCGAGCTACGCCGGGACCGTCCGCTTTACCAGCAGTGACGGTATAGCAGTATTGCCGGCCAATGCGACGCTCGCCAATGGCGTGGGCACCTTCAGTGCCACCTTCAAAACGCCCGGGACGCAAGTGCTCACGGCCAGCGACGCTGTCTCTATCAGCATGGCAGGCACATCGGGCAACATCACTGTCATTCCCCCTCCGCAGATTGGCGACCTTGTCTGGAAGGATATTAACGGCAACGGGTTGCAAGACGCCGGTGAGCCTGGAGTCGCCGGGGCAGTTGTCGAGTTGTTCGGTTCCACCAATGCCGTCATCGGCGATGGCGACGATGTGTCTTTAGGCATTCAGATCACCGACGCCAGCGGGCTGTACCATTTCACAGGCCCGCCGGTATATGCCAATTATTACCTGGTGTTTCGGGCGCCCATTGGTTTTGGCTTCACGCTGCAAGATGCCAATACCAATGCCAACGATGCGATTGACAGCGATGCCAATGCCAACACGGGCCGCACCGGTTTATTCACTCTGGGAGCCGGCGGAAACCTTAAGCTCGACGCCGGCCTGACCGGTAGCGCGCCTGCCTTCGGCTTCGGCGTGGATTTGGGTGGCGCCTCAAGCAACAGCGATTACGGTTATGGAACTGCTACAGACGCGGCCGGCAATGTTTATATGATTGGCCAGTTCCAGGGAACCATCGATTTCGATCGCGGCAGCGGCGTTTACAATCTCGTCTGCGCGGGCAATTACGATATCTTCGTGGCCAAGTACACATCAGTCGGCGCCTTGGCCTGGGCCAAACGCTTCGGCGGCAGCACAAACGAGTCAGTTGTCGAGACAGGCAACGCCATTGCCGTGGATGGCCTAGGCAACGTCTATACGACTGGTATTTTTTCCACGTCCAATGCTGATTTCGATCCTGGCAGCGGCACCTACATCATGGCCAGCGCTGGTCAATCGGACACTTTCGTCAGCAAGCTGGACAGCAACGGCAACTTTGTCTGGGCCAAACAGATAGGGGGCAGTAGCTACGACGTGGGTCAGGGCATTGCCGTGGACAGCGCGGGGAACGTATTTACTGCGGGCTATTTCTTTTCCCCCGATACCGACTTTGATCCTGGCAGCGGCGTTTACACCCTGGCGAGCGCTGGCGGGGCCGACATTTTCGTGAGCAAACTCGACAACAACGGCAACTTTGTTTGGGCCAAGCAAATTGGCAATGGCTCTGACGAACGGGCCGCCGGCATTGCCGTGGACAGCACGGGCAATGTCTATACCACAGGGGCTTTTTCCTCCATTAATGCTGATTTCGACCCCGGCGGCGGCGTTTCCAATTTGACAAGCGCTGGCGCAGGCGACGTGTTCGTGAACAAGCTCGACAGCAATGGCAATTTCGTCTGGGCCAAACGGCTCGGCGGCATTGGCGATGAAGGTGGCGCCGGCATCGCCGTGGACGGCGCCGGCAATGTCTTCACCACGGGCAATTTCATCTCCACCAATGCCGACTTCGATCCTGGCAGCGGCGTCTACACCTTGGCTAACGCAGGCAGCCAAGACATTTTCGTGAGCAAGCTCGACAACAGCGGCAATTTCGTTTGGGCCAAAAACCTCGGCGGCAACAATCTTGATATCGGCTACGGCATCGCTCTGGATAGCGCGGGTAATGTCTATACCACGGGCTATTTCAACTCGACCGCCGATTTTGATCCCGGCAGCGGCGCCTCCACGTTGACCACCACGGGCTTTCAAGACGCCTTCGTGAGCAAGTTGGACAACGGCGGCAATTTCGTGTGGGCCAAGGATCTCGGCGGCAGCAAAAGCGAGTTCGGCAAAGGCATCGCCGTGGACGGGGTGGGCAATGTATTTACCGTCGGCTATTTCAATTCCCCCGACACCGATTTCGATCCCAGCAGCGGCGCCTTCATTTTGGGCGCCACGGGCGCCAACGATGCATTCATCAGCAAGATTGCTGCGCCCACAACCCCGACTGGTTTCACAATCACCGCCACGCCCACCAGCGTCACGGCCGGCGCCGCGTTCACCATTACTGTTACTGCCATTGACGCAACCAACAGCATCGTGCTCGGTTACAATGGCACCGTTCACCTGACCAGCAGCGACCCCCTGGCAGTGCTGCCTTCAGATGCCACGCTTACTAAAGGCGCCGGCACTTTCACCGTGACGTTGAAGACGGCTAGCAACCGCACCCTCACGGCAGCGGATACGCTTCAAACCAATGCAGTCGGGACCAGCAATGCAATCACGGTGGTCGCTGCCGCGGCCACGCACCTCGCTGTTAGCGCTCCCGCTAACGCCACCGCGGGCGTTGCTTTCGGCTTCGCTGTCACGGCCCTGGACCAATTCAACAACACTGCCACGGGTTACGCCGGCACGGCCGTTTTCAGTAGCGACGCTCAAGCCACATTGCCCGCGAATGGCACATTGACGAGTGGAATCGGAGTCTTTAGCGTCACTTTGATAACAGCTGGCAGCCAAACCCTGACGGCGACCGACGCGGCAACTACCAGCATCACAGGTGTCAGCACAGCAATAACAGTCCGCAATCCGGCAACGCATTTTGCCGTAAGCGCGGCGGCCAACGCCACTGCGGGCAGCAGCATCAGTTTCACTGTAACCGCTTTGGATCTCAACAACGCTGCGACCCTGGCTTACAACGGTACCGTCCACTTCACAAGCAGCGACGCTCTAGCTGTGCTGCCCGCCAACGCGACGTTGACGAATGGCGCCGGCACTTTCACCGCTACGCTCAAGACGGCAGGCGCTCAGACCTTGACTGCCGTCGATGCCACAGCCAGTGATATTAGCGGCACGAGCAACACGATCTCCGTTGGTGCGGCCGCGCCTACTCATATTGCAGTGAGTGCTCCGACCGGTGCCACCGCCGGCAACGCATTCATTGTTACAGTTGCGGCTCTTGACCAATTCAACAATACCACGCCGAATTATGGCGGCACCGTACGTTTCTCCAGTTCCGACACCCAGGCAGTCTTGCCCGCCAATTCCAAGCTCACCAGTGGGGTTGGGACCTTTGTTGTCACGCTAAAGTCGGCGGGCAACAAGACGCTGACGATTGCTGACGCCGTCTCGACCACCGTGACAGGCGTCACCAGCAGCGTCACGGTTGCGGCGGCCGCGGCCACTCATTTCACGGTGACTGGTCCCGCCATTGCCACCGCTGGCGCCGCCCTCAACTTCACCGTCACGGCGTTGGATCAGTTCAACAACGCGGCGGCGGGTTACACCGGCACTGCCGTTTTTGCCAGCAGCGACGCTCAGGCCGTGGTGCCAGCGAATGGCACATTGACGAGCGGAATCGGTACCTTTAGCGCCACTTTGAAGACGGGCGGCAGTCAAACCCTGGCGGCAACAGACACTGGGACTAGCACCATCACTGGCATCAGCGCGAGCATCACGGTACGAAATCCAGCCACGCATTTTGCCGTTAGCGCTCCGGCCAACGCCACGGCGGGAAGCGCCTTCAGTTTCAATGTGATGGCATTGGATCTTAACAACAATGCAACAGTGGCTTACGTCGGCACTATCCGATTCACCAGTACCGACGCATTGGCCGCATTGCCCGCCAATGCCACGCTCACCAGCGGAGTCGGCACGTTCAACGCGACGCTGAAGACGGCGGGGGCATGGACCTTGACGGCGGCCGACCTTGCAGCAAGTGGCATTAACGGGATCTCCGGCACGATTACGGACTTTGCTGCCACGGCAACACATTTGATCATAAGCGGTGCCCCAGCCGCCATCACTGCTGGCAACGCTTTTAATTTTGCGGTGGCGGCGCTAGATCAATTCAACAACACCGCAACCGGATTTGGCGGGTCGGTCCGTTTCACGAGCAATGACAGCCAAGCAGTGTTGCCTGCAAACAGCACATTGACGTCGGGGATTGGTAGTTTTACGGCAACTTTGAAAAACGCCGGCAACCGCATTTTGACTGTTGCCAGTCTCGGTCTTGGCAGCGGCACATTTGTGCAAGCCAAGGGGTCGCCAATTTCCTTTACGTCACCGCTTATACCGGAATCGGCGGAGGTCGGCGACTTCAATGGCGACGGCATTCTTGACTTTGTTCAGGCGGATCGCGGCACAGGCAAAGTGACCGTCCTTTTAGGCATCGGCAATGGCACATTCAGCCAAGGCGGAGCCTTTCCGGCAGGAAACGGACCCCTGGCGGTGCACGCCGCCGATTTCAATAAAGATG
>Ga0134121_10002162_pt1 | contig 17307 bp, 13 predicted proteins | sample KB301_FD_96463 | JGI IMG/M metagenome (GOLD analysis project Ga0134121, IMG submission 96463) | Terrestrial soil microbial communities without Nitrogen fertilizer from Kellogg Biological Station, Michigan, USA - KB3-0-1 | ecosystem: Environmental > Terrestrial > Soil > Unclassified ... | reverse complement strand
GCTCCTCGAACGCCTGATCGATGCGGAAATAGGTAATCTTCATGCCTAGCGGGTTCACGCGCACGAACTCGTTGGGCACATGGTTTCGCATCACGAAATCGACTTGGGCGATATAGGTCCGACGCGCCCGTTCGGTTCGCGTGCCCGGCGTGTAGAGGATCTTCTGGAACGCGATCGCGGCCTTGTACGGGGCCTTCGTCAGCTCGCTCAGCGTGACGTTCTGGACCACGATGTCCACTTCATCGGCCGATGGGTTCGACACGAAGGTTTCCAGGCCTCGGCTCTGCTCGTTCTGGGCGATCGTGGCGTCTGCCAGTGACGAATCGAGGAAGAACAGCGAATCGGGATACTCCCGCTTGATGGTGGCCCGGATGCGGCTGAAATGCTTCACGACGAACTGCGTCAGGAAGTACCGAAGTTCGGGCGCTTGCGGCTGATAGCTGGTCGCGTCGTATTGGATCGCCTCCGCCCGGCCGACGTCGTCGATCCGGACGACCAACGGCTTGATGTTCGCGTAGAGCGTCTGCGTCCGGAAGTTCAGCGCTAGCAAGCCAAGGGCGAGGAGAGTGACGAGAAACAGCGCAATTTTCAGGTACGTGTTCATCACCAGCGCCGAGCCGTAGATCTCCACGAACTGGCGCTTTGCGTTTTCAATGGTCTTCGGGTTCAGGTCGCCGACAACTGAAGACATGGCCGCTCCTACCAGCGTGGATGGACGTGGAGAAGTCCGGCGATCGTCCAGACGATTCCGATAGCCAACGCGACCGCGCTCGCACGGGGTTCGCGCGCGTCGAACGCCACCTGAGCATTGCCAGCCGGCGGCGCTCGTTTTGCGTCTGCTGAATCGTGCTGCGAATCCTCGACAGCTCATCTGAAGCTCGGCTCAAGGATGCGCGCGACATCCTGGCGGGGCTGCGTGACGCGCTGGTCGGATTCGGCGCTGCCGCCGCGGATCAGGGGGCGTTGTCGGCGTCGATCCGGCAGCTCGACGAGCTGTTTCTGCTCGTTGTCGTCGGCGAGTTCAACGCCGGCAAGAGCGCCTTCATCAACGCGCTGCTCGGCCAGACGGTGCTCGCGGAAGGCGTGACGCCGACCACCGCGCAGATTCAGGTCCTCGGGTACGGCGCCACCGCGACCGATGTGGTGGATGCGCACGGCGTGCGCCGGATCAACGCCCCGGTCGATCTGCTGCGCGACCTGCAGATCGTCGACACGCCCGGCACCAACGCAATCGTTCGCGAACACGAGCGGCTGACGGCTGAATTCGTGCCGCGATCGGATCTGGTGCTCTTTGTCACATCCGCGGATCGCCCGTTCACGGAAAGCGAGCGCGTCTTCATGGAGACGATCCGCAGCTGGGCCAAGCAGATCGTCATCGTCGTCAACAAGGTGGATATCTTCGCCACCACCGCCGAGCTCGACGAGGTGCTGCGCTTCGTGCGCTCGGCCGCGCGGCAGCTGCTCGGATACGAGCCCGATGTCCTGCCGGTGAGCGCGCGGCTGGCGCAGCGCGCGAAGCACGGCGATCCGTCGCAGTGGGCGGCCAGCCGCTTCGAAGCGCTGGAACGCTATCTCGTCGACACGCTCGATGCCGCCGAACGGTTCCGGCTGAAGCTCGCGAACCCGCTCGGCGTCGGTCAGGCGCTCGCGCAGCGCTACAGCACGATCGCCGCCGAGCGGCTGACGCTGATCGGCGAAGACGTCGCAGTGCTCGCCGATATCGATCGGCAGCTCGCGGTCTACCGCGCCGACATGGAGCGCGGCTTCGAACTGCGCAGCGCCGCGGTCGAAAAGGAGCTCGCCGAGATGGAAATCCGCGGCCGGCGGTTCTTCGAGGACACGCTGCGAATCGGCCGCGTCGTCGACCTGCTGAACCGGGCGCGCGTCCAGAAGGAGTTCGAGGAGAAGGTCGTCGCCGACGCGCCGGTGCAGATCGAACGCCGCGTCAGCGAGCTGATCGACTGGCTCGTCGACCAGGACTTCCGGCAATGGCAGGCGATCACCAACCGCCTGTCGGAGCGGCACCGTCATCACGGCGAGCGGGTCATGGGTGCGCCGGATGTCGGCACGTTCCACAACGATCGCGCACGGCTCATCGACTCGGTCGGTCGCGAGGCGCAGCGGGTCGTCGACACCTACGACCGTCGCCGTGAGGCCGAGGCGATTGCCGACCAGGCACGGGTCGCCGTCGCGGCTGCGGCCGCCGCGGGTGGCGCCGCGCTCGGCCTCGGGACGATCGTCACCGTCGCCGCATCGACCGTCGCCGCCGACGTGACCGGGATCCTGCTCGCCAGCATCGTGCTCGGCGTCGGTTTCCTGATCATCCCCGCCCGCCGCAAACGGGCGAAGGCGACGCTCGAAGAGAAAGTCAGCGCGCTGCGGGCGCGACTCGCCGGCGCACTGCAGGCCGAGTTCAATCGCGCCCGCGAGCAGAGCCAGCTTCGCCTGACCGATGCCGTCGCGCCGTACGCGCGATTCGTGCGCGCCGAGGAAACGCGCTGGCGCGACGTGCAGCAGACGCTCCTGACGCTTTCATCTCGAACCGCCGCGGCGCTCGCGCGACTCGGCACCGCCAAACCTATGCCGCCATTGTCGACTCCCTGAATGTGTCTTTGTAAGATAAGGTTTTCTAGCGGAAGACATGCAGCGAAGAACTTTGCTGAAACGGGCCGCGCTCCTCGGAGCACTGGCCCCAGCGTCCGGCGCCGGGCCGTTGTTCGATCAGCGGGAATTGCACCCGCCTCCGTCGATCGGCGACCGGCTGGATCAAGGTCCGTTCGACATAGACCAGGATCAAGGGTGGCTCACGGTTCTGTTCACCACGCCTTCGGAAACGCCGCAGCGCAACCCCGGCCTGGGTCTCGTCGGATACACGTGGGAAGAAGGCGGGCCGTCGCTTGCCGCACGGGCCGGCCTGGAAACGCTCGAGCGTCATGTCGAAAACATCTCGAGTCTGCCATTCGTCGACGTGCTCTACATCCGCTGTGACTGGCGGCACGTGCAGTCCCAACCCGGCGCACTCAATCTCCATCCTGTCTGGGATTTGACCCTTGACGCCGCCAGACGCCGCGGCCTCCGGGTGGCGTTCCGGGTCCAATTGTCCAATCCCGAATTCCAGCCCGATCAACTGGCGCTCCCGGAGTTTCTGCGCTCGCGAATCCCCTTGGTGAAGATCGGTCGCATTCCCAAGCTCGGAGCGACCGAATTTGCCGAGCCCCGCTACGATCACCCGGAATTTCAGAAGGCGTTTGCCGAACTGAACGATCTGCTCGCCGCACGATTTGACGGCGACCCGCTCATCGAATGGGTGGATCTGGTGCAATACGGTTTCTGGGGAGAAGGGCACACCAGCACGCTTCCCAACCCGTTCGACGATTTCTCCTCGGCGGAGCGCACGTTCGTGACCATGACTTCCAGGCAGCTGCAGACCTGGAAGAAGACACCGCTCGCCGTCAACACACAGCCTGACATCAGCAACGTCGGCAATCGCAGAGTTCTTGCGATGGCCGTCCAGGCAGGCGCCTGGCTGCGCTCCGACAGCATCGTCGTCGAGGAACCAATTCAAATCGATCAATTGGCGCACCGCGCACCCTGGTCGGCGGCCATCCTCGAAGATGGATATTTCCGCCAGTACGACGCCGCGAAGTTGGCGGTGGACGCGAGCGGCGTAAATGTTCTCGAGAATTACATGCTGCACACACTCGACCTGAGAGCGAACTACTGGTCGCTGTGGACCGAGGCAGCCAACCTGGCGCGCTACAACCAGACGTATCCAAGAGGCTTCGATCGTCTGCGCGTCGCTCTCGGATACCGAATCCGCCCCTCCTGGGTCTGGCAACGCAAGCGCCATGGCGGCTCAGAGCTGATCGTGGCGATTTCCAATCGCGGAGTCGCGGCGGTTCCGGGAGTGCTGTGGCTGCAGTTGGAAAGCCCGGATGGACGTTTGAAGTTGCGCGGAACGCTCGATCCAGGATACCCCCACGGCGGAGGGATCCGCCTCGGAGCATTTCTTTTGCCCAAAGCGTATGCGGGCAGGTTGCACCTGTCGGCGCAGCTGGAGGTTCGTCCCGGCGTGCTGAGACCGGTGGCGTGGACCTGCGAGCAGTCCCTCAATGCCGACGGATCCATTGCGATCGACACCAAGCCGGATGATGATCCTGGTTGGCGCAAAGGAGTCTGATGAATCACTCCACCGGCCGCGCCATTCACGCCCAGCGATGGCGGATTGGCGCTGCACTTTTCGTGTCGCGCGGGCCCAGCAGCAGCTGCGTGGTCGAGAATTCGGCCTGGCAGAACATGCCGATGGGAAGTCCGGTCGCGTGCACTTCGGTGTGCCTGCCTCCATGGATGACGAGCGGCGGCGGATGTCCGGCGTTCCGATCACGACTTCGCCGCCGCTCGCGAGGTAACCGGCCACCAGCGTGGCGTACTGCGCCGGAAGGCTGCTCGCGCAGAGGAGCGCACTCGCGCGACTCAGGAGGCCGCTCAGCGGCAGCTGAAACGGGATCAGCGTGCGAAACATTGCGTGCAGCTGTGCCATGAGGAGGGCGGCCGAGACGCCCTTGCCGGAGACATCGCCGAGCATGAAATACACGCGGTCACCAAAGGGCACGACATCGAGGTAGTCGCCGCTGACGACACCAGCGGGCTCGAAGACGTGCACCGCTGTCCATCCGTTCGCCGTGAACAGCGGCGGCGGGAGCAGCATGCGCTGCAGATGTCCCGCCATCTGGAGATCGAGCTCGGCGGCGCACCGCGACGCCGTGTCTGGCGCGGAGGCGATCATGCGCAGCACTCAGGTCCGCAGCAGTTCTTGGCTTCGGGCTTGCGCGCGCGGATGAAGGCGCTCGCGAATTTGTCCTCGACCTGGGGCGCGAGCCGGTCGACATCCACGCCCGTCTCGGCAAGGTACGCTCGCGCGTCGTCCAGTTTATAGACGCGCCACGGCTCGAGCTGGACATCGACGAATCCAACGGCCTGCAACTTGCGCTCGTACTCCGATTCCTCGAGTGCCCCGGCGATGCAACCAACCCAGAGTTCCATGCTGCGGCGGACATCGACGGGCACGTCACCGCGGACCACGACATCCGACACCGCAAAGCGGCCACCCGGTTTCAAGACTCGGAAGGCCTCGCGGAGGACGGCATCCTTGTCGCTCGACAGATTGATCACGCAGTTTGAGATGATCACGTCGACCGAGTTCGCCGGCAGGGGAATCGCTTCGATCGTGCCCTTCAGGAACTCGACATTCGTGGCGCCCGCCTTTCGCTGGTTGTCGCGCGCCAGCGCGAGCATTTCGTCGGTCATGTCGAGGCCGTAGACCTTGCCGGTTGGCCCGACGCGCTTGGCGGAGAGCAACACGTCGATACCCCCGCCGGACCCGAGGTCGAGGACGGTTTGACCGGCTTCAAGCGCCAGCAGCGCCGTCGGGTTCCCACACCCCATCGACGCCGCGACCGCACCGCCTGGCAGATCGGTCGTCTCGGCGTCGGAGTAAAGATTCGACGTGATCGGATCGCCGCAACCGCACGAGCGTGGTCCGCAGCAGGCGGCGTTGGCCGAGGACTTCGCGACCGCACTGCCGATGGCCCCATACTTCTCACGAACAGCCTGTTGAACGTCTGACATGATCATCTCCTCGTATCTGCAAACACGAATATACAGACAATAGGCAGCCGTGCTACATTTGTCAAGACGAATATATGGCTAAACAGTTACAAGAGATGGAAACGCTGTTCAAGGCGCTGGCCGACGCCACCCGCCTGCGCATTCTCGGCCTGCTGTTGACCGGCGAAGTCTGCGTCTGCGACATCCACGAGAGCCTCAAGATCCCGCAACCGAAAGCATCGCGCCACCTGGCATACCTCCGGCGGTCGGGCCTCGTCGAGACTCGACGCGAGGGGCTGTGGATTCATTACCGCCTCGGGAACCTGGCCGATCCGGTGATGGGAGCGATTGTCGATGCCGTCCGCCACGCACTCACGCACGTCGACTCGGTGCAGCGTGACGGTGAGCGCCTGCAGAGACGCACTGGCTGCTGCGTGCCGACACCCGGCGACCTGGCTGGTGTCTCATGCTGTGCGCCGCAACCGGTCACGGTAGGGCGGCGATGACGCCGTTAGTGATTGAACCAGCGCGGCCTATCGATGCCGAAGACGTGCTTCGCCTGGTCGCCGAGCGTGGACTTCCAGTGGATGGCCTGCGCGAGCATCTCGCCACGACCGTCGTCGCGCGTGACGATACGGGGCAGATCGTCGGCAGCGCCGCGCTCGAACTGTATGCAGGTGGCGCGCTCTTGCGCTCGGTTGCCGTGGCGTCCCCACGTCAGGGCCATGGCCTTGGTCACGCGCTGACGGATGCCGCCATACGGTTGGCGCGCGACTGCGGCGCACCGGCGTTATATCTCCTGACGACGACCGCCGAAGGCTTTTTCCCCAAGTTCGGGTTCGAGCGCATCACGCGCGCGGACGTGCCGAGCACGGTGCAGACCTCCGTTGAATTCATCTCGGCGTGTCCATCAAGCGCGACCGTCATGCGCAAGGCGCTGTCGGCATGACGCGAATCGGCATCAATGGGTTTGGCCGCATGGGCCGGCTCGCGCTGCGCGCGGGGTGGGGTCGAGCGAACGTGCAGTTCGTGCACGTCAACGAGATCGCCGGTGGCCCACAAACGGCGGCGCACCTCTTGATGTTCGACTCGGTGCATGGCCGCTGGAATCATGCGGTGACGGCGCGGGACGACGCAATCACGATTGATGGCGTGCCGATCGGGTTCTCTGCCACCGCACGGCCCGGCGATGTGCCGTGGCCAGTGCATCAGCGCGCGGGCGAGTGGTGTGTCGCTGATTCCGACGAGCACCGGGTCTGCGACGGCGATCGGGTTGATCTATCCCGAACTGTTGGGAAAGCTGACGGGAATCGCCGTGCGCGTCCCGCTGCTGAATGCGTCGTTGACCGACTGCGTCTTCGAGGTGCAGCGTCCCACCACCGTCGAGGAAGTGAACGCGGCTTTCAAGCGCGCTGCGAACAGCACGCTCGACGGCATTCTTGGCTACGAAGAGCGACCGCTGGTGTCGGTCGACTTCAAGGACGACCCGCGCTCGGCGATCGTCGATGCGCCGTCGACGATGGTCGTCGATGGCACGTGCCTGAAGGTGCTGGCCTGGTATGACAACGAGATCGGCTACGTGCACCGGATGATCGAGCTGGTCGAGAAGGTCGGAGCATCGTCATGAGCGCACCTGCACGACGCCTCGCAGCGCCGGCACCAGCACCGACGATCAGCATCCGCAACTACGCCATCGTCACGGCCGCATATTGGGCATTCACGCTCACCGACGGCGCGCTCCGCATGCTGGTGCTTCTGCATTTCAACCAGCTTGGCTACACGCCCGTGCAGCTCGCGTTTCTGTTCCTGTTGTACGAGTTCTTCGGGATCGTGACGAATCTCGTTGGCGGGTGGGTCGCATCGCGGACCGGCCTTCGATTTACCCTCGTGCTCGGACTGTTGCTACAGGTCGTCGCCTTGGGATTGCTCGCGCTCTTGAACCCAGGCTGGAGCATGGCGCTCTCGGTCGCCTACGTGATGGGTTGTCAGGCGCTGTCCGGCATCGCAAAGGACCTGACCAAGATGAGCGCAAAGAGCGCGGTCAAGGTGTTGGTCCCGAAGGGCGACGAGTCCGGGCTGTTCAAGTGGGTTGCGGTGCTGACGGGATCGAAGAACGCGCTGAAAGGCGCGGGCTTCTTCGTCGGCGGATTCTTGTTGTCCGTCCTCGGCTTCCGTGGCGCGCTCGCCGCGATGGCCACCGGCGTGCTGATCGCGCTCCTGTTCGTTCTGAGCTTTCTGCCTGCGGCGATCGGCCAGGCGAAGAAAAAGGCGGCGTTCTCCGGGATCCTGTCGAATTCGCCGGGGATCAACCGGCTCTCGCTTGCGCGCCTGGCATTGTTTGCCGCGCGTGACGTCTGGTTCGTGGTCAGTGTCCCGATTTTCCTGGCGAGCGAGCTCGGATGGTCGTTCACGCAGGTCGGTGGTTTCATGGCGGCCTGGGTGATCGCGTACGGCGGTGTCCAGAGCGTCTCTCCCGTGCTGCTGTCCACTGTGACGCGAGGGCGCGCGCCGGGTCCAGTCCTCGCCAGCACGCTTGGTCTCGCGTTAGCGGCGGTGACCGCGCTGATTCCTGTCGGCCTGGGGCTCGGTGCGCCTCCGGCTGTCACGATGCTCGGCGGCCTGGTGCTCTTTGGAATCGTGTTCGCGTTGAACTCTTCCGTGCACTCCTACCTCGTGCTGGCGTACTCGGAGGCCGACCGAGTGTCGCTGAGCGTCGGCTTCTACTACATGGCCAACGCGTGCGGGCGTTTACTCGGGACCCTGTTTTCAGGTGTGCTCTACCAGCTCGCCGGCGTGTCCGCGTCGTTGTGGGGCGCCGTTGTTCTTGCGGCTGCTGCGGGTCTGGGCGCGATGTTCCTGCCGCCGGTTACTTCACAGGTGGGTTGGGCAGGGGCCAAGGGCGACGATTAAGCCACGCTGATGGCGACCTACACCGTTCGACCAGCCACGCTGGACGACCTTCCGGCGTTGACCGACATCTATAACCACTACGTCGTGAACACCGCGATCACGTTTGACCTGCGTCCGCTGAGCGTTGACGAGCGACGCTCATGGTTCGCCGATCATGCGGCGACCGGACGGCACCGGCTGCTCGTGGCGGTCGGCAGCAACAACGCATCTGTCGGATATGCGACCAGCAGTCGATGGCGTCCTAAGGCGGCCTACGACACGACCGTTGAGGCGAGCGTCTACTGTCGACCCGAGGTCGTCGGTTCGGGCTGCGGCAGCGCGCTCTACTCGGCGCTCTTTGACTCCCTGACTGGAGAGGACATCGAAACGATTGTTGCCGGGGTGAGTCTGCCGAACCCGGCGTCGATTGCGCTGCATGAACGGTTCGGGTTTCGGTCCGGCGGCGTGTTCCATGATTAACCGGAGGGTTGCTGGTTCGAGCCCAGCCTGAGGAGCCAACTTTTCCCGGAACAAATTCGACGACTTTCGACCGCGTCGCCCCGCGCGCCTGAGCCCGTTGCCCTTTTCTTGCCCTTTCGTCGATTTGCACATCCGTGCGTGGCGCGGGTGCGGGCGCTACGGCGTCCAACAGGCCCACTTCTGCAGAGAGACAGGCGGGCGAGAGGTGCGGGTAACGCATGACCATCCGCAGACCGCGGTGGCCAAGGAGCTCAGCGAAGCGGAGCTACCTCCTCGGACATTCTGTACTTTCTCGCGCGAGTTCTCGCCGTTCAGGCGCAAGAAACTGGTAGCGGACGGAGACTGTGATCTCGGACATGGTTCTGCCCATCTCCTCGGACGACGTGCGGTCACGGACTCTGCCGGCGTCGCCGTCAGACACTCGAACCCGTGGTGGGAAGGGCGGTCAGGAGTTGCCGGTCACGCAGCCGAACGGGAAGAATCGGACATCGTGTTATTCGACCTGCGGCGACAAGATCGAGCAACTGGAGCGCGAGCTGCAGACGAACTTCAAGCGGATGGCCGCCATGCAAGTGGAACTCCGCTAGATCATTTTGCCCTTGGTCGATGGCATCGCGCAGCCGACGCGGAGCCGCAGGCCTCCCGTTCGAACCGTCGGTCTCGCTCGTAGTCGGGGGAAACTGCGGCAGCAGCAGGCCTGAGCGCCACCGCGCGTTCAAGTCCGGTCTCGCGGGCTTTGCAGATCTCGCGCGTCCTGCCGCCGCCGACGAGTGATCAATCGGCTGGCTTGACCGTGAAGATGTCGTCGCCGTCCAACTGCCTGAGGGAGCGCGATCGACGCGTCGCCTGAAGGGGTAGGCGCAAGTCGGGCCCAAGAACAGAACCAGGATTTCGATCGCGGAGATCAACGCGACCATCGGCTCGAACGACCGAGCGCCGCGAGCCGGCCGCCTGGCTGCTTTCCCGGCTTGCGCGGATTTTCTGCCTGCCGTCAAATTGGCACGATTCTCCGGCCGGTCACGCGTTACGCTTAGGGCGCGACCATCGGTTGTGGAAGGGGTTCCGATGAGTGCATCCAACCGTCCGCCGCAGAAGGCGCCGGCGCAACGGGCCGCCCGCCGCAACCGCGAGGTCTCATGCAGCCGGTGAAGGCTGCCCCGTGTGAGCCTCGAAAGCAGCCGGCGGTGCCAGCCGTTTATCGGCCTCAGCGGCCCTCGCCGCTGGTTCAGCCGAAGCGGCCCGGAGTCGTCCAGCAGACACCGGCCTTCCAGCTGGGACACGCGCCGACGGCGCCACCCGCGTACCGACCGCAGTCAATCCCGAACGTCATGCAGGCACAGGCGCAGTGGCATCAGCAGCGGCCCGCCATGCCGCGCACGCCGCTGCCGGCATACAGCGCGCACGATCTTTCGGCCCGCCCCGGTCAGCCGGCGCCGCCCATCACGAGGCCGCACTCGACGCCGCGCGAACTGCAGCTGAGAAGCGCCGCCGCTCAGCGGGTCGTGCCTCCGACGTGGCCGACGCCGCCCGGAACATACCGTCCCTCGTCGAGCCAGCGTCCGATGCAGCGCGTGCCTCGTGCGACGGCGCCGGCTTCGACGGGGCGCATCGGTTCCGTCGCACAGGGCAAACTGGTCGGGCCCGACCAATACGGCCAGTACTACGTGGACTGGGCGCCGGACGTGAAGTACAAGCAGGTTCCGGACACGAAGATTTATTACCGTGAGAAAAGGCACGACAAACACATCGCTCGAGACGACGAGTGGGATGAGGTAGAGCGGACCGAAGTCATCATAAAACGCAAGTACTACTGCTACAACGTGAAGGCGGACATGTTCAAGCATTGCCCGCCGCCTCCGCCCAAGTGGCCGCGATCGCTGACCGAAGCAAGCGTGCTCGACAGACCCACCGAGGTCAGCCCGTCTCCAGTGATCGGGCCCGAGCTTGCGTGGGAACTCGATCAAGTGTTCGTGCAGGGCAGCAGTCTCGGCCAGCTTCCAGACGATGTCGCCGGCGCACTAAGGCTTGCGAAGGTCACAAAGTATGTCGGCGGGCAGGTGGGCGTCTACTTCGTGGAGACCACGGGCGGAACGCTGGTGGTGAAGCCGCTCACAACCCCGTGCCGCGAGTACTTCGGCTCGCAGCTGTGCGCCGCTCTCGGTATTGCACACCCCGAGACCAGACTCGTCACCGTCAGGAGCGCCGAGGGCAAGGCAATCCTCAAGGTCCTCACGTGCAGCGAGCTGTTCAAGACGCACACCACGGTCGTCCCGTTGTACTTCCTGGTCATGTCCTACGTGAAAGGGATCACGCTGCGCGAGGCCAAGAAGTCCGAGCACACCAGGTCTCTGATCGGCGACCCGCTCCGGGTCCAGAAAGTCGTGGAAGACGTGGGCTACATCGCCGCCCTGGACTTCATGCTCTTCTACAAAGACCGTTCGGGCGTCTTCGGTTTCGGCAACAAGTCGAACATCATGCTGTCGGTCCGGAGCAAGCAGATCGTCGGGGCCGTCGGGATCGATCAGAGCGTCACCCTCGAGCACCAGGGGTTGTCCGTTTGTTTCTACGACGCGCCACCGGTGGACGTGATCGAGAAACTCATGCAGGAGGTCGCCAGCAACAAAAGCGACATCGGGGAAAAACTGTGGAACGGGCTGCCGAAGAAGATCAAGGCGATCATCGTCGACGAGCTGCTGGCCGGGAACGAGACGTTGGCCCCGGATCTGATGCTGACTAGCTTCAAGAAGGGACTGAAGCTGCTCAGCTACAGACTGACCGAGCAGAAAATTGAAGCGATACATTCCGACCTCAAGAAGTATTACAAGGGGCCCGACGCAGTGGATCCTGCAAAGGTCAAAACCGCCTACAACACCATCAAGACTTACTCGGCCAACTTATAACTTGTCGCTACTGGAAAGTCGATCCGGCGTGTCTCAGGCCGACTCGATCCCGATGCGGACGGCTGGCGATCGGAGAATCGTTTTGGAGCGAGCCGCCGCGCCAGCGGCTTCCTTCAAGCCTCCGATAACGCTAACGACTACACGCAACACATCGGTGACTGGGTCTGTCTGCTCGGCTCGTCAGAGCTGGAAGCAATCTGGATAGAGGAGCCCGCGACTATCGCGTGCCCGGCACCAGTGACCTGGAAGTGCCAGCCCGCCGGTATGTGCCAGCACGTCACCTGCTCATGTGGCGCAGCAGGGCCAGGTCAACGGAGAAGTACGGTAGCGCGAGTCTCCGATCGACGTCGTCTCTCACAGTGGGGATGTTGAACGCACCTCGCTCCCGCATTTCCTCGAGGATTCTTGTCTGAATCGCATACCTCACTCTCACGAACCTGTCGGGAAAGCGCCGCAGTTCATCGGGGTCTATTCCCTCTAGACCTGCGCCAATGATTGATGCCACTTCGGCGGACCTTTCCGCCTGGTAGGCAGGCTTCCATTCGTGAAAGCGTTAAGCCGAGGCGCTCGACGGCCTCTGAGACGGCCCTTCGATGTCCTGTCAGATCAGTAGAAGTTGAGCTTACGAATACGCGCATGGAAGAGAAGTGTCACCCATACAGCACCGAAGCGCCAATCGTCACGCGATTGGTAGCGATACGTCGATCTGTTTACGTTACCAACGTGGCCACGAGTGCATCGTCGGAGGCGGTTTCTGGCGTGGCCGGTGACGGCGGCCGTGAATTCGGCTCACGATCAAATGAATTAATCGCACTGGGTGCGACGACGGGCGCGCGCTAGAGTCGCTGCAGATTCTGCATACTGCGCAGCGACATGAGCACACATGATCCGTACGCCACCGGCCCCGTGATCGGCCTGGTCGGCGGCCTCGGCGTCGGCGCGACCGTCCACTACTACCGGCAGCTCGCCGGCCCGGGCGAACTCGAGCGCGACGCGCTTCGGCTCGTCATGATCCACGCGTCGATCGCGCGCACGACTGAGTGCGCGGCGAGGGGCGATCGTCATGGCCTCGCCGCCTATCTCGCGGGCTTGCTGACCCGGCTCAAGGCCGCCGGCGCGACCTTCGGCGTCGTCCCGGCCGTCACCCCGCACATCTGCGTCGACCAGCTGAGAGCGGTCGCGCCGCTGCCGGTCGTCGACATCATCGCGGCGGTGTCGGACCACATTCATGCACGCCAGCTGTCGCGCGTCGCGATGTTCGGCACGCGTGTCGTCATCGAATCGGATCTGTTCGGTCGACTTCGCGACGTCGACGTCGTCCGTCCGCTCGAGCCCGAGATCGCCTTCATTCACGACGCCTACTCGCAGCTGGCGCGCACCGCTGCCGTGTCGGCCGACCACCGCGCGCGGCTGATCGCGCTGGCCGAGACGCTCGTCGCCCGGGAAGGCGTCGAGGCGATCGTGCTCGCAGGCACCGACTTCTCCCTGATGTTCGACACCGCAAACACGCCGTTTCCGCACGTCGACTGCGCGGGCGCGCACCTCGACGCGATCAGGCAGATGGCCTCGTCCGCCGCTGCCGGAGCGCCGGCATGAGCGCGGTGTCGGATCTGGCGCATGCCTGGCGATCGCTGCGGCATCGCAAGGCGTACTTCCTGACGTGCGCCGGATCGCTGGCGCTGGTCCTCGGCACCAACGCCGCGATGTTCGCGGTGGTCAACGCGACGACGCTGCGGCCGATGCCGTTCGCGACCCGTGGCGAGGTGGTGAACCTGTTCGCGAACCCGCCCGGCACGAGCGACGTGCTGCAGCGCAACCCGTTGCAACAGATGGAGGTGCCGCGCATTCGCGAGCGTGCCCGCACGCTGGCGCGGCTCGAAGGGTTCTTCCTCTACGAACGCGTGGTCGCCCTCGCCGGCGAACCGGCGGTCGCGCGCGGCGCCGCCGTGACGCCCGGCCTGCTCGCGATGATCGCGGCGCCGATCGCGCAGGGCCGCTCGTTCACGACCGACGAAGGGGAGCCTGGCCACCCGGTCGCGCTGATCAGCGACAGCTTCTGGCGGAACACGCTCGGCGCCAAACCGGTGCTCGGGACGGCGTTGATCGTCGACGGCCAGCCGCACACGGTCGTCGGCGTGCTGTCGGCTGCCTTCGCCGTGCCGTTCCTCGACGCGCAGGTGTTCACGCCGCTGGTCGTCAGCGCCGAGCCGACATCGCGGCAGCCGGCGTCCACGGTCGTCGGCCTCGCGGAACTGGCGCCGGGCGCGACGATCGAACAGGCTCGCGATGAGCTGACCGGCATCTACCACGACCTGGCGCGCGAGTTTCCGCGGACCCACGCCTACTGGACGATCGGCGTCCAGCCGGCGCGCGAGTGGCAGTACGGCGCGATGCGGGCGCCGGTCCTGCTGCTCCTCGCCGCGACTGGATTCGTGCTGCTGATCGCCTGCGTCAACATCGCGAACCTTACTTCCGCGCAGACGATCGCGCGCACCGGCGAGCTGTCGCTGCGCGCCGCACTCGGCGCCTCGACGACCGGCATTCTGCGCCTCCATCTCGCCGAGCTGACGATCGTCAGCGCCGCCGGATTGATTCCGGGTTTGCTGATCGCCCGCGCCGCCGTACCGGCGCTGCTGGCGGTGAATCCGACGGTGGCGCAGGCGCTCGGCCCGGTGACCATCGACTGGCGCGTGCAGGCCTTCAGTGCCGCGGTCGCGCTGCTCACCGCGATCGCAACGGCCGCGCTACCGGCCGTGCGCGCCGTCCGCGGCGACGTCGCGCCGCTTCTCGGCGCCGCCGCGGCGCGGACAACGGGATCGCCGCGCTCGATCCGACTCCAGCGTGCGCTGGTGTCGATCGAGGTGGCGCTGTGTCTGGCGCTGCTGATGGCCGGCGGCGTCGTCATCGAAGGTCTTCGCGACCTGTCGCGGCGCGGTCCTGGCTACGACCCGACGGGCGTCCTCACCGCGCAGATCCGGCTGCCGCACGCGTCGTATTCATCCCCCATCATGCGGACTGCGGTCGTGCAACGCCTGCTCGACGACATTCGCGCGCTGCCGGGCGTGGTGTCGGTCGGCATCACCCAGAACGCGTTCATTCCGACGTTCTCCTATCAGACGCTGATCAAGGTGAAGGATCGGCCGACGGCCGACGATCAGCCGCTGACCGTTCAATTGCGCCGCGTCAGCCCCGATTACTTCGGGGCGATGCGAATCAGGACCCTTGCCGGACGCGTATTCACCGACGACGACACGGCCGATCGAGCGCCGGTCGCGGTGATCAGCCGCAGATTTGCCGACACGCTGATGTCCGGCCTCGATCCGGTTGGCCGCTTCCTGCTCCGCAACAGTCCACCGCCAGTCACCATCGTCGGCGTCGTGGACGATGCGTCCGACGTGACGGTCGCGGAGCCGGCGCAGCCGACGTTCTACGTAGCGTGGGCGCAGAGCAACAACTTCGACATCCCGGTCGCCTTCGTGATCCGGACGTCGGTCGAGCCCTCGTCGCTGGTGCCGGCGGTGCGACAGACGCTGAAGCGCGTCGACCCGTCGCTGCCGCTGCGCAAGCCGCAGCCGCTCGAGGTATTCGTGAACGAGTCGACGGCGCCGGAACGGTTTCGCGCGGTCGTCCTCAGCATCGTGGCGATGCTCGGCCTTGCGCTCGCCGCCATCGGCATCTCCGGCATGACCTACCGCGCCGTCGTCGATCGCACCAGGGAGTTCGCCCTGCGCCTGGCGCTCGGGTCGGAATCGCGCGGGCTCGTCGGGCTCGTGCTGCGCGAAGCGATGCGCGATCTGGCGATCGGCGCCGGGGTCGGCCTGGCAGGCGGCGTGGTGCTGTGCTCGCTGATCGCGCACTGGCTCGACAACGTCGGCCGGATCAGTTCCACCACGACCGCGTTTGCCGTGGCCACGATCGCGGCTGTCGGCGTGGTCGCCGCAGTCGTGCCGGCGCTGCGCATCACGCGGGTCGATCCCGCGCACGCCCTCCGCGGCTAGGCGAGGACGCGGCCCGCCGCGAAGCCGGTGCCTGCTTGATCAGCAGCCGCACGAACTCTTCCATGAACGGCGTCGGCCTGACGTCGACAAGCGTGACGGCGTACCACCTGCGGAACACGCCGCGGCTCGTGATCCGGACGGCGCGGATGCCGCCGGCCCGCAACGCGCTCGCGATCGACCAATGCGGCAGCACGGTTGCGCCCATCCCTGCCCTGACCATCTCGATGATGCCTTCGGGCAGCTGCAGGTGAGTGACGTTGCGCGGCGTCAGCCCTGCTGGTCGAAGCACGTTGCGGACGATGAAGCTGTTGTCGGTCGACCGCGAAAACAAGTAGAGCGGCTCGCCTGCGATTTCTTCCGGCGTGACGAAAGGCTGCGCCGCCCAGCGATGCGACGCCGGCACCACCGCGACATGCTCGTCGTCGAACAGCTCGCGATGGCGGAGGCGCTTGTCGCCCGGCTCCTCGTTCATGATCGCGAGATCAAGCCGTGCGTCGAGGAGCGCGGTGATGGGATCCAGGGTGTACTCGGGAACGATCTGCAGTCCGAATGCCGGATAGCGCTGTCGCAGCGCTTCGACGATGGCGGGGAGCCACGAGTAGCCGGTGTAGCACTGCGTGCAGACGCGGAGCTCGCCGGCGTCGTGCCGTGCGATCTGTCCGATCTTGGCTTCCACGCGCTCGATCGCGTCTAGTACATCGCCTGCCGCTTCGGCGATCAGCCGTCCGGCCGGGGTCAACAGCATGCGCCGCCCCGATCGCACGAACAAAGACGTCCCCAGTTTGTTCTCGAGATCGCGCAGCTGGTGGCTGACCGCCGACTGGGTGACGTTGAGGCGGTCGGCGGCGCGCGTCACGCTCTCGGTGCGCGCGACTTCGGCGATCATCCTGAGGTGCTGAGATTCGAGCAAGTTCGGCATCGACAGCACTCATCCTATCAGAGCTGTTGGATGAGTACAGCTCATAGCGAGCTCGGTCGCCGCGTGATCCCACGGCATTAACGATAAACGCCGTCGTGGCGTGCATGGCGCGACGCCTGAGCACGGATCGCCGCCGTCGTGCCAAGGCGCACGCGAACGCGGCAGTACAATTCGAGGTGGTCACGATATGCGCCCGCGAAGCGGACTCGCCAGAACAACCCGCGCAATGGCCGCCCTGTGCATCGCCGTCCTTCTGGCCGTGTCGCTGCGTGCGGCGGCCGGGCAGGCCACGATCATGCGCTACGCACGCCAGAGTCCCCTCCCAGTGAACCACGGTCTCCCCGACATCCAGCGTGGCTTCACGTTCTGCCGTCTGCGCTACGAGCGCACTCGCCGCCAGCGCAAGAGCGGTTGGTGGGACGACTATCCCGCTTCGGATTTCAACTTTCTGACCCGCTTCGAAGAACTCAGCACGGTTTCGATCAGCCGCTGGGCGAACGGCGATCCGGGCTTC
>Ga0134121_10002160_pt1 | contig 17314 bp, 11 predicted proteins | sample KB301_FD_96463 | JGI IMG/M metagenome (GOLD analysis project Ga0134121, IMG submission 96463) | Terrestrial soil microbial communities without Nitrogen fertilizer from Kellogg Biological Station, Michigan, USA - KB3-0-1 | ecosystem: Environmental > Terrestrial > Soil > Unclassified ... | reverse complement strand
CGTCAAGGACAGGGGATATGATTGGGAGATTTCCATCGACGAAACCCCGTTCGATCTGTGGTCTCTTCAAGGGGAACTTGCCCCGCCTTTTGAATCTGTGGCTGAGAAGCGGTGGGTGAAGGAGAATAAGGCAAGTTCTTATACGTTAGCGGAAAAGCTACCTGTCAATCTCATCCTCGCTCCCGGACTCGCGGACCGTTAGGTTTCTGCATAGCCGGTAGTGAGCGTGAGCGGAGCGGCGTGTGTCAAGGTAGTCGTCGGTTGAATTGTGAGTCGTACCCCAAGAGAGATGACGACCAACATGGCCCCGTCATCTTTCTTGGAGCGAATTTCTCTCTGCAAGGACGCCGTCCCCCAGCCGTAGTCCGTACACTTCTATCCACGACTCGAAGGTGGTTCCCGGCTGTCGAGGCAAAATCCCGGCTGGTGGCACCGATCTGGGAACCCGGTCTCTGCTTCCTCCCTTCCGCCCAATGATGACTTCGAGCTACGCGAGTTTTGCCGAGGGAATTAGGTCTCCGCATTCTCGTGCTCGGCAAAAACACATCGCCGAACAAAATTGAAAGCTCAAATGCCACAGGTCGTACAGGATTGTACGTATAAGTAGTCCTCACAGTTATAAGTGATTGATTGTGCAATGATTACGATCCTGGATCGCAAATTGCTATTTCCTCTCCACGTCAGCCAATTTTCTTAATGAGGGAGGAACGAATCATGGATTGCCCAAAGTGCAAAGGATTGATGATGTTGGAACGTTTCTCGGACTTCTTCCTGGTGTTCTATGCCTGGAAATGCGTCAATTGCGGAGCGATCATCGACAAGACGATCTGCAATAATCGGAAAAACAGCCTCGCAGCCAAAGCTGCGAAAGAAGCTGAACCGGCCAACGTGTAACCTTCCGACAGACGGCCGTCGGCTTTTCGGTATGGCCCGTTCGATCTTTATAAGATGAGCTTGTTGATGTTCCCGATGTGATTCGGGCAACCACCGCTTCCGATGAAGCCCCTGGACTGATGTCACTCTTGATTGCTCTGTTCTGCCTGCCTCATCTCCCAACGCTGCCCGTGATGGTCTCGCGCTGATTCGAGCACACTTTCCAATTGTCGGCATGACGGGGATCACAGGACTGGGCTTCGCAGGATCACCGTATAGAGCACGTGCCTGTTAAGGGAATTGGTGAAAATACCTGGTTTTGGAAGATTACGACACGAACAGCCATGCTCTTGCTTGTCCGCGATTGAGAAAAAGCATAGACTCTGGCGTCTGATTAGGCTGTTAATGCTCGATACCGTGGTTTCTGTCATGCCAAGGAGAAAATGCTGTGGCCGCGGCACGAAAGACTCCTGGTAGAACATCCTCTGCCAAGGGCAGTGCCACACACAAGGGTGTCACACGGCGGCCTGTGAACGCTGCGTTGTCTCCGAAGGCGCCTCCACCCTCGCCGGACCTGTCCCCATCATCGTTACAGAAGCTGATCGTCGGGATCGGCGCCTCCGCCGGTGGCTTGGAAGCCATGGAAGACTTCTTTCGCCATATGCCCCCCAACAGTGGGATCGCGTTCGTGGTGGTCTCGCACCAGCACGCGGGACATGTCAGCCTCCTGCCGAACCTGCTTAGTAAGTGTACGACGATGCCGGTGGTGGAAGCCACGGACGGGATGGAGGTGGAGGCCAATGGTGTGTACCTGGCGCCGGGCGGCAGCAACCTGGCGATCCTGCACGGCACCCTGCACCTCATGGAGCCTGACTCGAAGGAGCGGATACCGCTACCCATCGATTATTTTTTCCGTTCGCTGGCGGAAGATCGAAAGCAGGGAGCCGTCGGTATCATCCTCTCCGGAACCGGTACTGATGGAACCGTTGGGTTGAGAGCAATCAAGGACGAGTCCGGCATGACGATCGTGCAGGATCCACAATCGGCCAAGTATCAGGGTATGCCGCGCAGCGCCATGATCGCCGGGGTGGTCGATGTCATCTTGCCGCCGGACCAGATGCCGGAGTTGTTGCGCGGCTACGCGGTGAGCCTGACAAAACCGGCGGCGCTCTTGCCTGAACGCGACGCGTCTCAGACGCTGCACAAGATCTTCATCCTCCTGCGCGATCGGACCGGGAACGATTTTTCCCTCTACAAAGAGAACACGATTCAGCGGCGTATCGAACGCCGGATGAACGTGCACCAGATTGAGAACCCGAAACAGTATCTCCGGTTTATGCAGGCCAATCCGCCTGAACTCGATGCGTTGTTCCAGGAGCTGCTCATCGGGGTTACCAGTTTCTTCCGTGACCCACAGGCCCTTGAGATCTTCGTGCAGAAAGGACTGCCGTCTCTCTTGGAGGGCAAGCCCGAGGGCGCGACCCTGCGTCTCTGGGTCGCCGGCTGTTCTACCGGAGAAGAAGCCTATTCGCTTGCCATCGTGTTGAAGGAATATCTGACACAGAAGAAGGTTCGGTTCACCGTGCAGATTTTCGCGTCGGACCTGGATAGCCGGGCCATTGAAACGGCGCGTGCCGGCCTCTATCCGGTCGGCATCGCCGGTGATATGGCGCCGGAACGATTGCAGCGGTTTTTTACCAAGGAAGACAGCAGCTATCGGGTCAAGAAGGAGATTAGGGAGATGGTGGTGTTTGCGACGCACAACCTCCTGACCGATGCGCCGTTTACGAAACTGGACCTCCTGTCCTGCCGCAATCTCCTTATCTATCTGGATGCCGCGGCACAGCTCAAGCTCCTGCCGCTGTTCCACTACGCCTTGAAACCGAACGGCATCCTATTTCTTGGTTTGTCAGAAACGATCGGGGATTTTGAACCGCTCTTTACCGTTGTCGACCGAAAATGGAAGCTATTCCGGCGAACGTCTGAGCCCGGCACATTTCCGCACTTGGAACGGTTTCCCGGAGGATTGATGAAAGCGGCCACTGAGGTCCATGCGGATTTCGAGGTGCCCCGCCCCGCCATACGTCCCGCCTCCATTCCCGTGCTGATCCAGCAGCTCCTGGTTTCGCGCTATGCTCCGACGGCGGTCTTCGTCAATGCCAGGGGCGAGGTCGTCTACATCCATGGGCACACAGGGACCTATCTTGAACCGGCACCCGGCCCGCCGACACACCACTTACTGGAGATGGCGCGGGAAGGATTGCAGCACGATCTCGCGACCGCGCTCCATCAGGCGGCCGGCCGGAAGGACGAAGTTGTGCACCGCGACGTGAAGGTGAAGGTCAACGGCGCCGTCATCCTGATCAATCTGGCAGTCAAGAAAATCTTCGAACCGGAGGCTCTCCAAGGGCTGTTCCTCGTCACGTTTGACCATAGTCGGGCGGACAAGACAGTCGCGCGGAAGGGCGCATCGTCGCGCAGGGCTGCAACGCAGAAGGAAGGCGAGTCCGGCATCATGGGGGAACTGGAGTTCACCAAACAGCGGTTACAACGGACGATCGAGGAGTTGCAAACCTCCAATGAAGAGCTGAAGTCTACCAACGAGGAATTGCAATCCACCAACGAAGAGCTGCAGAGCACCAATGAGGAACTGGAGACGGCGAAGGAAGAACTGCAGTCCCTCAATGAAGAACTAGTGACGGTGAACTCTGAACTCCAGGGCAAACTCGATGCCTTGGCGGACGCGAATGACGATCTGCAGAATCTCTTGAACAGTACGGAGGTCGCCACGATCTTTCTGGACAACAAGCTACGCATCAAGCGGTTTACCTCTGAGGCGAAACGGGTGAGCAACCTGATAGCCAGCGATGCCGGACGCCCGTTGTCAGACATTGCGTCGAAGCTGACCACCGACCGGTTGCTGGAGGATGCGCGGGAGGTGCTCCAAACGCTCATCATGAAGGAACGGGAAGTCCAGACCGCCGACGGGAGCTGGTTTGCCATGCGGATCTTGCCGTATCGGACGGCCAAAAACATGATCGACGGACTCGTCCTGACGTTTCTGGACATCACCAAGATGAAGAAGGCGGATCAGATGGTCCAGGCCGCGCAACGCTTTGCCACGAGCATCGTGCAGACCGTGCGTGAACCGTTGCTCGTATTGGACGACCAGCTCCGCGTGGTCTCGGCCAACCAGTCCTTCTACCGGATTTTTCAGGTCACACCCCGTGAAGTCGAGCAACAGCTTCTCTACCACCTCTGTCACGGGACTTGGAACATTCCAGAATTACGCCGGCTGCTGGAAGAGATTCTGCCGAAGCGGACGTCATTCCAGGACTTCGTCGTGGACGAGATGTTCCCTCATATTGGCCGGAAGGTATTGGTACTCAATGGCCGCCGGCTAGAGCAGGAAGCGGTGCAACCAGGGCGAATCCTGCTAGCCATGGAAGAGGTGAAAGGGAGAGAAGAAGTAGGGAAGGGTGAGTCTCAGGTACAGGTATAGGTTGATCAGGACCGTGAACCTCGTCCACTTATCAGTGTGGTGATGTGATGGCTAAGAAACCGGAGACATCCACGAAGGTCACGGGGCTTCGCCGATAGGCGGAAGCGCGGCTGCGCATGCCGCGCGCATTGCTAGGTCACGCCGGTCAAGGATGTGTAACAGCTCGTGGGTGAGTTGCAAATCCATCGGATGGAGCTGGATATGCAAAAGGACGAGTTGCGCCGAGCCCAGTTCGACCTCGAAGTAGTGCGTAACCGCTATGTGGACCTCTACGATTTTCCCCCGGCGGGCTGATCTGCCTCCAGTTGTTAGGCCTCCGGTTCAGTTCGTTCACACCAAGTCCTTGGCGGGACCATCCCAGTCGCGTTAGTCTATCGGTCAGTGTACTCGAGACAGGTGGATTGCATCACAGGAGTTCTCACATCATGCATGTTCCTCGCACGATCGTCGGTATCTTAGTCGGGGGCGGACCGGCTCCCGGCATCAACAGCGTGATCAGTGCCGTCACGATCCGCAGTATCCTCGGCGGTTGCGATGTCGTCGGCATCCTCGACGGATTCAAATGGCTGATGGAAGGGAGCACCAGTCAGGTGCGCCCTCTCTCGATCGAAAAAGTCAGTCGCATTCATTTTCGAGGCGGGTCGTATCTGGGCACCTCGCGGGCAAACCCGACGAAGAAGGCGGAGTCTCTCGCCAACGTCCTGTCCTCCTTGATGAGGCTCGGCATCACGCGCCTGGTGACCATCGGCGGGGATGATACGGCCTTCTCGGCGCTCAAATTGGAAGAACAGGCGGCCGGGCTCGTTCACGTCGTGCATGTGCCGAAGACCATCGACAATGACCTCGATCTTCCCCATGGCATTCCGACATTCGGCTTTCAAACGGCCAGGCATGTCGCCGTCGAGATCGTGAAGAATCTCATGGTGGATGCCCGCACCACATCGCGCTGGTACTTCGCGGTCACCATGGGGCGCAAAGCCGGCCATTTGGCGCTGGGAATCGGGAAGGCGGCCGGTGCCACGCTCACCGTTATTCCCGAGGAATTTGGAGAGCGGCCCGTCAGACTCCAGCGCTTGTTGGATCTCGTCATCGGGACGATGATCAAGCGTCTCGATGGAGGGCGCTCCGACGGGGTGGTCGTGTTAGCGGAAGGACTGATCGAGATTCTTGATCCCCAGGACCTAGGGGGATTGGACCACGTCGAGCGGGATGAACATGGCCACCTGCGATTGGCAGATGTGGACATCGGCGATGTGCTCCGGCGTGAAGTGACGAAGGGCATGAAAGCCTTGGGACTTGTCACGTCGATCATCGCCAAGAACGTGGGGTATGAGTTACGTTGTGCGGATCCGATTCCGTTCGATATGGAATACACCAGGGATCTCGGCTATTGCGCGGCGCAGTTTCTTTTCGATGGAGGCACTGCAGCCATGGTGTCGATTCAGAATGGGCGGTTCACGCCGATTCCTTTCAAGCAGATGGTGGATCCCGTCACCGGCCGGGCAAGAGTGCGGATGGTAGATATCACGGCACAGTCCTACCAGATTGCGCGTCAATACATGATTCGGCTGTCCGATGAGGACCTCAAGGATCCGCTGGCACTAGGCCGCTATGCGGCTCTCGCGGGATTGTCTCCGGAGGCGTTTCACAGCCGGTTTCAGCCTGTCGGATCGAACTCGGTGACCACTCAATTAAAAGGTTGTGCAACATGAACTATGCTCGGGGCGACGATTGGGTCTAAACATGGGCGATGGAGCTCGAGCTGGGTGGAGGGCAACGAACGATCATGAATAATGCGGGCTAACGGTTTTTCTTGTAACCGAGGCCTAGAGAGATGTACTATGGGAGTGATTGTTTCGACTGTGTCACAACCGCCATGGGGGCTGTTCAGAACATGTCAGCGAACGTATCAGCAGCCTTGCCGTATTGATGGGAAGCGTTGTGGCAATCATCCGTTCATGTTTCTCTGTCCTCGTCTTTGCGTTGCTTCTCTGCAGCGTATTCCCAGTCGAGCAGGTCAGGTGGGCTGCCGATAGCATCGTTTGTGGTTCGACCGGAGAGACTGGACATGAACAGACTTGCGATTCCAGGGATACCGGGGCGGCGACCGAGTCCGGAGACGATTCGTCGCAAGAGATGCAGGACGACTATGTCACTTCTGGAGTGAGTGTGTCAGATTGCGGGTCGAGCCATACTCATGCCTCGATGAACGAAAATCCTCCTTCCACCCTTCTGGTCTTTCAACTCTTACATCCTCCGACCGTACAGAGCTAGCACCACGTCGACGGGCTATTCATTTTCGATCTCGACGGGACGACTTCATTGTGACTCCGAAGGAGGCACTATATGCCGGCGCGGCTATGTAATTGTGTCGTATTGATGACGGTGTTGGTAGCAGGAACAAGTGGGATGTTGATCCCGTCTGTTGTCCAGGCGAAAGACCCGATGCCCACGTTCGATCTCGACCACATCATCGACCTGGCGCTCGAACGAAACCCGATGATCGCGGGCGCCCAGAGTGTGATTGCACAGAGTGAGGGCAGGCGAATTGAAGCCGGTGCCTATCCCAATCCCACGATCACTGTCCAGACGGCTGACGCGACGCTTCGAGACCCCAGCCTCGGGAGGCGCATGGCCGAGCGCAATATGACGTTGAGTCAGCCGCTGGAATGGCCGGGCAAGCGGGCGGCCCGTCAGGATGCGGCAGAGGCCGGTTTAGCCGGCGCGACGGTCGGCCTCGAAGAATCCAGGCTCAATCTCATCGCGGATGTGAAGACGGCGTTCTATGACCTGCTGCTGGCAGAACGGAATGTCGACCTGCTTCAGCAGAATTTGGAGACTGTTCAAGAGGTGGCGCGCATTGTCAAAGCCCGCGTCCGATCCGGTGAAGGCCCGCAATTCGAAGCGGTGAAGGCGGATGTGGAGGTGCTCAAGGCCAAGCAGGAGATGACCAAAGCCAAGAACGCCGTGCGCGTGAAACTCGTCGGATTGGACACCTTGACGGCGGGAGGGTTGGGGCCTCGATACAAGGTGCAAGGGGATTTCCGGTCACTCCGAGATCATCTGGACCCGGAGCAGATGGCGACGCGGGACCTTTCGCAACATCCCACTCTGAAACGTCAAGGCAAACTGGTGGAGCAGGCTGAGTTTACTGTCAGCAAGGAACGGCAGAGCCGTATGCCGGATGTCACCCTCTTTGGCGGGTATGCCAGAGAGGTAGGCCGCGAGGCGGTGGTGGCGGGCATGAGTCTTCCGACGCCCTTATGGTATCGACAGCAAGGACACATTGCCACGGCACTCGGGACTCAACGAAAAGAAGAGGCGGAGTTGATTCGAATGAGAAACGACCTGGCCCGCGCCATCAATCAACATGCGCGAGAGGCGGAAACGGCACAAGAGCAGATTCTCGTGTATGAGGAAGGGCTCCTCAAGCAAGCGCAAGAAGCGCTTCGTATTGCCCAATTGAGTTTCAGGCAGGGCGCCTCCAGCCTCCTGGATGTCCTCGATGCCCAACGGGTCCAACGCCAGATCACCGTGGATTATAATCTGGCACGTTTCGACCTTTCCCTGGCGCTCACGCGGTACGAGCGAGCCCTGGGCGGTCCTCTCTAGTGGTGAAGGGTACAGATGAGACGCATGGCACTTTTTCCTGACCGAATGATGACACGACGCGCGAGTTACGCGCATCTACGAAGCCGTCTGAGTAAGCTGTGCAGCGTCTTCTTCGGCATGCTGCTGGTGGCAGCCTCGACTGGTTGTGACCGTGCCCCTGCCCCGGCGGAGGAGGGCAAGCCGAAACATTCGTCGGACCATGCACGCCTTGTTCGGCTCCCGGCAGATGAAGTCACTCGGTCCGGCGTGACCGTGGAGCCGGTCGGGCGAACGGCCTTTCGTACCTACCGGACCTTTCCGGGTGTCGTACGTCCGAACGAAAACGCGTTGGCGAACATTACGACCCTCGTCCGTGGGCGAGTGGCCGAGGTGCATGCCGATCTGGGACAGGCAGTCGTGGCCAATCAGCTGCTGGCAGTGCTTCACAGCAGCGATCTCGGACTCGCCCAGTCTGCATACTTGAAGGCTCGTGCGCGACGACATGTGGCGGAGCAGGCCTACCAGCGGGCGGAATTTCTATTTAAAGAGAAGGTCATCGGCCAGGCGGAACAGCAGCGCCGCGAAGGAGAAATGATCAGTGTGCGTGCTGAAGCTCAGGAGGCGCGCGAAGGTATCCGGTTGCTCGGCATGGACGACAAGGAGATCAGTGTACTAGAACGGACCCAAAAGATCCGCTCGCAGATTTCCATTGTGGCGCCTTTTGCGGGTAGGGTGATCGCGCGTGATCTCACTAAAGGCGAGCTGGTCGAAACCACCCAAAAACTGTTTGTGGTCGCCGATCTTTCGACGGTTTGGGTGGTGGGCAACGTCTCGGAAAAGGATATCTCCTATATGCATCGGGCAACGCTCGTGCCGGATCAGCCGGTCGAGGTCTTTGTACCTGCGTATCCTGACGAGGTGTTCCAGGGAACGGTTGCGTATGTCGGCGATGTTCTGGACACCGCGACGAGGACCATGCAGGTGCGCCTCACTTTGGCAAATCCCAACGGTCGTCTGAAGCCGGAAATGTTCGCGACAATCCGCGTCCTATCCGAACCTGCTCCGGATGTTCTGGTCGTTCCCGAAGGAGCCGTGCAGCATGATCGGGACCGCAGCTTCGTGTTTGTGCAGCAGCAATCCGGAGTCTATGAAGCGCGGACAGTCAAATTGGGCGACAAGAACGGGACCTTCGTCGAGGTCCGCGAAGGGTTGCAGGAAGGGGAAGTGGTCGTCCAGGAAGGCGCCTTTACCTTGAAATCCGAGTTGTTGAAGCCCAAAGACTGAACTATGGTCGATAAACTCATCGAGTTGTCTCTGCGTCGCCCCTTCCTGATCCTTACGTTCGCCGGCCTTCTGACCCTTCTGGGGTTCTATGCCTTCCGCACGATACCGATCGACGCATTTCCCGATGTGACAAGCGTGCTCGTGCAAGTTGTCACGAAAGCGCCTGGCCTATCCCCCGAAGAAGTCGAGCGGCTGGTGACCTTTCCCATCGAACAACAAATCACCGGGATTCCGCACCTGACGGAACTACGTTCGCTCACCAAAGTCGGACTGTCCCTCATTACGGTGGTGTTCGACGATAGGATGGACATCAACCTTGCCCGCCAACTCGTGCTCGAACGGTTGATCGAGGTGCAGGAACACTTACCTCCTGGGTCTGAACCGGGCATGGTGCCGAACAGTACGGGACTGGGAGAGGTCTATCAGTACTATCTCGAAGGCCCTCCTCATGCCGGTCTGAACGCTGCCGCAGTGGAACGTGAATTGATCGAACAGCGAACGGTGCAGGATTGGGTCATCCGGCCGTTCCTCAAGGGCACCCCTGGAGTGATCGACGTCAACTCGCAAGGCGGGTTTGTCAAACAGTTCCAGGTGCTCGTCGAGCCTGAGCTGTTGCACAAATATTCGCTCTCTCTGGACGATGTGTTTACGGCCGTGGCGAACAACAACGCGAATGCCGCAGGCAACATATTGGAGACCCATTCCGAAAAGTTCATCGTCCGCGGTGTGGGACTGATTCGGAAACTGAGCGACATCGAGGACATTGTCGTGAAGGAAGCGGGTGGTACTCCCGTACACATCCATGACGTTGCCCAGGTACAAATCGGCCATGCCATTCGTCATGGCGCTGTCGTCCTGAACGGTGAGCGTGAAGTGGTGGCAGGGATCGTACTCATGCTGCGCGGGGGAAATGCCCGCGACGTCGTAGAAGGCATTAAGGGCAAGATCGCCCAGATCCAGGACAAGGGTATGTTGCCGGCAGGATGGCGGATCGTGCCATTTTACGATCGCATCGAATTGATCTCCGCCGCGTTGAAGACCGTCTATAAGGCCCTGGCCGAGGGTATTCTCCTGGTTGTGGTGGTCTTATTTGTATTTCTTGGCGATACCAGGAGCGCATTGATCGTGGCGGCGACGCTCACCGTCACGCCTCTCGTGACGTTCTTTGTGATGGATCGGTTCGATCTGACGGCCAATCTGATGTCTTTGGGGGGTCTGGCCATTGCCATCGGCATGATGGTCGATGCCTCTGTGGTGGTGGTGGAAAACATCCACCGGCACCTCTCGGATCCCCGCCACCAGGGCCTGCCCCGATTGGCGCTCATCCTCAATGCCGCCCGGGAGGTTGCCCGCCCGGTGGTCTTCGGAATTATCATTATCATTATTGTCTTTATGCCCATCCTTTCGTTCGAGGGCATGGAAGGCAAAATGTTCAAGCCGATGGCCTATACCATCATGATTGCCCTGATGGTGTCGCTCATTCTGTCGGTCACCCTGTCGCCGGTTCTGTGTCTGCTGACATTGCGGCCAGGGCACGGCGCCGATCCCTGGGCGCTTCGACTGGCCAAGCGGATCTATATTCCCTTGCTGCGCTGGGCGCTTGGACATCGGGCGGTGGTGCTGGCGGCCACCGGACTCATGCTGGCGGGAAGCATTGCGCTGTTTCCTTTTTTGGGGTCGGAATTTGTCCCCATTCTGAATGAAGGCACGATGGCCCCCCTCACTATCCGTTTGCCGAGCATTTCTTTGGAGCAATCGATCACGATCGAACGCGAGGTGCAGAAGGCGGTGCTGGAGTTTCCAGAAGTGCAGATGATGGTGTCCAAGATCGGACGCACGGAATTGGCGAATGATCCGCAAGAAGCGAATGAAAGCGATTCCGTTGCGATGTTGCATCCGATCGAGACATGGACGACAGCCTCCACCATGGAGGGATTGAAAGAGCGAGTCCGTGAACGGCTGGCACGGGTGCCCGGCGCCAACTTTCTGATCAGCCAGCCGATCCAACAACGGGTAGACGAATTGATTTCGGGGGTGCGCGCAGAGGTGACCGTTAAATTGTTCGGGCCCGATTTGGAGACGCTGCGTCACACGGGGGATGAGATCGCCGGCGTTCTCCGCACGATTCGAGGTGTCAAAGACTTGAAGGTGGAGCAACTCTTCGGCCAGCCCTACATCACGATCGATATCGACCGAAGCAAGATTGCGCGGCATGGGATCAACGTCTCGGATGTGCGCGATGTCATTGCCACCGCGGTCGGAGGTGAATCGGCGACCCGGGTCTACGAAGAGCAGCGACGGTTCAATCTCATTGTACGATTTCCGGAACAATATCGGAACAGTATTGAGACCATCGGGAACATTCGAATGTCGGACGGCAAGGGGGCCTTCATTCCACTCAGCGATCTCGGCACGATCCGGATGCATGAGGGACCGGGCCGTATCAACCGCGACCAACTTCAGCGGTACCTGCCGGTCAGCTTTAATACCCACGGCCGGGACATCGGGAGTATTGTCGCCGAGGCGCAGCAACGGATGGCTCGGGAGGTCCGGATTCCGGAGGGGTATGCGGTCGTGTGGGGCGGATCGTTCGAAAATATGGAGCGGGCGATGGCTCGCATCAAGATCATTGTTCCGATTACCATCGGGGTGATTTTCTTGCTCCTGTTCTCGTCGTTCTCCTCGCTCAAGCAGGCGGCATTGATCATTCTCAACCTCCCGTTTGCCCTCATCGGCGGGATTATCGCGTTATGGATTACGGGTGAATATCTGAGCGTGCCGGCCTCGGTCGGATTCATCAATCTGTTCGGTGTGGCCGTCTTGAACGGCATCGTGTTGGTGTCTTACATGAATGCGCTTCGTCGGCAGGAGGGCATGGATGTTCGGCAGGCGGTGTTGAATGGATGCGTCATGCGTCTCCGTCCCGTCTTGATGACGGCGGCCGTCGCCCTACTGGGGTTGGTGCCGCTTGCCCTTTCCCAGGGGATCGGATCGGAAGTTCAACGGCCTCTGGCTGTCGTGGTCATCGGGGGACTCGTCAGTTCGACGTTCCTGACTCTCGTAGTACTGCCGGTGCTTTATCAGTGGATCGAAGAACGGACTGCCGTCCCGAGCCTCTCGCCGAGCGTCGCAAACGGAGAGGGACATGCGATGCCGGATCGTCACGAGGAGGTGAAGCTGACCTCTTGATCACGAGACAGCGCGCAAAAATGGTTTTCGCATAATACCGCTCTCTTCATTCCTCGTTCCTCCCTCGTTTCACAACCGCTTGACATATTCCAGCGTGCGCTCCAAGCTTCACGGATGTCGATCGTGCTGTTGGCGGATTGATTCAGCATCCTGCTCACGGATTGTTTCACCGTTTATACGGAGGGCCTTGCGAATGTCGGACCATAAGGTTGAGCCCCATGTCTTTGTCATTATCGGTGCGACCGGAGATCTGACGCGCCGGAAACTCCTGCCCGCGCTCTATGAATTGCGAGATCAGGGAGTCCTGGATACTCGCAACACGCTGATCGTCGGCGCCGCCATGTCTGAGCTGAGTGAGAAGGAATTCCGGCTCTGGGCCGTCGAGGGTCTGCAGCAAGCGGGTTGCGGTGAGGAAGCAGAATTGCGTGCCTGGTGCGAGGAGTGTCTTCACTACCAGACCTTGCAAAAAGAGGGAGTGCAGGACTATGGGTTGTTGGCCAAGTATATCCGACGGTTGGAGCGTAAGCACCACATGTCGGAAAACCGGGTCTTCTACTTGGCATTGCCACCGGACGTCGTGCCCATCGCCATGGAGAAACTGGATCAGGTGAAACTGCTCAAGAGCCGCGGATGGGTCCGTGTCGTATTCGAAAAACCATTTGGCCACGATTTTCACTCAGCCCGACGTCTGAACATGACGCTGCATCAATATATCGAGGAGCCCCAGATCTACCGCATCGATCATTACCTCGGCAAAGAGACGGTGCAGAACCTCCTGGCATTCCGCTTTGCGAATCCGATTTTTGAATCCCTCTGGAATCGCAACATCATCGAGAACGTTCAGATTACCGTGGCCGAAGACCTCGGCATGGAGCATCGCGGGGCCTACTATCAGCAGGCCGGGGCGTTTCGCGACATGCTCCAGAACCATCTGACCCAACTCCTAACGGTCGTGGCGATGGAGGTACCGGTGTCCTTCGATGCCGCTTCGATTCAGAATGAAAGGCTAAAAGTACTACATTCAATTAACCCGATCGCTCCTCAGGATGTCGTCTTTGGGCAATACACAGCTTGGGAAATCGTCGGCCAGAAGATTCCGGGCTATCGCGAGGAGGAGGGAGTCCCGAGTAATTCGACCACAGAAACCTATGTCGCCTTGAAAGCGGAGGTTCATAACTGGCGATGGAAGGGCATACCCTTCTATTTGAGGACGGGCAAACGCTTCCCGCGCAAAGTGACTCAGATCGCGGTGACCTTTCGCGAGGCGCCCACCCAAGTATTTCGGTTCCTCAAGCCCGGCAGCATTTCGCCCAATCAGCTGCTGATCATGCTCCAGCCCAACGAGGGGTTCTCACTCTGTTTTTCCGTGAAGAGTCCGGGAAGACCGTTCCGACTGAGCGACCATGCGCTGCAGTTCGACTATGGAAAAGCCTTCGGCCAGCTTCCTGAAGCCTACAAGACGCTGCTTCGCGATGTGATGATCGGGGATCAGACCCTCTTCGTCAGCGCGGATTTCATCGAAACAGCGTGGCGCCTCTATGATCCGCTCTTGATCGGCGAGAAACCTCTCCACTTCTACACCGCCGGCAGCTGGGGACCAAGTGCAGCGGATGCGCTGCTGGAAAAGGATGGGCATCGCTGGGGGTTGGGCTGGTGAAGAAGGGAGCGGCGAGGTGCCCTTTTTGCTCGCAGAACGCGCACGATGAAACTGTGCTCGTTCGATGCGCGCAGTAAAGGGCAGCCTCGCCGCTCCCTTTAAGAGAGGTATAGAGAATTTGGAGGGAGCATTGCTGATTCAATCATTCAGTGATTGCTCAGATGGGCGATGATGAGTTGTGCGTCGGCGATGGGATCTGTTGTGAAGGGGGCTGTCTGTTGGCGAGTCACAGGGGTGCTCAACCGCTCGGCCGCCTGGCGGATGGGAAGAGGGAGAGAGCCGTCCTGCTGAATGTACCGGAGGTGCTCCATCGCGTCCCGGTGCCTTGATGGGTAGGGAAGCCTCGCTAGCCACGCTTCGATCGCGAGAGCCACAGCGCGCCGCGCACAGACTCGCGCTCTCCCGTGGTTGCCGTTCTGCTGCGCGGCCTGGGCTGCCGCGAGCTCCTGTTCAATCAGCATCGTTGGTCTCATGAGGCCACACCCGTCAGATTGCTGAATCCCTGCACGGTACGCTGCTGGCCATTGTGATCAATTGACGATAAGATCGGCAAGTCTCCGCGCATGTTCGCGGAGTGTTGCAATATCCTGTTACTGTTCGACGTACCGGGAGGAGGATAAAGAAGACATGGCAGGCAAGGTGAATAGAGGTAGCCGGAGGCCGGCCGTAGGGAAGAAGAAGGCCACGCCGGGGCGTCGTGCAAAGAAGCCCAAGCCGATATCCGCTGCGGTCCTCGTGCTGTCCGGTTCCACGGCCCTCCGCAGAAGGAAGTCTGCCGAGATGTTGGCCGAAACATTGAAAGTAGATTTGTTCAGGGTGGATGTGTCGGCAGTGGTAAGCCAATACATCGGCGAGACGGAAAAGAATCTGAATGACGTATTTGATAAAGCAGAAGCCAGTGGCGCGATCCTCTTCTTCGATGAAGCCGACATATTGTTTAAGGCACGCGGCGTAGTCCCCGATGCCAATGACCGATACGCGAATGCGGAGACGGCTCATTTTCTCCAGCGTATCGAGAGTCACACCGGAATCGTCATCCTCACGACCAATGCGAAGCTACCCATTGAGCGGGCCTTCTCTCCTCGTACGCAGGTAGTCGTCATGGTGGGAACGACAGGGACCCGGCGGAAGAGGAAACAATAGACGTGGGGGAGTCCGACAGGTCACACCGGGTGAAGCGAGAGGAAGGGACCGGGAGAGGCCGGCGGAATGCCTTCGCATCCTACGAGAATGGCGAGATTATTGAGATGGGGCAGCAGGTGGCCAAGGGAACGAAACATTTACGAAGCAGGAGCACGCCTTCTCCGACTTCCATATGCCATCCAGGCACCGAATACTGCACCAATGATAATGCTCAGCATGTCCAGAATGTATCGATACCAACCTTCCGGACCGAGGGCGACATCAGCACGGAATTCTTGAACCCATATGAAACCCAAGAGGGCGACAGCGGCGGCGGATACCACAGCGGTCGCGACAGTCGCCACCTGTTTGTGATAGCGCGGGACCATGTAGATAATCACAGCCACAAGGGAAGCAGACGCCACGATTCTCGTGATCACAATAATGTAGGTGCCTGTAATCAGCATCCCGTCCATATCCGGCGCTTCCCAAAAAGAATCCAGCACGTCATAGCCGTGGATAAAGCCGAATGTCATGCCAATAGAATGGTTCGCGCCGAACCACGCCAAGAGACCTGCCGGAATCGCGATGATCCATCGAAGGTACGTAATGGCGATGTTGTTACGCATAGGTTGAAGCGGGCATCAGAGTGACGAACAACTCCGTATGAATCCTCCGCCCAGTAGGGCGTGGTTCTTGACTCACTGATACTTCGACGGGGACGGCCTAAGTTTGAGACCACCTAGGTCCCTATCATATAGCTGGTACAAACTGAGAACGCAATCAGAACCATGCACCACGTAGGCGCACTCCCTCCATGAAACTGCACATTTCACGACCCACACTGATTCGGGTCTTGCCCTCGCACAGGATCGATTCTGGCAAGTGCAGGAAGAAACCATCCTAAAAGTGAAGGCGAGCAAGCTGAACGAGTCTTTTATAGGCAAGGGTTGACACGACAGCCTCAGCAAATGGATCGAGGTCTCATTCACGATTGAGGGGGAAATGAAACATCATCGCACAGATCTGAAGCATATCGCTCGTCGCGCCATGATCGAACGCGGCTTGTTGCCGGATTTTTCTGCCGAGGCGATGGCCGAGCTTGCCCGCATTGAGGCTGTTCCCACCGACCGGAAATCGGATATACGTGACCTCACGAGTCTACTCTGGGCATCGATCGATAACGACGATTCCCGAGATCTCGACCAACTCACTGTGGCGGAACCACACTCTGACCGGTCTGTGAAGATTCTGGTGGCGATTGCCGACGTAGACGCGTTGGTCACGAAGGAATCCGCCCTGGATGCGCATGCCAAACACAATACGACATCGGTCTATACGTCCGGCGATATGTTCCCCATGCTGCCGGAAAAACTGTCGACTGATCTGACATCTCTTGGTGAAGGGCAAGACCGTCTTGCGATTGTCGTGGAGATGGTGATTGCGGAGGATGGAGCGGTCCTCAGCTCGACCCTCTTTCGGGCCCTGGTCCGCAACCAGGCAAAGCTCGCCTATAACAGCGTTGCCGCATGGCTTGCAGGGGAGACGCCTGAGCCTGAGCGGGTCAAGGCCATCTCCGGCCTTGCTGCGCAACTCCGCCTGCAAAGCCAGGTGGCGCAGCGGCTGAAGGCACGACGACACCAGCAGGGGGCCCTGAGTCTTGAAACTATTGAGCCACGAGCCGTGTTTGATGGTGAGGTGTTGACCGCTCTCCGGGTCGAGCAGAAGAACCGTGCCAAGGAACTGATCGAAGATTTTATGATCGCGGCGAATCAGGCGACGGTGTCCTATCTGAATGGGAAGGGCGTGCCCTCGTTCCGCCGCATCCTGCGTTCTCCCGAACGCTGGCAGCGGATCATGGAAGTAGCTGCACGTTGGGGAGGGCATTTACCTCCGGAGCCCGATGCGAGTGCGCTCGAAGCGTTTCTCGTCACGCGTCGGCAGGCCGACCCCATCAGATTTCCGGACCTGTCACTGGCCGTCGTGAAGCTCATCGGCAGAGGCGAATATGTGCTGGACCAGTCGAAGGATGGGGCTCCCGAACATTTCGGGCTCGCGGTGAAGGGGTACACCCATTCCACCGCCCCCAACCGTCG
>Ga0134121_10002159_pt1 | contig 17314 bp, 15 predicted proteins | sample KB301_FD_96463 | JGI IMG/M metagenome (GOLD analysis project Ga0134121, IMG submission 96463) | Terrestrial soil microbial communities without Nitrogen fertilizer from Kellogg Biological Station, Michigan, USA - KB3-0-1 | ecosystem: Environmental > Terrestrial > Soil > Unclassified ... | reverse complement strand
TGCGTCGCGTCGTCAAGTACGGCAAGGCTTACGCATTGCTCCAGGACGACGCGACGCAGAAAAATCCATCCCTCGAACTGCTCCTCCGTCTCTATAAAGGACAGGACCAGCTCCGCCACTGGGAAACGGTGCACGCCTTCGACAGCTCACGCCCGCTGCGACGCTGGAACCTCCTGCGCCTGGCCCAACGCGATGACGGCGACCCGTCGACTCCCTTCAGTCGCCGCATCGAGCTCGACGATCGCATCGCTCACTTCCTGCTCGGACTCGACGACTTGGGACCGCAGTTGGAAGAAATCTCAGCCACCACACCCTGGGCCACCGAGACACTGCAAGTCACGCCGCCCGACAATACCTACGACCGGCTGATGGAATTGATCGGTGATGTACGACACCAATCATCTTCCGCTCCTTCGCACCTCGTGGTCCAGGTTTGGGGACGTTATGGCGCCGGTCGTCGCTCGCTGATCACGTCAGTCTGTGAACATCACCGTCTCAGGCTGCTACGCGTTGATGCCGCGAAACTCGCCAGTCTGGCCCCCGCAGCGTTTCAGCAATCGCTTCGCCTGCTGGCTCGTGAATCGATGTTGCAGCCGTCCGCAATCTGCCTGGAAAACGTTGATTCGTTGATCGAAGAAGAAATTCCAACGGCGCACGGCTTGAGCGTGATCGTGCAAGCGCTGGAGATTCCGTCCTCGATCACGTTCCTGATGGGAACAAGGCCGTGGTCGCCGGAAGGCATCTTTCGCGATGGCGTATTTCAACGCGTCGCACTTCAGACGCCGGATCACAGGGAAGCGCAAAAGATCTGGGCCAGAGAGCTCGCCGCTGAACTCCTTGACTCAGAGCTCGAGAGTGTGGACCAAATTGCTGGTCAGCTTGCCGCAAGGTTCACACTCTCGCCAGGTCAAATCCATGATGCGGTCGCCGCCGCGCGCACTGAAGCTCTCTGGCAAAGCGGTCGCCAGCGAATAACCCTCGCCAACCTTTATAAAGGCGCGCGACAACAATGCGGCCAGCGTCTCGCCAAACTCGCCACCCACGTGAAAAGTAAACTGGGCTGGAGCGATCTGGTCCTGCCCGAGAAACAGCTCAGCCAACTGCGCGAACTGGAAACTTCGATTCAAAACTCGAGCGGCGTACTGCAAGACTGGGACTTTGCCTCACGCCTGCCTTATGGCCGGGGCACGACCGCGCTGTTTTCCGGACCAAGCGGCACCGGCAAAACGATGGCCGCGGGCATCCTCGCACGCGAGCTCGGCCTGGATCTCTACAAGATCGATCTCTCGCGCGTAGTCAGCAAGTACATCGGCGAGACGGAGAAAAATCTCGACCGGATCTTTCAGCAGGCCGAAGACGCGAACGCGATGCTCTTCTTCGATGAAGCCGACGCGCTGTTTGGCAAACGCTCGGCAATCAAGGACGCGCACGATCGTTACGCAAACATCGAGATCGCCTACCTGCTGCAAAAAATGGAAGAACGGCTCGGCGTCACCATCCTCGCCACCAATTTAAAGACCAACATGGACGACGCTTTTCTCAGGCGCATCCGTCACAGCATCGACTTCCCAATGCCCGAGTTTGCGCAGCGACTTCAGATCTGGCGCTCGTCGCTGCCGGCAAAAATTCCACTCGCTGACGACGTCGACTTGTCGATGCTCGCGCGGAGCCTGCGCGTTTCGGGCGGCTCGATCATGAACGTTTGCGTCGGTGCGGCTTCGCTGGCCTACGAGCCGGGCGGAGCGATCGCAATGAAACATTTTCTTCGTGCTGCAAAACGAGAGCTGCAGAAACTGGGCCAGCAATACAACGAAAAAGATTTCGCCGAGCCGGCGACCATCGCTCCGGCGGCGTGAGTTGAACCATGGCTGAAGCACGCGACCAAACAATCAGAGACGTCAGTCAAACGTTGCTTGATCTGCTCAAGAACAAGCTGACTGACGTGAATATCGATCTGCGGTCGCCTAAAGATCCAGCCTCCAACCTGTTGACTCTCTTTTTGTACAAGGTCCTGGAAAATCCTTATCTGAAAAACTCCGACGACATCATCGACCAGACCAACGCCAACGGCGCCCTGATCCAGAATTCAAAGCCGCTGATTGTCGATCTTTATTACCTTCTGACGGCGCACTCCGGCGTTGGCGGCGTTCTCGAAGCGCACCGCGCACTCAGCCGCGCGATGCGAGTCTTTTACGACAACGGCGTCATCCGCGGCTCTCTCTTGCGCACGCTCGATCCGCAACGCGGTTTGACCGCCGATTCACTGCTGCGCGTCACGCTCAATCCAATCAGCATGGAAGACATGACGCGCATCTGGAGCGTTTTTCCCGATACGCCTTACGAGATCTCAGTCACCTACCTCGTGACGCCCGTCGCGATTGAATCGGAGAGAACGCTCGCAACGGCGCCGGTTGTCGATCAGAACCTCGAACAGGGACATCGTGGCGCTGAGTTACAAATTTAGGAGGTTTTCTCTGTGCAACCTCTGCGTCCTCTGTGTCTCTGTGGTTGCTTTTTCGAACCAGTTCTTAACCACAGAGACACAGAGAACACAGAGGTTGCACAGAGAAAGCCGGTTTAGGAAGTAACACAAAGATGGCGAACGCATCAGCAAAAACGTTTTTTGGATCAGACACACTGGATCGCTCGGTGTGGGTAGTTGTCGATCCGAGAGAGTTCGTGACGGGCACGCGCGTCACTGCGCCGTTGAGCGTTCGCTTGAAAGACCAAACCGCGGCGCCAATCGCAGTGCGGTCGCACGTTTACTGTTTCACTGATCTCAATCTGCCCGCGGCTGACTACACGGTCCAGGTGCGTCCGGCGCAACGCGATCTCTATTTCGACGCTGAGAAGCTATTCACCCTCAATCCGGTGCCGCTGCCCGGCCAGCCGCTGAACAGAAATCCGGTGGTGGTCCAAATGATGACGCGACCGTCATACCAGTTTGACGCGCCGGCAACACTCGCGCGCGGGCGGCTGGTCCAAACGAGCGATGCTGCGCCCATTCCGGATGCCCAGATTTTTTTAATACTTGATGCGGTCGACAAAGGACTACGCGGACAAAGCGATGAGCGCGGTGAGTTCGCTGTTTTCTTCCCGCCATCCGCACCAGGCGACGATCCCGCGGCCGTTCTCAAGGATTTTAAGTTTCGACTTCGCTTCGAGATTCCCAACCATGCTCCTCTCCTGACTGATGAAGCCACGGTCAGGGAAGGGACAACGATTTCCATGAAGGAGATTACGTATCCGGGTACCTAACCGGCGCGAGCGGTTTACCTACTTGAACCGCTCCTAATCAGAGGAGAGACACGATGAGCGAAAATAGGCAACAACCACCATACCAACAGGGCGAGGGATATCAGGGAGATAAGCCCGAGCACGATCCTCCCTGCCCCGATCCGTGCGACCAAAAGCCGAAATGGAGACCTCCGGATATCAGGACGGAGTGTTGCCCGCCGCGCACGTGTTGTCCTGATCATGAAAGCTGCTGCACGTGGGAAGAGGTAGACGATCCCTGCATCAGGGCCGCGTCCTCAGCCTGCAGCAACAAAGACTGGACGAAGATCACGTGTAAGTGCGAATCGTCGAACACACACTGCAACTGCGACGTCTGGGGCTGCGGAATTTATCCACCGGTCTACTGCGTGCCCTGCAAGCCGTGCGAGAAACTGATTCCCGATCCAAAAGTTCCCGACACGAGCGGGTGCGACGATCCCGATCGCGATAATTGCAGTTCCGACGATCTACGCCAGCAGCTCGACGCCCTCAAGAAATGTATCTCCTCACAACAAAACGCCAAAGCAAGGATCGAGGCCGACATCAAAGCACGAAACGAGCGTGCGGACGCGTTGAACGACCTGATCAAAACCTTCGACGACATCCTCAAGAAATACAAAACCGAGCGTTATAAGCTGATCTGTCGTGAAGATTGTCTGAAAGGTTTTTATCGCGACATCAACGCCTACTTCCTCAAGTTTCCAGAAGCCTTCCTCAACAGTCTGCGGGATTCCATCAACGCCGAGCTTTGCAAGATGGAAATGGAGCGATGCTGCCAGGTAAACACTGAACGAAAGCTGTCGACGCTTACCAAGCTGATCTGGCAACAGAAGGAAGCAGAGAAAGAACTCGCGAACGCAAACAAAGCTTTGGAGATTGTCAAAGATCTGCCGAAGTGGCTCGACGATCGCTTCAAAGAACTGGAAACCCTCAAGGACGCGATCGCGCAAGGGTTGAACGATCCCGATCCGGAGAAGCAGAAGTTTGCTTTCTATCTCTTCTACTGGAAGTTCGTTCCGAAACTCTGCCGGTGTTTTCCATTCCCATTCTCCTGCGGAAATAAACCGGCCGATACCACCACCCAGCAGCCTCAGGGTCAGGGTCAAACTCAGGCTCCGACACCGCCACCGCCACCCGAGCATCTCGGCTGCGAACCGGGCGACTGGCATCCATCGGAGATCACGGTCGAAAAACTCCAGGCTCTCATTTGCTGTGCCTGGGATTACGCTCGCCAGCAAAAGCAGCACTTGCAGGACGTGAATGATCACGTCGCTGAGGCCACTGCCAATCGAGATTTCGTGAAGAAGAAAGTCGAAGACGACTTGAAGACTCTCGATGATCGCATCAAGAGCGGGCTCGCGAAGATTGATAAACCGGTCGTCCCGACCAGCACCAGTAGGTAAGGAGAAAAACCATGCCTGAATATTTAGCTCCTGGAGTTTTCATTGAAGAATTCGAAATCGGCGCCAAACCAATCGAGGGTGTGTCCACGAGTACCGCGGCCTTCCTCGGCGAGACTGAGCGTGGTCCAACGTATCCGCAACTGGTTACGAGTTTTCCCGAGTACCGCCGCATCTTCGGCGAGTTTTTCGACGAACAGAAATTCATGCCGGTCTCTGTGGATGGCTTCTTCGCCAACGGCGGTCAGCGCTGCTACGTCACGCGTATTGTTGACACGGCGGCGGCCGTAGCGGCGGCTTTAGCCGTCGGACCAATCACGATAAATGCAATCGGCGAGGGAACCTGGGGGAATCGTGTTGCCTTCACGATCAAGGCCGCTTCAACGCAAGTTGGCGGCTTCAGGCTCCAGGTCCATTACTGGTCGGCGACGAAACTTCCACCAACGCCGATTGATCCCACGCCCAGCGTAACGGACAACGTCACTCCTGCCATTCTCGCCCAATTAAGGTCGCAGGCTGCCACACAGCTCTCGGAAGACTTCGACGATCTGTCGCTGGATCCTGCTTCGCCTAACTACATCGAAAAGCGAATCGGCAAGAACCTCGGCCTGTCGATGCTGGTTGAAGTTACTCACACGGCGGTTGCTACTACCGATCCGCCTCCAGTAACACCTCTGACATTTCTTACTGCTGGAAGTGACGGTGATAACGACGTCGCTCTCATCGACTATCAGGGACGGCAAGAGCCCAGCGCAACTACGGGACAACGACGCAGTGGACTCGCGGCTTTAACCGAGCCGGCTTTCGAGGATGTCGCACTCGTGTATGCGCCAAACGCATCCGCCGAGCCGGGTTTGGCCGACGAGCTGATTACACACTGCGAGAACAACCGGTTCCAGTTCCTGATCCTCGATTCACTTCAGAGATCAGCCCAGATAAGCCAGATCGATCCTCGCAGCAGTCGGGCGACGCAGTATGCAGCGTTTTATTACCCCTGGATCAAAGTCTTCGAACCGATCTCGGGCGCGCGCAAACTGGTGCCTCCGGGCGGCCACGTCGCCGGCATTTACGCACGCACCGACATAGAACGCGGAGTGTTCAAAGCGCCTGCCAACGAAATCGTGCGCGGCGCGCTCGAGCTCGAGTTTGAAGTGACAAACGGCGCTCAGCAGATCCTCAATCCACGCGGCGTCAACGCGATCCGTGCATTCCCCGGTCGTGGCCGTCGCGTCTGGGGTGCGCGCACGCTTTCGGACAACACGTTGTGGAAGTACGTAAACGTGCGGCGTCTCTTCATCTTCATCGAGGCCTCGATCTTCCGTGGCACGCAGTGGGTGGTCTTCGAGCCAAATAACGACAGGTTGTGGGCGCGAGTCAAACAGACGATCACCGAGTTTCTGCGCACGCAATGGCGGCAAGGCGCGCTCTTCGGAGCCACTGAAGAAGAAGCGTTTTTCGTCAAGGTCGACCGCACCACGATGACTGACGACGATATCAACAACGGCCGGCTCATCGTGGTGATCGGCATCGCGCCGACGCGACCGGCGGAATTCGTGATTTTCCGGATTGCGCAACTTACGAGCAGCGCCACTACGGTACAGCTCTGATCTTGAACCCGGAAACAATGGAGGTAAAACAACGTGGCTAGAAACGACCCCTTACGCAACTTTCGATTCCGCCTCGAAATCGGCGGCATCAGCGAGGCCCATTTCAGCGAGGTAACCGGGTTTGATATTTCGACGGACGCGATCGATTACCGCGAAGGCGATGATCCAACGCACGTGCGCAAGCTTCCCGGTTTGAATAAGTACGGCAACGTCACACTCAAGCGCGGCATTACCGACTCGATGGACATTTACAAGTGGCACAAGTCCATCGTCGACGGCAAGACTGACCGCAAGACCGTCGCCATCGTCGTCCTCGACGAAGAAGGCAAAGACAAAGCTCGCTTCCAGATCACGGAAGCATGGCCCATCAAATACGATCCGATGGACCTCAACGCCAAAGGTAACGATGTCTCGATCGAAACACTCGAGCTCGTCAATGAAGGAGTGGAGCGAACGGCGTAGAGGTCTTAGTGAGGTACGCGAGTCATGGCATTTCAAACTGAAATCCAGTTCACGCTTCCGAAAGGGTACATGTGTGCCGACGGCAATCTGCACCGGGAAGGAGTGATGCGGTTGGCAACGGCCGCTGACGAAATCCTTCCCTTGAAGGATCCGCGCGTGCAGCAGAACCCTGCTTACCTGACCGTCATTGTGCTCTCGCGCGTGATCCGGAAGCTGGGAAGTTTGTCGGACATTCACTCGGGAGTCATCGAGGGTCTTTACGCGTCAGACCTTTCTTACCTGCAGGCGGTTTACCAGGAGCTGAACGGCGACGGCAGTCATAAAACGGCGGTCGTTTGTCCGAAGTGTGAGCACAGTTTCCCGGTGAGGTTTGATGACCTGGGGGAAGTATGAAGGGCTATCCCCTGAACGAGTTGTACGAGGAGATGGCCTTCATTGCTTATTACCTGCACTGGCCTTTGACTGAAATCATGGAGCTTCCGCATGAGGAACGCCGGCGCTGGTGCACGGAGGTCTCGAGGATCAACCGCAACCTCAACGGGGAGAAGAAGAATATTTTTGACGTCTAGCTGAGGCTGCAATGAGAGAAGACGATCCTTATAGCGGATTTCTTTTTCGCATCGAGATCCTGGGGCTTCAGGTGGGCGGGTTTACGCAGGTCACCGGCCTCGAGCGGGAAGTCCAGATAGAAGACTTTCGCGAGGGTGGTCTCAATGATTACACACACAAGCTCGCGACGGTCACGAAGTATCAGAACCTCTCGTTGAAGCGCGGGATTGCCGATGCGACGGAGTTATGGCAATGGCACCAGGATGTAGTGAACGGCATCATCCAACGCCGGCAGATCACGGTGGTCCTGACGGATCCGCAGGGGAATGCGAAGTGGCGTTGGGTGTTTTCCGGTGCGTATCCGGTGAAGTGGTCGGGGGGCGAGTTTAATTCGACGACGAGTGCGGTGTTTGTTGAGAGTGTTGACTTTGCGCACAACGGGATCAAGAGAGGATGAACGAGCGACGTCCATTGTGGCAACGCATTCTGGAGCGACATAAGTACCGCGGTCGCCTCCTGCGCCCGCGCGTGCCGCTCGTGCTGCTGCGCCTTCGCCGGGTAGGACATGATGTTGAGCGACGAAAGGCGTTGCAGCCTCGCGTGACGCAGTATGCACTGAATCTTCATCTACAGCTTAACTGGCCGTTTGTGTCTATCGAGGGCAACACACTTCACGACACGCATCTCCATTCGAGCTTCGCCCGCGATTCTGTCCAGTCTAACTCGACGCGAAACTTTCTTTGGTTAATGCCGTCGTCACAATCCAACAGGTATCGCCTGACAAGTAACTCTTCTCTGTGCAACCTCAGTGTTCTCTGTGCCTCTGTGGTTAACAACTGGTCAGGAAAAACAACCACAGAGACACAGAGAACACAGAGTTTGCACAGAGAAATCAGACTCTCCGGGCAAAGCTTTGGCCTGGTCCTGCCACAGACGCGCAAGCTTATTCAACTACTGCAACAAACCAACGCCATAAATACGTCGACGCATGTTTTCAACAATGTGAGCAATGAGTCTCATGTCACAAACAAAAGCGTCGAAGTGCAGGAAGCACGAAAAATCTTCGCTGGGATGGTGCGACTGCATTCAAATCTCGCGACTCACATCACCAACAGAAACTCTTCCACCCGCGTGGATCTTCAAAAAGAAATCAACGACGACCCAAAGATCGCAACACGCCCACCAAGCTCCGCGAGCACGCAATTGAAGCTCGCGGCTGTGACTGAACACCATCGCGTGGTGAAGTCGAGTAAATCAATCGCATCGGATCTCACAACGTTTCACTCTCGTCGAGCTGAACACGACGTATTGCAACACACCACTGTGTTTCGCACACAACACGTAAACACCGAAACTCCAATCTCGCGGCTGCACTCGACTGTGGGAACCCAGCGCGCCCTGCTGCAACAGCGGGGGCAAGCCCCTCTTCCTGACTTGTTCTTCCCCGAGCGCGTCAACAACCGAACAAGTCAGGAAGGGCGGCTTGCCCCCGCCGCTCTCTACACGCAACCAGTCGCGCGTAATTTCGTCACTCAGCCATCTCGTGAAGAAACCCGATCGCAAGCGCGAACAGTACCGTCAGCGTCTCCCCAGACTATTACTCCAACACAACAACAACCGTCGCTCGACATCGGGCGACTCACCGACGAAGTCTATCGTCACATCCAACGCAAAATTCGCGTCGAACGAGAACGCCGTGGCTTGTAGGAGATCGCAATGGAGCAGCGTGAAACCGCGTACATACAGGCCCTGCTGGGTAAACATAAAAACGAGAAGGCGAAGGTGATTTTCAACCCGGCCGAGTATTCGCTCGAAAAAGGCAATCAGTTTGCGAGCGCGCCGTTGCCTGGTCTATCGAATCCCGTGCTGTCGTTCGTCAACGGCGATGCTGACACGCTCACGATGGAGCTCTTCTTCGACACCTACACCAACCGCGGTGGCTCCGACGTCCGCAACGAAACCAAAAAGATTTCGCGACTGCTGGAGATCGATCCGGAGATTCACGCGCCGCCGCCGGTGAAGTTTGTTTGGGGACCGCTGAGTTTTCAGGCAGTCATTGAAAGGCTCACGCAACGCTTCACGATGTTTCGCGAAGACGGAGTGCCCGTGCGGGCCACTCTGAACGTGACTTTCAAGGAATACGCGACGATCGAGGAACAGCTTAGTAAGAGGCCGACTGAGTCGTCTGACTGGAGCAAGTTTCGCGAGCTTACGCCGGGAGACACGCTCAATTTGATTGCCGCGATCGAATACGGCGACCCGACTGTATGGCGCGTGATCGCCGAAGCCAACGATATCGATAACCCGAGACTGCTCGAGACCGGCCGCGAAATAAGGCTGCCGCCGTTGGGGGTTGAATGATGTCGACGACGATCCTGGACATCGAAAGAGATCGCAAGAACTTCTATGCTCCTGCTTTCCGGATCATAGTGGCGAAGCAAAACGTGGTCCGAGATCTGCACCTCGAGATCACGAGTGTGTCGGTAGACAACAATCTCGAGACCGCGGATCGATTTACTTTCATTGTTAATAACGCCTTCGAGATTGCCAAGCGTGAGTTCATCACGATCGGTGGGAAAACGCTGCCGGAGTTTTTTGAACTGGGGGCGCCGGTCGAGATCAGTATGGGTTATGGTGATCAGGATACGCTCGACGTCATACTCGAAGGCATCATCACGGAAGTGCGCACGAGCTTTCCGTCTTCCGGACTGCCGCAACTCACGATCAGCGGCTCCGACCATTCCTACCCTCTCTCGAAAGGCTCGGCTTCGCAACCTTTTGATGGCAAGACCGACAGTGACATTGTTCGCCAGGTCGCTCAGAAGTTCAAATTAAAACCGAAAGTCGACGAGACAAGCGTAGTTCAACCCAGAACTGAGAGAAGTCAGGAGAACGCGCGGCAATTCGTGTCGCGGCTGGCGCAACGGAATGGCTTCGAATTCTTCGTCACCGCTGAGAAGGAACTTGTCTTTCGCAAGCCCGCCAACAACGAAAGAGCAGTGATCGAATTGGAATGGGGCCGTGGATTGTTGAGCTTCTCGCCGGAAATCAATCTCGACCAGCAAGTGACGCAGGTTGAAGTCCTTGGTTGGGATATTCAAGGCAAAAAACAGCTTGTCGGTCGCGCCAGAAGCGGTGACGAGCCGGGACGTGATAGCGGGCGACGCAGCGGCGCCCAGTATCTCGAGAAGATTTGCGATCGCGATCAGGGCACGCTGCGTGTGCGCGAGCCGGTCTTCAGCCAGCAGGAAGCCGACCAGCGCGCGAAGGCGATTCTCAAACGTCGCGCTGAAGGTTTTGTTGGTGGTCACGGCGAGAGCATTGGGATTCCCGAGCTCCAACCAAACGTCAACGTCAAGTTGGGTGGGCTGGGTAAGTTGTTCAATACGACTTTCTACGTTCATCAGGCCACTCATACCGTTGACTCATCAGGTTACAGAACGAGCTTCGAAGTAAAGGACACGACGATATGAACGACATGCTGGTCGACGATGAGCTGATGATACGAGAACCCGGCATGGTACACGGAGTTTCAGTGGCCACGGTGGTCCAGAACAAGGATCCGGAAAAACTTGGACGCGTGAAGGTGCGATTTCCGTGGCGCGAGAATCCTGACGAGAGTCACTGGGCCCGCATCGCCGTGCCGATGGCGGGCAACAATCGCGGTACATGGTTTTTGCCGGAAGTCGGAGACGAAGTGCTGGTTGCGTGTGATGCAGAACGAGTCGAGCACCCTTACGTGCTCGGCGCGCTTTGGAATGGTCAGGACGCGCCGCCGGAAACGAATTCGGACGGGAAAAACGACCTGCGGATGATTCGTTCGCGAAGCGGGCACGAGATCATTTTTGACGACGGCGCACAGGGTCGCATCGACATTCATTTGAAAGACAACCAGCGCCGGGTGCGGCTCGATCCCGACGGCATTCTGATCACTGACGACAGTGGCAACAAACTCGAGATCAAGTCGACGCCGGGAGAGATCACGATTAAGAGCAACACCAAGATCTCGCTGCAATCGACAACGATCGATATCAAGGCCGATGCATCGATGACGTTGCAGGCGTCGGGCACGCTGACGATTCAGGGAGCGCTCGTGAAGATCAACTAGGAGGAACGGATGGGCCAGCCGGCAGCACGTATTGGAGATCAGACCAGCCACGGCACACCGCTCGCGCCGGGTCCGGGCAGTGTGAACGTGCTCATCGGAAACAAGCCCGCGTGGCGCGTTGGGTCTGACTTTCATGCCTGCCCGCTATTCAACGGACTCGTTCCACATGTGGGCGGCGTGGTCGCATTGGGCAGCATGACGGTTTTGATTAACAACCTGCCCGCTGCACGAATGGGTGACTTCGTCGCCGAGGCGCCCCCCAACACAATCGTCCTCGGCGAGCCAACGGTCTTGATTGGTTGAGCCCGCGCAACGGGCGGAATGTAGGACTTGATACGAGCCCGCGAAGCGGGCGGAAGCATAAAGCCTGGGGCGCGAGCCCCAGGTCAGGTAGCAATTAATGATTCGAGCCCGCGATAGCGGGCGAAAGCTGCCGCCCGCTTCGCGGGCTCCATTGAAAACCAATCTCTCGATCCTGGGGCTTGCGCCCCAGGCTTTATGCTGCCGTCCGCTTCGCGGACTGAGGAACGAAATCCGCTTCGCGGACTGAGTGAATGAAATGGTTCTCGATCCTAAAGGTTTTCTTGGACGTGGTTGGAGCTTCCCGGTGCGCCTGGATGAAAAGGAAGGGACCATCCTCCTTTCAGAGCACGAACAGGACATCCGCGAATCGATCCGAATCATTCTCTCCACCGCCAAGGGCGAGCGCGTGATGCGTCCGGACTTCGGCTGCGGCATTCACGACCTGGTCTTTGAAGTTATCAACACGACGACGCTGACGCAGATCGAAACCAACGTGCTGCAAGCCCTCGCGCTATTTGAAGCGCGCATCGACGTCGTGCAGGTCACTGCTTTATCGGAGAACAGCGGCCTCGATGGCCAGTTGCGGATTTCGATCGATTACGTAATCCGCGGCACGAACAACCAGTTGAACTTTGTCTATCCGTTTTACATCAAGGAGCGAACGTAGCTTGATTCCCGCACCCGTAGTTGATGGTCGACGCTTTGAAAGCCTCCTCAGGGAGCTGCGCCAGTTCGCGCCTCACTACGTCCCTGATCTGAATCTCTCCGTCGAGGAGGGTGTCGGCGTCGCGCTGATGAAGATCGCCGCGCAACTCGCCGAAAAGATCGCAGTGCGTCTCGATCAAGCTCCGCAAAAACACTTCGTCGCGTTTCTCGATCAACTCGGTATCAATTTGCTGCCGGCGCGACCCGCGCGAGTGAATGTCACGTTCCGTCTCGCGTCAGGATTCGAACAATCCGTCTTCGTGCCAGCCGGAACGCGTGTCACCGCCCCTGGTGACGACGGGGATATCTCGTTCGAAACCACCGGCGAGCTGGTAGTGATCCCGGGAGCGTTGACAACTGCTTATGGGACCGATCCGGTAAACGATTTGATCTTTCACCATCCGCCGGGCTTTCTCGATCAGGTTCCACGCACGCCGACTGAGCTCGAGTACACGATCCAGTCGTTTGTGCCCGCCAAGTCAACGCGGCTGCAGCTCAATCACACGACGGAGCTCACGCCCGGTGCGTTCATCGTGATCGATGAAACCGAGAAAGCGGTGATACAGAAAGTTGACGAGGGCGGCTTCATCACGCTGACGAATCCCGTAACGCAGGACTTCACACCCGGCACGACGGTCCTGCCGATCAGAGACTTCGAAGTTTTCGACGGCATCGATCTTCAGGAGCACGTGCTCTTCCTGGGTCATACAGGCATTTTCAACGTCAAGGAAGAAGTCGAAATCAAGCTGTCAGTCGAGTTGAGTGACGCCGAGCTCGAGCCGCTGGATCTTGTTTGGCAGTTTTGGACCAAGCGCGAGAACCAAATACCCGAGCAGGACGACCATTGGGAAGATCTGAAAGTAGTGCTCGACGGCACTGCGGGCCTTTCATCGAGTGGTGAGATTGTTCTGGTGAAGGAGAAGGGTCTCGAGATTAAGACCCTGAAGATCGCCGGGCGTGAGAGTCGCTGGATCAGAGCGAAACTGCGGGAGAAGCTCACGACGCCCGTGAGAGCGCTTCCGGAGATCGAGACGATCCAGGTCGGCGTCAACACTCCCAAAGGTGCAAATCTTATTTTCGCGGACCAGGGTTTCTATAACGCAACCCCGCTGGACGTAAAAGTTGATCCAGGTGTTGGATTCTTTCCTTTCGGCACTGAGCCAAGACAGTTCGATCAGTTTTACATCGCCAGCAAAGAAGCGTTTTCAAAACGAGACGCGAATGTCCGGCTACATTTTGATGTAGATTTACAGACTCTTGCAGCTCCTTCAGTGGTGCAGTTGACCAACGGGCTTCGCGCCTACGCGATCGGATTGCGCCGCCGCCTGTATGAGCTGAATGAGTCCGGAAGCTTCAACATTCTGGGCACCCCGGAATCACCGTTTGTACCCCTGAAGGGCTCGCGACCTTCAGCCCTCATCATTAAATCAACGGCGGAGATCCTTAATTTCGTTACCACCGAAGACACTCTCAACACCCAGGATCCGGATAACAAAATTTGGGTCCACAAACATCAGTCTAATCAAGCTACAGGAACCTGGACCGACCTGGATGCGCCTCCGCAAACACAGAAGAAGCTCCTGTTTAGTCCGACGGCTGTGTTTATGCCGAATCAGGCTGACATGGCGAGAGTTTTTGTAGTCGGCGCGGACGGTCAGCTTTACTCGCGCATACATGACGGTGGGGGGTGGGAGTCTCACGTTGCACCGGATGGAATCAAGTTCGATTCACCTCCGTTCGTTGTGACAACAGCTTCTTCGATCTCTGTTTTCTTAACCGGCAATGGAATAGTGCACTGGTTGACTCTCGAGGTTCCGGCAGCGGCGGGTGGCCCACTACAGCCAAAATGGAAATTGCTCAGGCAAGGCAACGTGAGCTTTACAGCGACGTACCGGCCTTTTGCGCAGTTGTTCACCACGGACGCAGGAGTACAGGCAAAAGTCTTCGTGTTTGGCTTCCTGGATCAGACTGACAAGACCAGTGGAAAGTTATTCGAGTGTGACACCAGATCGGAGTCGAGCGACGGTACATTCCACTGGGACGACCGGGGCCAACCAACGCCAGCCGCAGTCACTGACACTGCTCCCGAAGCACACGCGCCTAATGGGTATCTTGGCAACATAGGCGAGAGAAACCTCGATTTAGAAGATAAACACATCTTTTTGCGCAGCGTCGATGGCCACCTGTACGAAAGAACTGATCAGGGCTGGGAAGACCGCATGCGCACGGATGATCCAAACCTCCGCGACTCTCCCGCAATCAACACGGTACCGCCTCCTTCAGATGCTTCGACGGCAGACCCCGTCAAGCTCAATGTGTTTTTAGCGAGTGGGCGAAACTCACTTGTCAGGTGGGACTTCGAGATACGGGCCTTTGAGATTTCGCCGAATGATCGTGATCGAGGAGTTCCACTGGATGAACACGCCTCCGATGACCACGAGCTGTATAAAGACAAAGATATAAAGATTTCTTTCAGAGATCAGCCCGATGAGACTCGAAAGATTCGCGCTTATGACGGTGATCTCGCGCTGGTTCGACTCAAAGATCAACTTAGTAACCTTAGTAATGCTTCCACCTGGGAAATTGAAGTCACATCCACTCGAAAAGATAAGGGAGACATAGGAGACGAGGCCGACAGGATCTTCGTTGTTCACGATCCGGACAATACGATCGTGCCGCTCTTGGTTCGCATCAACGATAACTTCGAGGATCTCAATCGTTATAGTGGTCGAACGGGCCTGGTCATTGATGTAGACCCAGGCGATCTCATTGGCATCTACGGTCTCATCGTTGGTGGCTCCGGCGAATTTCCTTCACCCGAAGATACGGGCACAGTTCCGGAGCTCTCATGGGAATACTGGAACGGCACCGGATGGCTCTCCATTCGCGAGGTCAGCGATAGCACACGCAATCTACTTCGCAATGGTGATGTCACGTTCCCGGTACCGAACGACATCCAGCCAACGGAAGTTGCAGGACAGGAAAACTTCTGGGTTCGGGCGCGGCTCGCCGGCGGTGATTACGGGCGTGAGACTTTCAAGATCGTCTCCGATAATAAAACTCCTCCAACCCAAACCGTGGTTTCGGACAAGAGTAGTCTGCGCCCGCCGAAAGTTCGCGCACTCGGCATTGCTTACCAGGCTAAGCCGGTTGCTCCCGAGATCTGTCTGACCTTCAACAACCTCGATTACCTGGACCAGACTGCTGCGGCCCAGGCGCCCGACTCACGCTTTTTACCATTCACGACGCTCGAGGAAAAGTCGCTCACGATCTTCTTTGGTTTTGACAAACCTTTCCGGACCGGACCAGTGCGAATACTGCTCGACGCCGCCGAGCGCAATGTCGATGAGGACCGCCGTCCGGAGTTCGCCTGGTTCTTTCGTAAAGATCGGATCTGGAAACCACTCGACGCGAACGATGACAGTCTTGCACTTACGCGCCAGGGAATTCTCACGCTCTCGGCCTCCGAAGAGCTGACGCGAGAGATTCGTTTCGGTGAGCCGCTCTTCTGGATCAGGGGAACGTTGCGAACGGAGCGTATCTCTCAAGCCAAATACCCGCTGCCGTTGTTGCGCGGCATCTTTCCAAACACGGTCGCCGCTTCTCAGGGTCAAACCATCGTTGACGAGATCGACGGCTCAGGCGACGGCGAGCCGAACCAAACTCACGCGCTGCAACATCCCGACGTGCTCGATAACGAAGACATTCGCGTCCAGGAAGCAATCTCCGTCGAAGAACGAGAGCAGATCGAGCGCGAGAGCGGTAAGGACGCTGTCACCGATCGCGAAGACATCGGCGGCACGTGGGTGCGCTGGAGAGAAGTCAAAGCTCTCTTCGATTGCGGCGAAGAGGACCGTTGCTACGAGATCGATCGCGCCGCGGGCATTCTCCATTTTGGCGATGGCGTACACGGACAAAAAGTGCCGGCCGGAGTCGACAACATACGCGCTTTCAAATATCGCACTGGCGGCGGCGCAATCGGAAACGTTCCCGCAAACAAGATCGCCACACTCGCAACTGCGGTCGCCGGAATCGAATCAGTTTTCAATCCGACGCCGGCCGGCGGCGGCTCTGACAAAGCAACGACGGAAGAGATGCTCACGATTGGACCACGTCACATTAGCCATCGCGATCGCGCCGTTTCCGCCGAAGATTTCGAGGAGCTCGCCTTCGAAGCGTCGCGCCAGGTCGCCAAGGTTCGCTGCCTGCGCACCACCAATCTCGAGCTCAGTGGGGCAGGCCGGCCTGATCCGTGTGACCCCGAACAGCGCCATGAGGCGTTGGAAGAGCCCGGCTTTGTCAGCCTGATCGTCGTGCCTGACTCGACGGATCCGCAGCCGTGCCCGTCGCTCGAGCTTCGTCGCACGTTGAAAGATTACCTGCGTGAGCGCGCGCCGAGCATCGTCGCGAGTGGCGAGCGTCTCGTGGTCCGACCGCCCGACTACGTCGCAGTCGGAATCCAGGCAACGATCTTCGTCACCTCGATCGAAAAGGCTGCCGAGGTTGAAACCGCTGCAAGGAAAGCAGTCGAGCAGTTTCTTCATCCGGTGCATGGTGGTCCGGATGGCAAAGGTCAGGAGTTTGGACGGCCGATCTTGAAGTCGGACGTCTTCGCACTGCTCGAACGAATCACGGATATCGATCGAGTTGAAGACCTGAAGTTTTTGTTTCGCGGTCGCTCTGATCCGGAACGGGTGGAGATTGGACCAAACGAATTGCTCTCAAGTGGCAAGCACGAGTTGAGTGTAACGGCGAAGAAGGATGGTGGCCTGACTTGAACTGCTTCTCTGTGCAACCTCTGTGTTCTCTGTGTCTCCGTGGTGATTTCCGCCAATACAAACCACAGAGACACAGAGAACACAGAGGTTGCACAGAGAATTAAAAAAATATGCCTCTCGAAATTC
>Ga0134121_10002157_pt1 | contig 17318 bp, 14 predicted proteins | sample KB301_FD_96463 | JGI IMG/M metagenome (GOLD analysis project Ga0134121, IMG submission 96463) | Terrestrial soil microbial communities without Nitrogen fertilizer from Kellogg Biological Station, Michigan, USA - KB3-0-1 | ecosystem: Environmental > Terrestrial > Soil > Unclassified ... | reverse complement strand
CCGTGCCACCAGGACGAGCCTGCCGTCCGGCACGATCACGCCGAGGGTCTGCCCGGTGGCGACGAACGCCCCGGGGCGCAGGTCCGCGGCTTCGGCCACGATGCCGGCGATGGGAGCGCGGACCAGGCGCCGGTCCACCTCGATCTCGAGACGGCCGAGCGATTCGCGCACGGCGCGGCTCTCCCCGTCCAGCCGTTCGAGATCGGCGAGCAGGCGCTGGCGCTGCGCGCCCCTCTCCCTCTCCTTCACGCTTTCATTGCGTCCGAGCTGCTCGACGGCCGCCCGCGCGCTCGCCGCCGCCGCCGTCTGGCGCTCGGCCTCCGACACTCCGCGCGTGGCATCGCGCGGGGCGACGAGCCCTTCCTTCGAGAGCTGTTTCAGCCGGCCGGCCTCGTCGCGAAGGTAGCTCGCCGGCGCCTCGGACTCGCGCAGCCGGGCCCGGGCGGCGTCGAGCGCGGCTTGCGCCGCGGCGCGCTCTTCGGCTGCCGCGCTTTCCAGCAGCGCGAGCTCGGCGCTCCGGGCCCGCGCCTCGCGCTCCAGGGAGGTGAGGTGCGTCTCGGCCTCGTGCTTCGTCGCCCTCTGCGTCCCGGCCTCGATGCGGACGAGCACGTCGTTCGCCTCGACGCGGCGGCCGGGCGCGAGCGAGCTCTCCACCAGCAGCCCGTCGATCGGCGCCTGCAGGGGGTGCGGCGCCCGCTCGGCCTCCAGCCGTGCCGACGCCGAGACCTCGTAGAGCGGGAGGCGCGCGAACACCAGCCACGCGGCCCAGGCGGCGAGCACGGCCACGGCCAGAGCCAGGGAGACGACCGCCTGCCGCGAGCGGTCGGCGGACAGGGCGGCGGCGGTGCGGCCGAAGGTTGGGTGCATGACGACTCCTCTGCTCCTACCCGAGAGAACGAAATCGGGACGGAAATCCGCTCATGCGAACAAGACTCACAAAGTCGCGCTACCGCAGCCCCTCGACCAGGTACAGCGCGGAAAGGAAGGTTCTCGCGTCATAGGCATACGCCTCGCCGCCCGGGGTCATCAGGACGGTCCGAATGGAGGAACCGACGGAATCGGCCAGGCGCAGCTCCTTGAAACGCCGGCGCTGGCCCGTCGCGAGGTCGATCTCGTCGATTCCCAAGCGTTTGCCCTCGGTCCACCGCCCCAGGTAAAGGGCTTGCCCGTCCGCACGCCACTGGATCGGCCGCTCCGGGAACTCGCTGGGAATGGTGCGCGGCTCGCCGCCGCCGAGAGGATAGATCCGCACTCCCTCGCGATCCGCCGTGGCAACCCTGGAGCCGTCGGGGGAAGGCACCGCGACCAACGGGCCCGGCGGGAGGAACGGCCGCGCCTCCTTCGCCCCGACGTCCATGAGGTAGAACCGAAAGCCCTTCCCTGGCTCGGTGCCACCAATCAGGAGTTGCCTGCCGCCGGGCAACCATTGCGCTTCGTTGACGTCCATGGCGGTCGGTGGCAGCGCTCGAGGCTCGCCGGTTCCGGTCGGCAGGAGGAACAGGCGCTTGGAGTCGGTGGCGCTGCGCGCCAAGGCCCAGCGCCCATCGGGCGACAGCGCCAGGGCCTTGCCGTCGCCCAGTCGCACCGCGGGCGAGCCGTCGGTGCCGCGGAGATAGACGGACATCCGCTCGCCGCCTCCCTGGCCCGATTCGCTGAACAGAACCCAACGTCCATCTACCGAGAGGTCCGCCAGATCGGAAGTATCGAACCACGAGAGGTCCCGCTCCTCCGTCTCTCCCGGCGCCCGCGCCACCAGCGAGGTCCGCCGGCTGCTCTGGGTCAGGAGCGCGCGACCATCAGGGGCGACGTCGAGCAGGGCCAGCGCGTCCGGAGCGCGCAGGAGCGGCCGGACCTCGCCGCCGCGGGTGAGAGCATAGAGGCCGGACGTCCCTCCCGGTTGGGCGGCGGCAAACCAGAGCTCCCGGCCATCAGGCGCCCATGCCACGCAGCCGCGAGCGTACGACGCATGGACTACGGGCACCTTCCAGCCGCCGGACTGGGTCACGATCTTGCCGGCTCGATCCACGATGACGACGACCTGCTGCGCGCCCGCGCGAGCCTCACAGAAAGCCAGGGCATCCCCGGCCGGAGCCACCCGCAGATCCCAGGTTTCGTTCTCCGAACGCCAGATCGACTTGCCGCGCGGATACTCGACCTGTGTCCCGTGCTCGTCGTCGCGCAGGAGCGCGAAGGTTTCGCCGCCGGGCGCCCAATCGAACGAGTAAGGGTAGATCGACTTCAGGATCGGGCGCGGCGCACCGCCGGCCAACGCCACCCGGGCGAGGGTTTGCCCCGCAAGAGCGCCGCCCTTCGTCCATTGCAGTAGGTCGATCAGCATCTCACCCTTGGGCGAGATCGAATGGAGGGTGGCGGATGGCAAGCCGAGCGGCCGAGACTCGGGACTGTCGGTGCGGGTGGTGAAGAGCTCGTGTCGCCGCCCCTCGAAACTAGCGGAGTAGATGATCGTCTGGCCGTCGGGAGCGAACCGCGCATTGGTGACGTAGCCGCGGCGAAACGTCAGGCGCTTGAAACGCGGCAGCTCTCTCCGGCTCCAAGGCTGTTGAGCGAGAAGGCCGATGAGCAAGCCCACCGCGAGGAGCAGGCAGGCCACGGCTCCGGCGAGGAGGAGGCCGCGGCGGCGGCGCATCGGAGCTACCGGAACCATCGGAGTCACGGGCGCCAGAACGAGGCTCTCCAGATGGAAGGCGAGATCGTTGGCCGACTGGAAGCGGCGGTCCGGATCTTTGTCGAGACAGCGATGGACGAGACGTGCCAACTGTGGGCCGGCCGCCGGGCACAGACTCTCCAGAGGCGCCGGCTCCAGGTTGATCACGGCGAGGAACGCCTCGAGCGGCGTCCCGCCGGGAAACGCCGGGCTGCCGGCGAGCATCTCGTACAGCACGGCTCCCAGGGAGAAGAGATCCGAGCGGTGGTCGCAGCTCTTGCCCTGGGCCTGCTCGGGCGACATGTAGCCGACCGTGCCGATCACGGCGTTTTCCGCGGTCAAGCGCAACGACATCGACTCCGCGCCGTCCCGCGGCGCCGTGAACGCCGCGATGCCGAAGTCGAGGACCTTCATCTGCCCGCCGGCGGTCACGAACAGGTTCTCGGGTTTGAGGTCGCGGTGGACGATGCCCTGCGCATGCGCCACCGCGAGGCCGCGGGCCGCCTGCACGGCAATGTCGACCGCGGTCGCCACCGGCAGCCTGCCGCGCGCGAGGCGCTGTCTCAAGGTCACACCGGTCAGCAGCTCGGTGACGGCGAAGGCCGTTTCGCCGTTTCGCCCAATGTCGAAGATCGTCAGGATGTTGGGGTGGGACAAGGCCGCGAGCGCCTTGGCCTCGCGCTCGAAACGTTTCAGGGCGGAGCCGTCCTGGCTCAAGCGCACCGGCAGCACCTTGATCGCCACGCGACGCGCGAGCCGGCTGTCGAACGCCTGATAGACCTCGCCCATGCCGCCTTCGGCGAGCTTCCTCTCGATCTTGTACGGCCCCAGGACCTCGCCTTCGGCGATGGCCTGGCCTGGGCCCGGGAGCCGCGGCGGCTCGCCGTCCAGGAAGCCATTGCCATCGGAGGCGGCGAGCAGGGCCTCGATCTCCCGCCGCAAGGCCGGGTTGCCGCCGCACCGGAGATCGAGAAAGGCGGCCCTCCGGTCAGCCGGCAGATCCAGAGACTCGGCGAGGAGGGCCTTGGCCTCGCGCCATTCGTCGGGAGTCAATCCGCCAGCCTCCGGTCGCTCAGCTTCAGGTACAGCCAGGCCCGGGCCGTGGCCCACTCGCGCTTGATCGTGGCGGTCGAGAGGCTCAAGGCCGCCGCCGTCTCCTCGATGCCGAGCCCGGCGAAGAAACGCAGCTCGACGATCCGCGCCTGACGCTCGTCGAGCCGGCCCAGCTCCGCGAGGGCGGCGTCCAGATCTTCGAAATCGACATCCCGCGACGGCACGCTGGCGATCCCTTCGTCGAGCGTCACCCGCACGGCGACGCCGCCCCGCTTGGCGGCGTTGTGCGCCCGGGCATGGTCGACGAGGAGCTGGCGCATCACCTTCGCCTCCAGGCCGAAGAAGCCGGCGCGGTCCGCGAACGAGAGGCCGCTCTGCCCGGCGAGCTTGAGGTACGCCTCGTTGACCAACGCCGTCGGCTGGAGGGTGTGCCCCTTCGATTGGCGTCGCATGTAAACCGCTGCCAGCCGGCGCAGCTCGTCGTAGAGCAAAGGCAATAGCTCCCCGATCGCCTGGGTATCGCCTGCGCCCCAGCGTTGGAGCAGCCGTGTCACATCGCCCGAGGACCTCATGGCCGTCAGCGCCTGGAAAAACCTCACCCCCGCCGAAACCCTGATCTGGAGCTGGTTATCAGTTTTGGATTATATCCTGAGTTCGGCTGGATGCCACGTGTTGGAGGCTCTGCCGAACGGCGTCCGTCGTACGCTATCTTTCTTATCACTTGGAGGGTCGGATGACTGCACTGGTCGGCTTTCATCACGTCGACGTATTCACGCCCTGTCCTTACAGCGGCAATAGCCTCGCCGTGTTTCCTGACGCCGCCGGCCTCACGGGATTTCAGATGGAGCGGATCACCAAAGAGCTGCGCCACTTCGAGTCGATCTTCCTCGAACAGGAGGGAGGCGAGCGAGCCTACCGGGCCCGGGTCTTCGACCTGATCGAGGAGCTCGATTTCGCGGGCCACCCGGTGATCGGCGCCGCGTGCGTGCTTCATGACCTTCGCGGAGTCGGCCAGACCGAGCGCTGGACGATTCACCTGAAAGCCCGGACGGTCACCGTCGAAACCCGGCGGCGCGGGCCGAGAGTCTACGCAGCAGTCCTCGATCAGGGCGCGCCGGAATTCCTCTCGACACCGGCTCACGAAATGGCGAACGAGATCGCGTCATGGTTCTCGCTCTCGGTGGACGACCTCGATCCGGAGTTGGTTCCCGAGGTCGTCTCGACCGGTTTGCGCTACCTTGTGCTGCCGGTCCGCAGTGAAGCGCTGGCTCGGGCTCGCATCGCCAGGAGGGACCTCGAAGTCGAGCTCGCGAAGCTGGGGGCGCAGTTCGCGTACCTGCTGGACGCACGGACACTCGAGGGCCGGCACTGGAACAACGATGGTCTCGTCGAGGACGTGGCCACGGGCAGCGGCGCCGGCTGTGCGGCCGCCTACCTTCGCCGGTACGGCCTCATCGCCGATGGCGAGGCCGCGACGCTACGCCAGGGCCGCTTCACCGGCCGGCCGAGCGAGATTATCCTTAAGGCGCACGGCACGGGTACCGAAATCCGCTCTGTCGAAGTCGGCGGCGACGTTGCCCTCGTCGGCGAAGGGCGCCTCGACGTTTTGCCGGAGTGAGATTCATCTCAACTTATCAAGGAGGCCTCAGACAATGAAACGACTTCTAATCGCTATGGGTATCGCCGTCATGGCTGCGTCCATGGGTTTTGCCCAAGCCAAGAATGAAACGGCAGCTCCAGGCGCAGCGGAGGCTTTGGCGGACGTACGTCGCGCCATTGACAAGGGAAACGCGCAGTGGAGCGAGGGCTGGGCGAAAGGCGACGCGGCCATGGTCGCCGCCATCTTCGCCGACGACGGCGTCCAGCTGGCGGGCAGCGGCAAGCTCATCAAGGGCCGCCAGCAGATCATGGAGCGTCAGAAAGCCGCCATGCAGGGTTCTGACCCCGGCGTCAAGGTGACGGTGACTACCGTGAACGTCTGGTTGGACGGCGACGTCGCCTACGAGACCGGAAAGTACAAGTATGAGTACACCGAGAAGGGAAAGCCCGGCAAGGACGAAGGGCGGTATGTGACGATTTGGAAACGCCAGAAGGACGACTCGTGGAAACTGACCATGGATATGGGGGTGCCGCAGGATTAGCGGAAGGGTGGGTGGCCCTGCCTGGGCCGCGAGCCCTGTCTCTTTCACCCGCTGACCGGTGGGTTTGCTTCTCCGCCGGCCGGGGTCCCCCTGGAGCTCGCGTCCCGGGTCTAGCTGCTCATTGATCCTGCATCACCAGGTACGTGCAATGCATGTAGTAGCAGGACTCGTCACAGTGACAGGTGGGGCTAACCGCGGCCGCGGCCGCGGCTTGTTTGACGGAAATGGATCTGTTGGCTGGGGTCCGCAGGCCGGCGACGAAGTTGGAGGGACCCGGCAGGAAGGTGTCCGGCAACCGGTCGCCATCCGTGTCGACCTTGACGACGCTGGCGCCGCGCTTGTTGAGCAACTCCGGCTTGTCTGACCAAACAGCCTTGGGATCGGCGGCGAAGCGCAGCTTCCGCGACAGCTCGAGCGGCTCGCGGCTCGGCCCGGAGACCGGGGTGAAGATCATCTTGACGTTGACCCAGATGGGAGACAGGAAATGCCCGCCGTTCTCGTCGTTGCGGATGATCTTCATGTGGGTGATCGGCTGCTCGCCGTCGAGGGTCACGCGCACGTTGAAGGCACCGCAGGAGGTCTTGACCGGGGCCGCGCCTTCGAAGGACAGGGCACGGACCTGAAGCCGGGTTACCGCGACCCCATTCTCGTTGAAGACGGCGTCGTCGAGGCGCTGAACGACGGTGTCGGTGACGCCGAGCGACCCGTTGGTCGCCACCGGGACACCGCGAAAGACGATCCTGCCGGTGAAGGGCGCCGACTTGGAGCAGAAGAAGCCCGCCGGGATCGGGGCCTTGGAAAAGTCGCGGAAGGTCGTGCCATTCCCCTTGGTCTGCCAGAGGTCGATTCCATTGTAGATGACGCGCTCGGCCGCGAAAGCGGGAGCAACGAGGAGCACGGCGAGAGCGACGGCGGAGACTACGAGAAGACTTCTCTTCATAATCCTCTCCTTTGAGTTCCGAATGAACCGTCGGCGGAGTCGTCCAATGCCTTCGGACCGGCGGAGACAAGGGGGCACCGGGCCGGCCTTCGACGATTCCGTCTCTTCGCGTGAAGCGAAAGATCTTTACAAGGTAATCCTGAAATTTACTTTCGTCAACAGGTTTCTACGTTCTTCTGAAGCGGTAGCGTAGGGAGACGACAAGCAGCCGGGTTGCCCTGGGAATATTTCTTGGAAGCGAGACTGTGACGGCGTCGCGCCGGTGTTGACGCACAACTGGCGAGGTTCCGATTCAGCGGTGTAAGCTCCCCTACTCGAAGGCATGTCTATGGAAGCCAAACCTACCGACCTATCCGAAAGATGAAATGAAACCGGCACAAGAAGCCCTCGAGCGCCTCCGGCAGGGCAACGGCCGCTTCGTCGCCAACCTCGGCAGCCACGAGGCTCTGCTGAGCGGTTCGCGGCGGCTCGAGCTGACGCAGCAGCAAGAGCCCTTTGCGATCGTTCTCGGCTGCTCGGATTCCCGGGTGCCCGCCGAGCTCGTGTTCGACCAGGGTCTGGGTGATCTGTTCGTCATTCGCGTCGCCGGCAATATCGTCGCTCCGTCGCAGGTCGGGAGCGTCGAGTTCGCGGCTTCCCGCTTCGGCACCCGGCTGGTGGTCGTGCTGGGGCATTCGCAGTGCGGGGCCGTGCGGGCGACTCTTGAAGAGCTGCAGCGTCCTCTCGACAATCGATCCCGCAACCTCCGCTCGATCGTCGATCGCATCCGGCCTTCGGCGGAAGGCTTGCTGAAGGCCGGTGGCGAGCATGATTTCGCGGCCTTGCTGCGAAAGGTGACGCGAGCCAACATCAACGCTTCGGTCGATCACCTTCGGCACGGCTCCGAAATCCTGGAACAATTGATCCGGGACGACAATCTCCTCGTGATCGGCGCCGAGTACTCCGTGGAGACCGGAGTCGTCGAGTTTTTCGAAGAAGATGAGGTCTCTCGATGACCGATCCGACGCCACTGAACCCGGCGATTCCTGATCCGCGCCTCGACTCGATGTTCCCGACACTGAACCCGGCCCAGGTCGCGCGGATCGCGGCGCACGGCCGGGTGCGCCCGATTCAAGAAGGCGAGGTGCTCTTCGAGCCTGGGGACCAGGGCGTGCCGTTCTTCCTCCTCAGGGCCGGCGAGGTCGTGATCGTCCGGCCCACCGGCACCTCTGAAACGCTCGTCACGACGCTAGGGGCCGGCCAGTTCACCGGCGAGGTCAACATGCTTTCTGGCCGGCGCACGCTCGTCCGGGCGCGGGTGACCGCGCCCGGCGAGGTGATCGAGCTGGACCATGAGCACATCCTGGCCCTGGTGCAGACCGACTCCGAGCTCGGCGAGATCGTCATGCGGGCCTTCATCCTGCGGCGGGTGGAGCTCATCGCGCACGGGTTTGGCGACGTCGTCCTCGTCGGCTCCAGCCATTCCCTCGGCACGCTGCGCATCAAGGAGTTCCTGACCCGCAACGGCCATCCGTACACCTATATCGATCTGGACCGTGACGACCGTGTCCAGGACCTGCTGGATCGCTTCCATGTGGAAATCACGGATCTGCCCGTGCTGATCTGTCGCGGCGAGGCGGTGCTGCGGAATCCGGACAACGAGCAGATCGCCGATTGCCTCGGCTTCAACGACGCGATCGATCCGGCGCACGCACGCGACCTGGTGATCGTCGGCGCCGGGCCCTCGGGACTGGCGGCCGCCGTGTTCGGCGCCTCGGAAGGTCTGGACGTCCTGGTGCTGGAGGTGGACTCGCCGGGGGGACAGGCGGGCTCGAGCTCGAAAATCGAGAACTATCTCGGCTTTCCCATGGGCATCTCGGGCCAGGAGCTCGCCGCGCGCGCCTATACCCAGGCCCAGAAGTTCGGCGCCCAGGTGATGATCGCCAAGGGCGCCCGCCGGCTCACCTGCGACCGCCGGCCGTATACCCTCGAAGTCGATCCCGAGCAGCGGATCCCGGCGCGCACCGTCATCCTGGCGACGGGAGCCCGGTACCGCAAGCTTCCGCTCGCGGATTTGTCGCGGTTCGAAGGCGCGGGTATTTACTATGGTGCAACCCACATCGAGGCGCAGCTTTGCGGTGGGAACGAGGTGATCGTGGTGGGAGGAGGAAATTCAGCCGGCCAGGCGGCGGTCTTTCTCGCCCAGACAGCACGGCGGGTGCACATGCTCATCCGATCAGCCGGGCTGGCGGAAACCATGTCGCGATATCTGATCCGGCGGATCGAAGAGAGCCCCGCGATCGTGCTGCGCACGCATACGACGATCACGGATCTCGAAGGAAATGATCGTCTGGAGCGCGTACGGTGGAGGAACGATCAGTCCGGAGCTCATGAGACTCACGACATCGGCCATGTCTTCGTCATGACCGGCGCCGATCCCAGCACCGACTGGCTGAACGGTTGCGTCGCGCTCGACGCCGGAGGCTTCATCAAGACCGGTCCAGATCTGTCGCCGGACGATCTTGCCGCCGCGAGCTGGCCGCTCGCCCGTGCCCCCCATCTTCTCGAAACGAGCCTGCCCGGAGTCTTCGCCGTGGGCGACGTCCGGGCCGGCAACGTAAAACGAGTGGCCTCGGCGGTGGGCGAAGGATCGATTGCGGTATCCTTTGTTCATCGCGTGCTCAACGAATAGGAGGGGAGCCATGCCAGGCAGTCTTCGGTCCTCGCGACTGGCCGTACGGTGCTCGGTCGTGCTGGTGTGGGCGCTGGCGGCCAGCTCTCTCGCCGCAGCGGCGCCGCGCTGGATGCCCGTCGGTCCCCCGGCGGTCCCTCTGTGGTCGCGCCTGTTCCTCGATCCGGCGGGCGGCGGCGGACGCGGCTATGCCCTGACCGCAGCCGGTCTGTGGCGCTCGACGTCCCTCGGTTCCTGGCGCAGCATTCAGGTCGGCCTCGACGGCATGACGCAGGCTTTCGCCTCCGATCCGCACCGCCCGGGAAGGCTCTACACAGTGGTCTTGGAGCTCGACGACAGCACTTCGGTTCGCCGTAGCGACGACTTCGGCGATCACTGGAGCGTCGTCTTCCACTCCTCTTATGGCTCCTCGTTCAGCGCCCAGGATCTCCAGGTGGATCCGTTTACGCCGGACACGGTCTACTGGCTCTCCGACTCGGTCCTCTTTCGAAGCCAGGACGGCGGGCGAACCTGGCAGGACATCCAATATGGAACCGTCTTTGCCCTGGCGCCGGACCGCCCGGGAACCGTGTACTCCGTCTCCGGGGCAGGCTTCTATACCTCGGTGGACGGCGGCAAGACGTGGTCCGAGCCGACCTTGTTCGAGGGTCCTTTCTCGCCGCAGGGGATGGTCGCCACCCGGGCTCCCCGCACCCTCTACGTCTGGGCGCGCGACGCAGGCCCCTTCAGCCCTTGCTTCGTGCGCAGCAGCGACGAAGGGGCGACTTGGAAGCCTTCCCTGACGCAAAACCACTGTGGTTCGCCGGCGATCGACCCCAACGATCCGCTCACCGTCCGCATCGTGGTTCTCGCCGACATGATGGCGCAGCTCTGGGTGTCGCGAGACGGCGGCGAAAGCTGGACGAACGCGGGCGAGGTACCGGGCGTTGGTGATGTGTACAACCTGCCCGGTCAGGGGCTGGCGCTGGCGACCGAGAAGGGCGTCTTCCGCGCCGCCACCGAGCAAGGACCCTGGCAGCCGGTCAACCACGGCTTCGCGGCGGCGGAGATCGGGACCGTCCTGCCGATCGAGCGCGGCCTCCTCGCGGCTCCGGTCGTGTCCCCGTATGGACCCAGGTCACCGGTGATCCCCCTCCTCGTCACGTCGGATCTCGGGCGGACCTGGAGCGGCTCGACGCTGAGCAACCCGATCACCCTGGCCGCCGATCCGGGCGATCCGCGGCACGTGATCGCCTCGGCCGTCCGCTTCGAAGAGGGAGGCGTCAGCCATTCGCGCCTGCTCGAGAGCCTCGACGGCGGCAGCTCCTGGAAGGGCGTGGTCGACCCGCAGGTCGAGCTGTCGTGGGATCTCTTCCGCAGCCTTGCCGTCGATCCTTTCGACCGGCGGACGCTCTATGCCGGCAATCTATTTGGTGGTTTTCATCGCAGCGACGACGGCGGCCGGACCTGGCACGACTTGAACGCCGGCCTGCTGCTCGGCGGCTGCCATCACTACTACTGCGACTCGAACTGGGTGTCCGCGATCCTGCCGGATCCCAGGAAGAGCGGTACGGTCGCCATCCTTTTCGAGCGGCAGGTCTATGCCAGCATCGACCGTGGGTCCAACTGGCAGCGGCGCGGATTGGCGCCGCGGCCGCGCTCCGGCTCCGTTATGGCCCTGACGCGCGAGGCCCAGGGCGCCCTGGTGGCGGTGCTGTCCCCGACCGCCGGGCCCGACGCCGACCGGCTGGGCCTCATCTTCCGGAGCACGGACGAAGGCCTCACCTGGACGCAAGCCGGACGGCTGCCCCGCGTGGTTCCTTCAGGACGGGCGCAGGAGGTGACCGGCATCCTGGTCACGCCGGCCGGTCTCTTCGTCGGCACGAACTTCATGGGCGTTCTACGGAGCACGAACGGCGGACGCACCTGGAGCTCGTTGAACGCCGGACTGCCGCTGCCCGCCGTCTCGTCGCTGGCGGTCAACCCGGTCGACCCCACGCACCTCTACGCGACGGTGCCGCAAAACGGGATCTACACGATCCAGGCGGCACCGTAGATTTCTGAGGCTCGGACCCGTTTTTTCATTGAAAAAACTCCAATTCCGGAGCCCGGGGAAGTTTTCGCCCGGGCCGGAGGGTTTTTTCTCGCTCCGAGCCTTGTTTGCATGTCCCGGAGCGCTTTACCAGCCTCGAAACTCTTTTCTCAGCCTGAAAGCTCTTCTTTCCTGGGTCTCGACTGTTTTCTCATTGTCATTACGGTTTTGGGTGAGCAAAAGACGCCCCAGACAATGAAAAAACGGCCGGGAACATTGGAAAAACCGTTTTCACATTGTTGGAGAGCTTCGGCACAATGAAAAAATCGTCCACCACAATAAGAAAACGATTTTCACAATGTTCTTGGCTTCCGGAACAATGCAAAACCGATTTTCACGATGTTTTTTTCGCTCCGCGCGCAACGTAAGACGTCGCGCTAGGGCTGTCGTCCGCGATCCTGCAACTGGCGGATCATCTCCCTGTAAAGGCCGACAGCTTCCTGAAGCTCGCGCTTCGCCACTCGCTCAGCGGGCGTGTGGGCGACGTGAATGCTGCCGGGACCCAGGAGGAAGGGGTCGCCCCAGGCGCTGAGACGGGGAATGTCGGTCGTGTAGTTGACGAAGGAGGTTTCGAAACCGGGGAGGACTCCGAGCTGGATGGCCGGAGTCTCGCGGATCTCGGCGATTCGCACCCCGGGGACGGCGTGGACGGCCGCCGCGATCCGCCGCCGCAGGTCCGCCGTGTCGCCCACGGTGCGGACGGTGATCTCGGCCCGCGCCTGATCCGCCACCACGTTGGGCGCCCGGCCGCCGGTCAAGGTGCCGATGTTGAGCGTCGTATCCCCCAGGACGGGATCGGTGGGCAGCTGCAGGCCCCGCAGCCGGGCCAGGACGTCGAGCAGCTTGTCGATCGCCGAATCGCCGAGCTCCGGATAGGCGGAATGGGCGGCCCGGCCTTCCGCTTCCAGCGCCAGGTAGAGATAGCCCTTGGAGCCCAGGGCCAGCCGGTTCTCCGTGGGCTCGCCGTTGATCAGGTACCGCGAGCCGCGCGGGGTGCGGTTGGCCACCTGGGCGCCGATGCTGTCCGTCTCCTCGCCCACCGTCAGCAGGAGCCCGAAGCCGCGCCGCCCCTCGGCCAGCAGCTCCTCGATGGCCACGAGCATCGCGGCGACCGCCCCCTTGGTGTCGCACGCTCCCCGGCCGTAGAGGTGATCGCCGTCCTCGGACGAGGCGATGAAGGGCGGCACCGTGTCGATGTGGGTCGACAGGACCACGACCGGCTCGCCCCAGGCGGCGAAGACGTTGAAACGCTCCCCCTCGACTGGCATGCGCTCGACGGCGCCAGCGCCCGAGCGGTCGATCAACGCCTCCAGATGCCGGAACAGGAAATCGCCGATCTCGGCCTCGCGGCCGGTCGTCGAGTCGATGTCGATCAGGGCGCGGGCGAAGGCTTGGAGGTGCATGGTGGGGATCATATCCGTGGGCAGCCTCGCTCAGCCACGCCTCACCGGCGCTTCAGGATAAGATACCGCCCCATGATCGCCATCGACCTGAAGGGCAAGCGTGGTCTCGTGATGGGTGTGGCCAACGGGCGCAGCCTCGGCTGGGCCATCGCGGAGAAGCTGGCGGCCGCGGGGGCGGAGCTGGCTTTCAGCTATCAGGGAGAGCGGCTCAAGGAGGACCTGGAGAAGCTCACCCGCGACATGGCCGGGACCCAGCTCTTCCAATGCGACGTCACCAACGAAGAGGAGCTCAAGGGCACCTTCGCCGCCCTCAAGGAGACCTGGGGAAGCCTCGACTTCGTCGTCCACTCGATCGGTTTCGCGCCCCGGGCCGCCATGGACGGCCGCTACATCGAGACGACGCGGGACGACTGGCGCACGGCGCTGGAGATCTCCGCCTACTCGCTGGTTTCGGTGGCTCGCGAAGCCGAGCCGTTGCTCGCCGAAGGCGCTTCTCTCGTCACCCTCACCTACTACGCCGCCGAGAAGGTGGTGCCCAAATACAACGTCATGGGCATCGCCAAGAGCGCGCTCGAAGCGAGCGTCCGCTACCTCGCTTACGAGCTTGGCAAGAAGGGCGTGCGGGTCAACGCCGTCTCCGCCGGCCCGGTGCGCACGGTGGCCGCCCGCTCCATCCCCGGATTCATGAAGATGTACAACAAGGTGGGGAGCATCGCCCCCCTGGGCCGCAACGTCACCCACGAGGAGGTGGGGAACCTCGGCCTTTTCCTCCTCTCGCCGCTGGCCGGCGGCATCACCGGCGAGACCGTCTACGTCGACGCCGGCTTCCACATCATGGGCATGGAGCTGGGCGAGGAGTGAAGGCTTGCAGGCGCTGATCCTGGCGGGCGGCAGCGGCACCCGCTTCTGGCCGCTGTCGCGGCAAAGCCATCCCAAGCAGCTTCTGGCCCTGGAGGGCGAGCGGAGCCTGCTGCGCGACACCTTGGAACGCCTGCGGCCCCTGGTCGGTCCGGAGTCGGTCTGGGTGTGCACCACGGAGGCGCTGGGCGAGCGGGTGCGGGCCGAGCTGCCGGAGGTGCCACCGGAGCAGATCCTCCTCGAACCGCAGGGGCGCAACACGGCGCCGGCCATCGGCTGGTCCGTGCGCTCGATGCCCGAGGCGGCCCGGCAGGGAGTGGTAGCGGTGCTGCCGGCCGATCACCGGGTCGGCGATCCGGCGGCATTTCGCTCCACCCTGGAGCAGGCGGGCCGGGTGGTGGAGCAGGAGGACCGGGTGATGACCCTCGGCGTGACGCCGCGCTGGGCGGAGACGGGCTACGGCTACCTGGAGCTCGCGCCTGGCGCCGGTTTCGAAGGTCCACGGCGTGTGCGTCGCTTCGTCGAGAAGCCGACGCCGGAGAACGCCGCCCGCTTCGTGGCTTCCGGCGACTACCTGTGGAACGCCGGCATCTTCGTCTTTCGCGGCACCACCTTCCTGGACGTGCTGGCGCGCCTCCAGCCTGAGCTGGCGCGCGGCCTGGAGGAGATCGCCGCATCCCCAGGCCGGCTGCGCGAGCTCTACGCGCGCCTCCCCGCCGACTCCGTCGATTACGCAGTGATGGAGAAGCTCGACGCCATCTCCACCCTCCCCCTCGATTGCGGCTGGAGCGATCTCGGTTCCTGGGAGGCGCTGGACGAGGTCCTTCCCCTCGATGTCCAGAAGAACAAGGGCCGCGGGGACACGTTGGCCGTGGACGCCACCGGCAATCTCCTGTTCGCCGACTCCGGCACGATCGCCGTGCTGGGAGTGGAGGGGCTGGTGGTGGTGCGCACCGGCGACGCCGTCCTGGTGATGCCCAAGGCCCGTTCCCAGGAGGTGCGCAAGATCGTTACCGAGCTGGCCGCGCGGCAGCGCGGGGACCTTCTGTGATCCATCCTGTGGTGATCTCCACGGCGGCGGGCGACCGCGGTCTGGCCGGTCTGCCGGCGCCGCTGCCTCTCGACGAGTTGGTTCCCGGCGCGAGCGCCGGTGGCGAATGGGAGGTGGAGCTCGGTTTCGGCAAGGGGCGCTACCTACGCCGCCGCTGCCAGGAAGACCCGGAGCGCCGCTTCCTGGGCATCGAGGTGGCCGGGGAGTACCACGGGCTCTTCGTCTCCCGGGTCCGCCGGATGGGGCTCGGCAACTGGCTGGCCCTGCGCGGCGAGGCCCTCTATCTCCTCTCGGCCGTGCTCCCCGCCGGTTTCGCTTCGTCTCTCCACGTCTACTTCCCCGATCCCTGGCCGAAGAGCCGGCACCACAAGCGCCGGCTCTTCGATCCGGAAACCGTGGATCTGGTGTTGCGCCTGTTGCGCCGGGGCGGCCGCTTCTCCTTCGCCACCGACTACCTGGACTACGGCGAGCGGGTGGTGGAGATCCTCGCCGGCTATCCCGGCCTGCGCTTCCAACGGCGCGACCGCCCTTGGGACGAAGGACCGCGCACCAACTACGAGGCCAAATACGAAGTGGAAGGGCGCCCCATCCTGCGGCTCGAAGGGGAGCTGGACTTCGCCGGCGGCGAAGCGCCTCTTCATCCCCAGGGGGCGCGGGCGGTGCTCTCGGCAATGTCTTCAGAGCGGGAGGATTGAGATGGCAGAGACGGAGCCATCGTCCACGCCTGAGTCCGAGCCGCCCGCCCGCTGGAGCTGGGGAGCCCGCTTCTGGTTCCTGGTCACCCTGCTGATCGGCCCCGCCTACGTCCTCTGGATGACGGGGGTCGAAGGGAAGCGCATCTGGGTGGTGGTCGGGATCATCCTCCTCATCGCCCTCTGCGCCGGAATCGCCCACCGGCTGATGGCGATGACTCGACGGTGAGGGCCTCGCCTATTTGACCCAAACCGTTTTGATGTTCACGAACTCCCGAATTCCCACCTCGGAAAGCTCCCGTCCATAACCGGAGCGCTTGATGCCGCCGAAGGGGAGGCGCGGGTCGGATTTCACCATGCCGTTGACGAAGACGCTGCCGGACTGGACCTCGGCGGCGAGCGCCTCGCCGCGGGCTGAGTCGGCCGTCCAGATGCTGGCGCCAAGCCCCAGAGTGGAGCGGTTGGCGAGCTCGACGGCGTGATTGGCGTCGCGGGCGCGGGCGACCGCGGCGACGGGGCCGAAAGTTTCCTCGTCGAAGGCCGCCATGCCCGGCTGAACGCCGGTGAGGACCGTCGGCGCGTAGAACCATCCCGCCCCCTCCAGACGATGACCGCCGGTGCGAAGCGTAGCGCCGGCCGCCACCGTCCTCTGCACCTGGTCGTCCAAGGCGGTGAGCAGATCTTCCCGAGCCATGGGACCGAGGTCGTTTTCGCGGTCCATCGGGTCGCCCACCTTCAGCGCCGCCATGGCCTGGACAAACTCCTCCTCGAAGCGATCGGCGATCGACTCCTCGACGAGGAAGCGCTTGGCGGCGATGCAGCTCTGGCCGGAGTTGATGGTCCGGGCTTTGGCCGCCTGCTTGCCGGCCTCCGCGGGGTCGACGTCGCCGAGGACGATGAACGGATCGGAGCCGCCCAACTCGAGGACGGCTTTCTTGAGGCAGCTTCCGGCTTCCGTGGCCACCTCCACACCGGCCTTCTCGCTTCCGGTCAGGGTTACGGCGCGGATCTTGGGGTGGGCGATAACGCGCTTGACCTTCTCCGAGGAGACGAGGAGGGTGGTCATCGCCCCGTTTGGGAAACCTGCATCTCGGAAGACTTCCTCGATGGCGAGGGCGCAGCCGGGAACGTTCGAAGCGTGCTTCAACAGACCGACGTTGCCGGCCATCAGGGCGGGGGCAGCGAAGCGGAAGAGCTGCCAGAAAGGGAAGTTCCACGGCATGATGGCGAGCACGGGACCGAGAGGGTCGTAGCGGATGAAGCTGCGAGTGGCGTCGGTAATCACCTTCTCTTGGGCCAGGAACCGCTCCGCGTGCTCGGCGTAGAAATCGCAGACCCAGGCGCACTTGTCGATCTCGGCCTCGGAAGCAGCGATGGGCTTGCCCATCTCCTCGGTCATCAGCTTGCCGTAGTCGCCGGCACGGTCGCGCAACAGGTCAGCCACCCGGGTCATGAGGCGCGATCGCTCGGCGAACGGAACCTTGCGCCAGGAAGCGAAGGCTGCTTCCGCTCGCGTGAGAACCGCCTCGATCTGGGCGTCGTCGTGTTCAGGGTAGTCGCGAATCAGCTCGCCGGTGGCGGGATTGACGGCTTTCATGGTGCTGATTGGATGCAACCCTCGGGCCGAGCGCGCTTCGCTGGCGGGTAGGAAAATGGCGGAGAGGGAGGGATTCGAACCCTCGGTCCGGGTTTACCCCGGACAACTGCTTAGCAGGCAGCCCTGTTCGGCCACTCCAGCACCTCTCCGTGCGGTCCGGCAGGGAGAGCACATTG
>Ga0134121_10002155_pt1 | contig 17331 bp, 14 predicted proteins | sample KB301_FD_96463 | JGI IMG/M metagenome (GOLD analysis project Ga0134121, IMG submission 96463) | Terrestrial soil microbial communities without Nitrogen fertilizer from Kellogg Biological Station, Michigan, USA - KB3-0-1 | ecosystem: Environmental > Terrestrial > Soil > Unclassified ... | reverse complement strand
GGATGAACATCGGCACCGCCACGAACTCGTCCTGCTTCATCAGCCCGAGGATCTGCAGGTAGGCGAGGTCGAACACCGAGAGACCCAGGCCGGCCAGCCCGAACAGCAGCGCGAGGAAGAGCAGCGTGAACGAGATCGGGATGCCGATGAAGATGGCGAACAGCATCACCACCAGCATGATCATGCCGAGCCACTCGAGGCCGTTCATACCTCGAGCTTCTCGCGGTGCTCGAACTCGCGCCCGTAGCGGATCTGGAAGCAGCACTTCAGCACCTCGGCGACGCCCTGCACCATGAGCAGCAGCGCGGCGAGCGGGATCGCGGCGCGGAACGGCCACATGATCGGCCGCCAGGGCGTCTGCTCGGACAGCTCGTTGATGCTGAACGAGTACCACGCGTCGTCGATGCTGATCACCATCAGCGTGAGCAGCGTCGGATAGAACAGCAGCAGGTACGAGACCAGGTCGACCCAGCCTTTCTTGCGCTCCGAGTAGCGCTCCCACAGCATGTCGGTGCGCACATGCGCGCCCTTGTGCAGGGTGTAGGCGCAGCCCAGCATGAAGGCGGCGCCGTTCGCCATGAAGCTCGACTCCTGCACCCAGACCGTCGGCGCGTTGAACAGGTAGCGCGCGAAGCACTCGTAGCAGATGCTGGCCACCAGGAACAGCATCGACAGCGAGATCAGCTTGCCGGTGAGGTCGGAGAAGCGATCGATGCCGCGAATGACGCGGTAGAAGGCCGGCGGGAAGTCACGCATCGCGACGAATACTCACCGTCCTCAGGCCGGCGTGCAACTGGTGTGACTACCCGTCGCGGCCCGGGCGAAAAAAAAGCGCCGGCTCGCGCCGGCGCCCGTTTCGATGCTCGGGTCGGGCGTTAGCGCCCCGGCGCGAGCACGCTTTCGTTGTGGTGGATGTCGCGGTCCTTGACCTCCTTGAGGAACAGCGTGCCGATGATGAGCGTCATCACCGCGACCACGATCGGGTACCAGAGCCCGAAGTAGATGTCGCCGGTCGCCGCGACCATCGCCGTGGCGGTGAGCGGCAGCATGCCGCCGAACCAGCCGTTGCCGATGTGGTACGGCAGCGACATCGAGGTGTAGCGGATGCGCACCGGGAACAGCTCGACCAGGAAGGCGGCGATCGGCCCGTACACCATGGTGACGTAGATCACCATGATGACCAGGATGATCTCGGTCATCACCCAGTTGATGCGGCTCTTGTCCGGCGCGGAGGCGTAGCCGGCCTTCTGCAGCGCCGCGGAGATGACTTTCTGGTCCGGGCCCTCGACCTTCGCCGCGTCGGCGCCGCCGCCGATCTGCGTCACCACCTTGCTGCCGGCCGCGCCGTCGACCGACTTGAACGAAAGCCCCTGCTTGGTGAGGAAGTCCTTGGTGCGGTCGCAGTCGGAGAACGTGCTCCACGGTCCGACGAAGATGTGGAACTTGCAGGTCGCCGGGTCGGCCGTCACCGTGATCGGCGTTTTCGCCTGGAACTCTTCCAGCCCCGGGTTGACGTAGTGCGTGAGGCCGGCAAACAGCGGGAAGTAGGTCAGCGCGGCGATCGCGCAGCCCGCCAGGATGATCTTCAGGCGGCCGATCCGGTCCGACAGCCAGCCGAAGAAGATGAAGAACGGCGTGCCGATCAGGAGCGACAGCCCGATCAGGGTGTAGGCGCTGACGTAGTCGAGCTTCAGCGTGATCACCAGGAAGAACAACGCGTAGAACTGCCCGGTGTACCAGACCACGCCCTGGCCGGCGGTGGCGCCGAGCAGCGCGAGCAGCACGTACTTGTTGTTCGGGTACTTGAGGAAGCTGTCGGTGAGGGGCGATTTCGAGCCCCTGCCCTCGGCCTTCATGCGCTGGAACACCGGCGATTCCTCGAGCTTGAGCCGGATGTAGACCGAGAACGCGAGCAGGATGATCGACACCCAGAACGGCAGGCGCCAGCCCCACTCGGCGAACGCCTTGGCGTCCATGTTGCTGCGGCACAGCCAGATCACCAGCAGCGCGAGGAACAGGCCGAGCGTCGCGGTGGTCTGGATCCAGCTCGTGTCGTAGCCGCGGCGGTGGTTCGGCGCGTGCTCCGCGACGTAGGTCGCGGCGCCGCCGTATTCGCCGCCGAGCGCGAGGCCCTGCAGCAGGCGCAGGCTCACCATCAGGATCGGCGCGGTCCAGCCGATGCTGGCGTAGGTGGGCAGCAGGCCGACCGCGAAGGTCGACGCGCCCATCACCACGATGGTGATCAGGAAGGTGTACTTGCGCCCGACCAGGTCGCCGATGCGGCCGAACAGCAGCGCGCCGAACGGCCGCACCAGGAAGCCGGCGGCGTAGGCGGCGAACGCCGAGAGCAGCGCGGCGGTCTGGTTACCCGGGGGGAAGAACAGCGCGGCGAAGAACGGCGCCAGCACCGCGTAGAGATAGAAGTCGTACCACTCGAACACCGTGCCGAGCGACGAAGCGAAGATGACGCGCTTTTCTTCGGGCTTGAAATCCGGATGCGCCGCGGTTGCCGACATGAGCTCCCCTCCTCTTGTAGGTCTTGCGGCGCACGTTATCCCCGAGGCCGCGCGCTCGCTACTCGGGAAAACCCGCCTAGGGAAAACCCTAGGTCTGTTTCCCGCCGTCGAGACAGAACTGGAACAGCTCCGCGGCCGTGCGCACGCGCAGCTTGCGCATGATGCGGGCGCGGTGGAACTCGATGGTCTTGGCGCTCACCGACAGCTGCTCGGCCGCCGCGCGGTTGGTCCTGCCCTCGAGGATGGCGGCCAGCACTTCGCGCTCGCGCGCGCTGAGCGTGGCCATGGCGCGCAGGCGCGCGGCATGGCTGACGCGGCGGCGGCGGCCGGGGACGGCGCCGAAGGCATCGCGCACCCGGCGCAGCAGCAGGGCGTCGTCGCACGGCTTCACCAGGAAGTCGAGCGCGCCCTTGCGCACCGCCTCCACCGCCATGGGAATGTCGCCGTGGCCGCTGAGGAAGATGAGCGGAATGCGCGCGCCGCGCGCGATCAGCCGATCCTGCAGCTCGAGCCCGCTCATGCGCGGCAGGCGCACGTCGAGCACCAGGCAATCGGCGCCCCGCGGCCGGTAGTCGGCGAGGAAGTCGAGCGGCGAGCCGAACGCGAGCGCCCTCAGCCCGGCGCTGCGCAGCAGCGCCACCAGGGCCTCGCGCGCCGCCTCGTCGTCATCGACGATGTAGACGGTGCGCGCGCCGGCTGCGGCCATCTGCGACCGGATCAGCTGGAGCGCAGGCAGCGGCGGAACAGCTCGGCCGCGGTGCGCACGCGGAACTTCTGCATGATGCGCGCGCGGTGAAACTCGACCGTCTTCAGGCTGATCGCCAGCTCCTCGGCGATCTGGCGGTTGGGCTTGCCCTCGAGCACGCGGTCGAGCACCGCGCGCTGGCGCGCGCTCAGCGCCGGCAGCGCCGGCCCGGGCGGCTCCGCGTCGAATTCCTCGTTCAGCGCGCCCAGCACCTGCTGCAGCAGCTGCTCGTCGTCGAACGGCTTCTCGATGAAGTCGTAGGCGCCCTTCTTCATCGCTTCCACCGCCATCGGGATGTCGCCGTGGCCGGTGATGAAGATCACCGGCGCGCGCACGCCGCGCCCGCGCAGCTCGTCGTGCAGGTCGGCGCCGGTCATGCCCGGCATGCGGATGTCGAGCAGCACGCAGCAGCGCCGCTCGAGGTCCGCGCGCTCCAGGAACGCGGCCGCCGACGGGAAGGTCTCCACGTCCAGGTCGGCGGTGCTGAACAGCAGCCGCACCGCGTTGCGCACCGCGTCGTCGTCGTCCACCACGTACACCACGCGATCCGGAATCATCGGGGCAGGGTGAAGCCGAAGCGCGCGCCGCGCGCCTCGTTTTTCTCGTGGTGGATCGCGCCGCCATGCGCTTCCACCACCGAGCGGCAGATGGAAAGGCCGAGGCCGAGCCCGCCGCGCTTGGTGGTGACGAAGGCATCGAACAGGCGCTCGCTCACTTCCGGCGGCACGCCCTCGCCCAGATCCGAGACCGCGAGCGTGCCGCTGCCGTCGGCCTCGATGCGCGTCGCCACCGTGACGCGGCGCCGCTCGGGCTCGAGCTCCTGCACCGCCTCGACCGCGTTGCGCACCAGATTGAGCGCGGCCTGCTCGATCAGCAGCCGGTCGGCGCGCACCACCGGCGGCTGCACCGACAGCGCGCGCTCGAAAATCACGCCCGCGTCGCGCGCGTGCGGCTCCGACAGCTCGAGCACCGCCGCCACCAGCTCGTTCAGGTCCTGCTCGGCGAGCGCCGGGCCCGGGTGGCGCAGCAGGCCGCGCAGGCGCTGGATGATGCGCCCGGCGCGCTTCGCCTGGTCGCGGCAGATGTGCATCGCCTGCAGCAGCTGCTCCGGATCGGGATTGCCCGACTGCAGCATGCGCATGCAGCTGTGGTTGTAGGTGGCGATCGCGGCGAGCGGCTGGTTCAGCTCGTGCGCCACGGCGGAGGCGAACTCGCCGAGCGCGATCAGGCGCGCGGTGCGATGCGCGGCGTCGCGGTGCTTGGCGATCAGCTCGCGCGCGCGGCGCTCCTCGGTGACGTCGGTGAGGATGCAAAGCGACGCCGGGCGGCCGTCCATCCAGCACAGCGGGTGCGAATGCAGCACGTACCAGCGGTCGTTGACGGTATCGTGGTATTCGCCGTCGACCGCGGGCGGCGGCGAAATATCGAAGATCCTGCGAAAGCTGTCGTTGCCGTACAGGAACGCGCCGCTGCCCATCTCCTGCACGTAAACCGGGTGCGGCAGCGCTTCGACCACCGCGCTCAGCAGCGCCATCCCGGTGACGTCGATCGCAAGCATGCGGGGGAAACTTTACTCGGTTTTTCCCCGCGCTCCGCCGATACTAGGGTTTGCCCCAACTGTTGTCGCGCAGGCGCTTGCTCTAGCCTCCTCTTCCGAGGGAGGCATCATCGCCGACGCCAATAACAACAAGCTGTTGAGCGCGCTCGATGGATTCGAGCTGCTGCTCGCCGCCGGCACCGCCCTGGTCCGCGCCCGCTCCGCCCGCCCCGCCCTGCTCGACGCCTACGACGACGCCGCCGACCGCCTGATCGACGGCCTGCGCGGCAACGGCATCCCGGAGCAGGAATTGCAAAAAGTACACAAGGCGATCGCGCGCCTGCGCCTCGCCTTCGAGGAAACCCCGCCCGCCTAGCGCGCCGGGGCCGGCGCCCGCGCTCCGAAGAAGCTGCGGAATCCTTCCAGCGCGCGCTCGATGCCCGTTGCATCGACATCGAGGTGCGTCACCAGCCGCATCGGCGAGCGGGCGAGCACCAGGACTTGCCGGCTTTTCAGGTGCTCCCCCAGCTGCGCCGCTCGTTCGGGAGCCACCTTCACCATCACCATATTGGTGTTGTGCTGCACCTCGAGCCCGAGCTCGCGCAGGCCGCGCGCCAGCTTCTCCGCGTTCTCGTGGTCCAGCTTCAGCCGCTCGACGTTGTTCTCGAGCGCGTACAGTCCCGCCGCGGCGATCACGCCGGACTGGCGCATCCCGCCGCCCAGGATCTTTCTCGCCCGTTTTGCCTTTTGAACGAATTCGGTGCTCCCCAGCAGGACCGTCCCGGCGGGGGCCCCCAGCCCCTTCGACAGGCACGAGGACACCGAGTCGAAGCCGGCACAGAGGTCCTTCACGTTCACCCTCTGTTGCGTCGCCGCGTTGAAAATCCTCGCGCCGTCCAGATGGAGGGAAAGGTTCCTGCGCCTGGCCAGCTCGATCGCCTTGCCCAGATATTCGCGCGACAGGACGCGGCCCGTGATGGTGTTCTCCAGCGCCAGCAGGCGGGTGCGCGCGAAGTGCGGATCGTCGGGCTTGATCGCCGCCTCGACCTCGCCGAGGTCGAGCGAGCCGTCGGGGCGGTTCGGGATGGCCTGCGGGTGGATCGAAGCGAGCACCGAGACGCCGCCCGCCTCGTAGCGGTAGCTGTGCGCCTCCATGCCGAGGATCACCTCCTCGCCGCGGCCGCAGTGGCTCATCAGCGCGGCGAGGTTCGACTGCGTGCCGGTGGGAAAGAGCAGCGCGGCCTCGAAGCCGAAGATCTCGGCGGCGCGCGCCTGCATCCGGTTGACCGTCGGGTCGTCGCCGAACACGTCGTCGCCGAGCTCGGCGTCGTGCATGGCCTTGCGCATGCCCGGCGACGGGCGGGTGACGGTATCGGAGCGGAGATCGACGGGTGTCATCCGCCCATTCTAGATCTCTACACGCGTCCCGAGCTCCACCACCCGGTTGGGCGGAATATTGAAATAGTCGGTGACGTTGCCCGCGTTGCGCGCCATCGCCGCGAACAGTCGCTCGCGCCACAGGACCATGCCACCTTCGCCCTCGATCGGAACGATCTTCTCCCGCGAGAGGAAGAACGAGGTCTCCATCGGATCGAACGCCAGGCCGAACGGTGCACACAGCTCGAGGGCAGGCATTACGTCGGGCCGGTTCATGAAGCCGTAGCGCACCTCGACGCGCCAGCAGCCCTGGCCGAGCGGCTCGATCTTCACCCGGTCGGCGAACGGCACCCACGGCACGTCGCGAAACTTGACCGTGAGGAACACCACGCGCTCATGCAGCACCCTATAGTGTTTCAGGCTGTGTAGCAGCGCATGGGGCGTCGACTCCGGATCGGCGGTGAGGAAGACCGCGGTGCCCGCGACACGGGCCGGCGGTGCGGCGAACAGCGACTTCAGGAACGGCTGCAGCGGGACAGATGCCGCGCTCAGCCGCGCGAACAGGATCTCCCGCCCGCGGCGCCAGGTGATCATGAGCACAAAGATCGCGGCCCCGAGCGAGAGCGGCAGCCAGCCGCCGTCGAAAACCTTGTGCAGCGCGGCGGCGAGGAGCGCGGCCTCGATCAGCGCGAAGAATCCGGTCGCCAGCAGGCAGAACCACAGCGGGTAGGCCCAGTAATAGCGGATGACGAAGAAAGTCAGGAACGTCGTGGCGAGCATCGTGCCCATGACGGCGATGCCGTACGCCGCCATGAGGCTGGTCGAGGTGCCGAAGCCGATCACGGCCGCGCATACCACGACGAGCAGGATCCAGTTGACCGCGGGAACGTAGATCTGCCCCATCGCCTTGGCGGATGTGTGCTGCACGTTCATCCGCGGAAGGTAGCCAAGCTGGATCGCCTGGTGAGTCATCGAATACGCGCCAGAGATGGTGGCCTGCGAGGCGATCACGGTCGCGGCAGTGGCGAGCGCAACCATCGGATAGAGCGCCCATGACGGAAATGCGCGATAAAACGGATTCTCCAGCGCGTTCGGGTCGGCGATCAGCAGCGCGCCCTGGCCGAAGTAGTTGAGCACGAGCGCCGGCGCGACCAGCCCGAACCAGGCGATACGGATCGCCCGTTTGCCGAAATGCCCCATGTCGGCGTATAGCGCCTCAGCTCCCGTGATGGCCAGAATCACCGAGCCGAGCACGACGAACGAGCCGAAACCATGGCCGGTCACGAAGCCGAGCGCGTGCCGCGGATCGAGCGCGGCCAGGACGGACGGATTGCGCGCCATGTTCCACAGTCCCGCGGCGGCGATGGCAACGAACCACAGCGCGCACACCGGGCCGAACAGCGCGCCCACCACCCCGCTGCCCTTCTTCTGAATCAGGAACAGGCCGATCAGGATCCCGGCGGCAATCGGCATCACATACGGTCTGAAGGCGGAGGTGCCGACCTCGAGCCCCTCAATCGCGGAGAGCACCGAGACGGCAGGGGTGAGCACTGCATCGCCGTAGAAAAGCGCGGCGCCGAGCACGCCGGCAGCGAGCGCCGGCGCGCTGAACTGCGGGTGCTTGCGGATCGCTTTCGAAACGAGCGCGAGCAACGCCATGATGCCGCCCTCGCCGCGGTTGTTCGCGCGCAGCACGAGCGTCACATATTTGAGCGATACGACAATCATCAAAACCCAGAAAATCGTCGACAGCCCGCCGAGGATGTTTGCCGGGCTAAGCGCTATCCCGTACTGCGGGTTGAACGTTTCCTTGACCGCGTAGAGCGGGCTTGTGCCGATATCGCCGTAGACGACGCCGAGAGCCAACAGCGTTAGCGCGGGCGTGGAGGACTGCCGAAGATCTAGATCGACCGGTTTCACCTCAGACTCCTTTCAGGAAAATGAGGGGAAGGGCCAGGACGCTACTCCCGCACTGCACCAATTGCAAACTTACAACAACGTCAAAAGCAACAACGCCTCGACATGATTTATATTAATCAAATATTTATGTAACACCTCATCCCAACGGGCGGAATGCTGCGTAGCGGAAGAGCAACAGCCTAGAGCTCGACTCGCGTACCGAGCTCCACGACCCGATTGCTCGGGATATTGAAGTAGTCGGTGATGTTGCCGGCGTTGCGCGCCATGGCGGCGAACATGTGCTCGCGCCAGCGGGCCATCGAGGAGATGCCGCCCTCGGCTGCCGGCACCAACTTCTCGCGCGAGAGGAAAAACGAGGTTTCCATCAGCTCGAATTCCAGGCCGAGCGGCCCGCACAGGTCGAGCGCGCGCGTCACGTCGGGGCGGTTCATGAACCCGTAGCGCACACGCACGCGCCAGCAGCCGTTGCCAAGACGCTCGCACTTCACGCGCTCGTCGAACTGCACCCAGGGCACGTCGCGCGTCTCGACGGTGAGGAACACCATGCGCTCGTGCAGCACCTTGTTGTGGTTCAGGTTGTGCAGCAGCGCGTGCGGTGTCACGTCGGGCTGGGCAGTGAGGAACACCGCGGTTCCCGGCACGCGCGGCGGCGGCGCGACGAACAGGCTCTTGAGGAACGGCTCGAGGGGGACCGACGAGCTGTTGAGACGCTCGAACAGGATCTCGCGCCCGCGCCGCCAGGTGCTCATCACCGCGAACATGGCGCCGCCGATCGCGAGCGGGAACCAGCCGCCGTCGTTGATCTTGGTCAGCGTGGAAGAGAAAAACGCGATGTCGATGGCCAGGAAAAAGCCGGTGGCGCACAGGCACAGCCACAGCGGGTAGCGCCAGCCGTAGTGGATGACGAAAAACGTGAGCAGCGTGTCGACCATCATCGTGCCGGTGACGGCGACGCCGTAAGCCCCGGCAAGCTTGGACGAGGAGCCGAAGCCGATCACCGCCGCCACCACCGCGGCGCACAGCGTCCAGTTGATCGCCGGCAGGTACACCTGGCCGATCTCGCGCGCCGAGGTCTGCACGATGCTCATGCGCGGCAGGAAGCCGAGCTGCACCGCCTGCTTGGTCATCGAGTAAGCGCCCGAGATCACCGCCTGCGAAGCGATCACGGTGGCCGCCGTGGCGAGCGCCACCATTGGGTACAGTGCCCAGCCGGGCAAGAGCAGGTAAAACGGGTTTTCCGCCGCCTTCGGATCGAGCATCAGGAGCGCGCCCTGGCCGAAGTAGTTGAGCACCAGCGCCGGCGCCACCAGCGAGAACCAGGCGATGCGCACCGGGCCCTTGCCGAAATGCCCCATGTCGGCGTAAAGCGCCTCCGCGCCGGTGACCGCGAGCACCACCGAGCCGAGTACCACGAACGACGCGGTGCCGTGCGAGGTGAGGAAGACGAGCGCGTACCACGGGTTGAGCGCCTCGAGGATGTGCGGCTCGCGCACGATGCCGTAGATGCCGGCGGCGCCGATGGCGACGAACCACAGCATGGTGACCGGGCCGAACAGGCGGCCGACGGCCGCGGTGCCCTTGGCCTGCAGCGCGAACAGCGCCACCAGCACGCCGACCGCGATCGGCACCACATAGGGCTTGAACGCGCGGGTGCCGACCTCCAGCCCCTCGACCGCCGAGAGCACGGAGATTGCCGGCGTCAGGACGGCGTCGCCGTAGAACAGCGAGGCGCCGAACACGCCGATCATCAGCAGCGGCGGACGCCAGCGCGGGTGTTTCTTGATCGCCTTGGTGGCGAGCGCGATCAACGCCATGATGCCGCCCTCGCCGCGGTTGTCGGCGCGCATGATCAGCATCACGTACTTGAGCGACACCACGATCATCAGCGCCCAGAAGATGGTCGACAGCCCGCCGAGGATGGCCGGCGTCTCGAGCGGAATGCCGTGATGCGGCGCGAAGGTTTCCTTCACCGCGTACAGCGGGCTGGTGCCGATGTCGCCGAAGACGATGCCGAGCGCTGCGAGCGTCAACGCCGCTCGCGAGCTCCTGGCGGATCTATCTCTTTCCAAGGCTGCGCAAGCTACCTGCGCGCCGCAGGAAAGGCAAATTCAAGTTTGAGTTTCAGCGGCTCGCCGACAGGCATTTCCATCGCCGGCGCCGGCACTTGCACCGGACGCGTTCGTTCGACGATGCCGTAGGCAATGGTCAGGATGACCACCGCGGCGCCGGCGGCGATCCACGGCCAGCGCCGCGCCGGCCGCAGATTCTTCAGCGCTCGCGTTTCCTGCTGGAGGGACCCCGCGCGCGCGACCGCCTCGCCGGTGCGCTGCGTCTGTGTTTCCAGGACTTCCTCCGCGGCGATGCCGGCGCGCAGCACGTCGGCCGCGGCGGACTCGACCTCGGCGCGGCGGTTGGCCAGCGCTTCGCTCTTCTGCTCGAGCGCGATGCGTTTCTGCAGCGTCACCAGCGCTTTCTCGTCGGCGCGCGCGCGCTGCGCCGCCGCATCGGCGGCCTTCGCGTCGGCTTCCGCCCTCGCCGCGAGCGAAAGCTGCATCTCTTCCTCGCGCTCGGCGCGCTCCTGCGCGGCGCGGCTCGCCGCTTCCTCCGCCGCGGCGGCCTCGAGCGCCTTGCGCGTCAGCGCTTCCTCCGCCGCGATGCGCGCCTGCAGGGTGGCGGTGGCGCGCGACTCGGCTTCGGCACGTTCCGCGGCGCGCTCCTGGTTTTTCCTCTCCATCAGGAGTCTTTCGTTCAGCTGGCGCGCCGACTTCGCTTCGGCCTCCTCGCGCTCCTTCGCCAGGCGCGTCGCTTCCGCGTCGGCCTCGGCCCGCGCCTGCGCGCCGCGGCGCAGCTCGGCATCGAACGCCGCGCGCTCGCGTGCCGCGTCGCGCGCCTGCTGCTCGGCTTCCGCCGCGCCGCGCGCCTCGCGCTCCTGCGCCTGCTCGGCGGCGATGCGCGACTGCAGCTCGCCCGCGGCCGATCGCTCGGCGGCGGCAAGCTCCTCGGCGGCGGCGCGCCGGCGCTGCTCCGCTTCGACGCGTGCCAGGGCCGCGGTTTCCGCCTTCGCTTCCGCCTGCTCGCGCTCGCGCGAGAGGCGCGTCGCTTCGCCTTCCGCGCGGATGCGCTCCTCGGCGGCGCTGCGCGCCGTGGTCTCGGCCTCTTCCCGGTCTCTCGCCGTGGCCAGCGCCATGGCTTCGGCGGCGGCCAGCGACCTGGCGCGCTCGGTGAGCGCGGCATCGGCCTCGGAGCGCGCCAGCGCCGCGGCGGCCAGCGCCTGCTCCGCCGCCGCGCGCTCCTGCGCCTCCGCCAGCCCGCGCGCCTTCGCCTCCTCCGCCTCGCGCGCCGCCTGCGCCGCGTCGGCCTCGGCGGTCAGGCGCTCGCGCGCGATGCGCTTCAGCTCCGCGTCGGCGATCTCGCGCTCCCGCGCGACGCGCGCCGCTTCGGTTTCGACGTGCGCACGCGTTTCGGCGGCCTGGCGCGCCGCCTCTTCGGCCGCGGCCTGGCGCTTCGCCGCTTCCAGCGCCTGGGTCTCGACCTGCGCGCGCTCGCGCGCCTTGGCGTCGGCGGCCAGCTCCAGCGTGCGCCGCTCCTCGGCGAGCTGCGTGGCGCGCTCGCCGGCCTCGATCCTCGCCTGCGCTTCCTCCTGCGCCTTGGTCTCGGCCTCCTTGCGCTCGGCGGCCGACTGCAGCGCGGCCGCTTCGGCCTCCGCGCGCGCGTGCGCGCGCTTGGCGGCCTGGGCATCCTGCGCCTCGCGCTCGCGCACCGCGGCGATGGCGCTGCGTTCCGCGGCGGTGCGCTCCTCGGCCGCGCTACGCGCTTCTTCCTCCGCCGCCGCGCGCGCCCTGGCGAGCTCGGCGGCCGCGGTCTCGACCCGCTGGCGCTCTTCCGCGAGCGCCGTCGCCCGCGTTTCGGCCGCGATGCGCGCCTGCGCCTGCTCGCCGGCCGCGCGCTCGTTTTCCACCCGCTCCTGCGCGAGCTTGCCGGCCTCCAGCTCCGCCGCGACGCGCGCCTCGGCTTCGCGCCGTTGCCGCTCCTCCGCGGTCTTGCGCTCGCGCGCCGCCTCGAGCGCCTTGGCTTCGCCGTGCGCGCGCTCGCGCGCGGAGCGACGCGCCTGCTCCTCGGCGGCCGCCCGCTCCTTCATCGCCGCGGCGGCCTGCGCCTCCGACTCGGCGCGCGCTTTGGCATGCTGGGCGGCCTCCTCCTCCTTCTGCTTGCGGCCGGTCGCGAGCGCCGCCGCCTTTTTCTCGGCCTCCTCGCGCTGGCGCGCCTCGTTCGCCGCGGCCGCCTCGGCCCGCTCGCGCTCGCTCACCAGCCGCGCGGCCTTGGCCTCGGCTTCGGCGCGCGCATGCGCGAGCCGCCGCAGCTCGACCTCCGCCGCCTGGCGCTCGCGTGCCAGGTCGAGGCCCCGGCGCTCGTCGCCGGCGCGCGCCTGCGCGACCTCTTCCGCGCTTTTCTCGCGCTCGATGCGCTCGCGCTCCGCGCCCTGCAGCTTGTCGAACAATTTGCTCATTTTTGAGGCTTTATTTCTTCCTCGTGGCTGCCGCTTTGGCCAGCTCTGCGGCGCTGATTCTGGGCTTCGCGGACGCGACCGGCGCGGCCGGCCTGGGCCTGGGGGCGGGCGGCGGCGCGGCCGCCGCCGCCGCGATGGCCGCGGCATTCGGCGCTCCGGCCGGCTTGGGCGCGAAGTCGAGGTTGATCAGGTCGCCGAGCGAATCCGAGTACTTCTCCAGCACCTTCTGCATCACCGGCACCGCCTTCTTGAACGCTTCCACCAGCTTGGGATCGAATTTCCTGCCCGCGGCGCGCTCGATCTCGCCGATCGCGCGCTCGATCGGCAGCGCGTCGCGGTAGAACTGGGTGGTGGTCATGGCCTCGAACGAGTCGACGATCGCCATCACGCGCCCGCCCCAGGGAATGGCGTCGCCCTTCAGGCCTTTCGGGTAGCCGGTGCCGTCGTAGTTCTCGTGGTGCGTGAGCGCGAGCTGGTAAGCGAGCTTGAGCAGCGGGTCTTCGTGCGCGCCGATGATCTCGGCGCCGAGCTCCGGGTGGCGCTTGACGCGCTCCCAGTCCGGCACCGAAAGTTTCTCCGCCTTGCGCAGGATCTCCGCGGGCACGCCGAGCTTGCCGATGTCGTGCAGCGGCGCGGCGTTCTGCATCTGGTCGGCTATCTCCGGCCGCGCGCCGGCGGCCTGCGCGATCAGCTTGGCGTAGTGGCCCAGGCGAATCACGCGGTTGCCGACCGCCTGGCTCTCGTGCATCTCCATCACCCGCGCCAGGCGCTTGATCAGCTCGGTGCGCGTGCGCTCGAGCTCGGCGGTGCGCGCCTGCACCAGGCGCTCGAGCTCGGCCTTCTGCGCGATCAGGGCAAGGTGGTTGCCGACGCGTGCCTTGAGCACCGAGGCGTTGGTGCCGGTCTTGTTGATGAAATCGACCGCGCCGAGCTGCAGCGCTTCGACCTGCACGTGCGTCTCGGACGACGCGGTGAGGAAGATGACCGGTATCGAGGCGGTGAGCGCCTCGTCCTTCAGCGCGCGGCAGACCTCGAAGCCGTTGACGTCCGGCATGTCGACGTCGAGCAGGATCAGGTCGGGGCGCGGCTCGCCGAACGCCTTCTCGATCCCGCTGCCCGGGTCCGCGGCGGTAAGCACTTCGTAGTCCATCGCCAGCGCCTTCTCGATGAGCGCGAGCATGTCGGGCGAGTCATCGACGGCCAGCACCACCGGGCGCTTGAGTTCATCACTCACCCGGCGCAGTGTATCCCGCCTGCGCCAGGCGCTCGCGTGCCTCAGGCCCGCTGAGATGTCGAATAAGGTCAGAAACCGCCTGCTGCTTCGAGGATTGCGTCACGGGCACCGCCACGTACACCGTGTACTTCTGCAGCTCGGCGGGCAGCGGGCCGGCCAGCTTCACGCCCTTCACCGGCAGGATCTCGCTGATCTGGTGGATGCCGAGCTCGATCTCGCCGCGCCCGACCGGCTCGGTGATGGCGCCGCCGGATCCCAGCCTGGCCTTGGCGTTCACCTGGTCGGCGATCCCCAGGCGCTGCAGGATCTCCGCCACGTGCTTGCCGCTCGTGCCCACCCTGGGATCGATGTACACCACCGACTTGGCGGCGAGCAGGGTTTTCTTGAACGCCTCGACCGTGGAGATGTCCGGCGAGCGCGCGCCTTCGTGCACGGCCACGCCGATGCCCACGCGGGCAATGGGCTTGGCCGCTTTCAGATTCAACTTCGGGTCATCCTTCAGCTGGTCGAGCACCTCCGTAGTCACGACCACCATGTCCGCGGGATAACCGTCGGCGAGCGACTTGGTGAGCTTGCCCATCGGCTGGAACTCGAGCTTCACGGTGTGGCCGGGAAGGGTCTTCGCCAGCGGCTCGATGAAGCTCTTCGCCGCGCCGCCCGAGAGCACGTTGATCTGATCGGCATGCGCCATCGTCGCCACCATTCCCAGGAGAACCGCCATCGAGCGCTTCATTTCCTCACCTTTCGCCGGGCCTTGTCGAGCAGCTTGCCGTGCTGCTCGGGCGGCAGCGGCTCGCCGTAGAAGAAGCCCTGCACCTCGTCGCACGCGTGGCGCCGCAGGAAGCGCATCTGTGCGTCGGTCTCGACGCCCTCGGCGATCACCTTCAGGTGCAGCGCGTGGCCGAGCGAGATGATGGCCTGCGCCAGCACGCCGTCGTCGGCCTCGTCGCCGCTGCCGATGTCGCGCACGAAGGAGCGGTCGATCTTGAGCGTGTCGATCGGCAGGTCCTTGAGGTAGGAGAGGCTCGAGTAGCCGGTGCCGAAGTCGTCGACCGAGAGCGTGACGCCGAGCTGCTTCAGGCCCTGCAGCACGGCGATCGCCTGGTCGACATTGCCCATCACCATGCTCTCGGTGAGCTCCATCTCGAGCTGCGCCGGATCGAGCCGGGTCTCCTCGAGGATGCGCGACACGGTGCGCACCAGGCCTTCCTGGCGGAACTGGCGCACCGACAGGTTGACCGAGACCACGCCGGGCTGCAGACCGTCGTCCATCCAGGCGCGCGACTGGCGGCAGGCTTCGCGCAGCACCCATTCGCCGATGCTGACGATCAGCCCGGTCTCCTCGGCGAGCGGGATGAAGCGCGCCGGCCGCACCAGCCCCCACTCCGGGTGCAGCCAGCGCACCAGCGCCTCGCAGCCCACGATCTGCCCGGTCTTCAGGCTGACCTTCTGCTGGTAGTGCAGGATGAGCTCGTTCCGTTCCAGCGCGCGGCGCAGCGCGTTCTCCAGCGCCAGGCGCTCGTTCACGCGCTCGTTCATCTCCGAGGTGTAGAACTGGAAGTTGGAGCGCCCGTGGTCCTTGGCGCGGTACATCGCCGCGTCGGCGTTCTTCAGCAGCGTGTCGACGTCGCGCCCGTCCTGCGGGTAGATGCTGATGCCGGCGCTGCAGCTGACGTAGAGCTCCTTGCCGTCGATGGTGATCGGCTCCGCCACCTTGGCGCTGATGCGCTGCATCGCGCGATAGATGATCTCCTCGTTCGACTGGTCGTTCAGGATCAGCACGAACTCGTCGCCGCCGACGCGCCCCACCGTGTCGCCCTCGCGCAGCACGGTGCGCAGGCGCTCGGCCATCGCCTTGAGCAGCAGGTCGCCGGTCGAGTGGCCGAGCGAGTCGTTCACGAACTTGAAGTGGTCCAGGTCCATGAACACCACCGCGATCGAGCGCGGCAGGCGCTGCGAGTACACCGCCTGGCGCAGGCGGTCGTGCAGCAGGTTGCGGTTGGGCAGGCCGGTGAGCGCGTCGTAGTTGGCCTGGTGCTCGAGCTGCACCTGGTAGCGCTTGCGCTCGATCGAGTATTGCATCGAGCGCACCAGCAGCTCGCGGTCGAGGCGGCCCTTGACCAGGTAGTCCTGCGCGCCGCTCTTCACCGCCGAGAGCGCGACCGTCTGGTCGTCGTTGCCGGTGAGCACGATGATCGGCACCGTGGGCGAATGCGCGTAGACGCGCGCGAAGGTCTCGAGGCCGAAGCTGTCCGGCAGCGACAGGTCGAGCAGCACCAGGCCGCATTCGCCGTTCGACAGGTGCTCGAGGCCGTTCGCCAGGCGATCGGCGTGGCGCAGCGTGAACGGCGCCGCCGGATCTTCCCGGATCATCTCCTGGATGAGCCGGGCGTCCCCCGGGTTGTCCTCGATCAGGAGGACGTTATGGGTGGCGGGAGTGCTAATGACCTGCCTTTATGGGTCAATGCCCATTGGGCGGGAGCGTAACCACGGTCAGCCAGAACACGTCGATCGACTTCACCACCACCATGAATTTTTCCAGGTCGACCGGCTTGGTGACGTAGCAGTTGGCGTGCAGGTTATAGGTGCGCACCACGTCCTCCTCGGCCTTCGAGGTGGTGAGCACCACCACCGGGATGCGCTTCAGCACCTCGTCCGACTTGATCTCCTCCAGCACCTCGCGCCCGTCCTTGCGCGGCAGGTTGAGGTCGAGCAGGATGATGTCGGGGCGCGGCGCGTCCTTGAACTTGCCCTGGCGGCGGAGGAATTCCATCGCTTCCACCCCGTCCTTGCAGGTGTGCAGGTTGCTGTACACCTTGCCCTCCTTCAGCGCCTCCTTGGTCAGGCGCACGTCGCCGGGGTTGTCCTCGACCAGCAGGATCTCGATCGGCCCGTTTCTCTCCACCATCAGCTCTCTCCCCCTCGTTTCGGCAGCGTGAAATAGAAGCTCGAGCCGTCGCCGGGGCGCGACTCGACCCAGATGCGACCGCCATGGCGCTCGACCACCTTCTTGCAGATGGCGAGGCCGATGCCGGTGCCGGGATATTCGCCCTTGTTGAACAGCCGCTGGAACACCATGAAGATGCGCTCGAAGTACTGCGGCTCGATGCCGATGCCGTTGTCCCGTACCTCGATCTGAAAGTCGGAATTCTTCTCTGCAACCGCGAGGTGGATCCTCGGCACGCTGTTCGAGCGGAACTTGAGCGCGTTGCCGATCAGGTTCTGCAGCAATTGCCCGAGCTGCACCTCGTCGCCGCCCACCGTCGGCAGCGGGTCGTAGGTGACCGCGGCGCCCGCCTCCTCGATGCCGGCGCGCAGGTTGAACAGCGCCCGGCGCAGCGGCACCTCGAGCGACACCGGCTTGAACTCCGCGCCCTTGGTGCCGACGCGCGAGTAGGCGAGCAGGTCCTCGATCAGCTGCTTCATGCGCGTCGCGCCGTCGACGATGTAGGACATGAACTCGTGCGCGTCCTTGTCGAGCTTGCCCTCGTAGCG
>Ga0134121_10002154_pt1 | contig 17338 bp, 16 predicted proteins | sample KB301_FD_96463 | JGI IMG/M metagenome (GOLD analysis project Ga0134121, IMG submission 96463) | Terrestrial soil microbial communities without Nitrogen fertilizer from Kellogg Biological Station, Michigan, USA - KB3-0-1 | ecosystem: Environmental > Terrestrial > Soil > Unclassified ... | reverse complement strand
TTCCGATGCATTACTCACCCGTGCGCCGCTCGCCGCCAGGGTTGCCCCCGCGCTGCCGCTCGACTTGCATGTGTAAGGCATGCCGCCAGCGTTCAATCTGAGCCAGGATCAAACTCTTCAATTGATTTGAACCTGATGTCCCGACACTGCTGCCGGAACGAATTGCTAAAGCTAATGCTTCACTCAAAGTAAACGAGGTTTACTTCTTTGTGAGCACTTCAAGCTAATGCTAGTGGCCGTTTCGCGGATCCACGCCCGAAGGCGTTGGGTAAGGCAATCCGCTTGCGGCGCGCCGTTAGCTCAAGCGCCCACACCTATCGGCTGCGAATTTTTAAAGAGCGTTGGTTGCGGGGAGAGGATTTGAACCTCTGACCTTCGGGTTATGAGCCCGACGAGCTGCCAGACTGCTCCACCCCGCGTCCGGTGAAGCCAAAGATTATAGTGGGCGCTGCAACATCGTGTCAACGAAACATGATGCTGAAAACAACGGAGTGCGTTTGAAAACCGCGGATTACGCGGGTTTCCTGACGCCGCGGCCGCTAGACTCGGCCGATGCCTGACTTCGGACGCGCTCTGCGGGGGCAATTTAGGCTCGAGCCGGGGGTTGACTTCCTGAACCACGGCTCTTTTGGCGCGGCGCCAGTCGAAGTCCTCGACGCAGCGTCGCGCTGGCGCGACGAGATGGAAGCAAATCCGGACCATTTTCTACGCGATGTCCTTCCTGGAGCGCTGCGCCAGGCCGCCAGCGATCTCGGTCGGTTGATCGGCGCCCGCGGCGAGGATCTGGCTTTCGTCGAAAACGCGACCAGTGCGATTAATTCTGTGCTGCGTTCGCTCGACTTCAAGCCGGGCGACGAAATCCTGATCAACAGCCAGAGCTACGGCGCCGTGCGACAAGCAGTGCGGCACATTTGCGAACGCACCGGTGCCAAGGCCGTCGAGCCGCACATCGCCATCCCGGTCACTGACGCCTCGCGACTCGTTCCGGCGATCACGCCGAAGACGCGCCTCGTCATCGTCGACCATATCTCCTCGCCCACAGGCTTGATCTGGCCAGTCGACGAATTCGTCTCGGCCGCGCGCGAGCGCGCAGCCTTGGTGCTGGTCGACGGCGCGCACGCGCCCGGGCAGCTCGACCTCGATGTGCCGGCGCTCGGCGCGGACTGGTACACCGGCAACTGCCACAAATGGCTCTTTGCGCCGCGCGGCTGCGCGTTCCTTTGGGCGCGGCCGGATCGACAATCGCAGATCCATCCGCTCGCGATCTCGCACGGCTACGCCAAGGGATTCACCGAAGAATTCGACTGGCCGGGAACCCGCGACTTCTCTCCTTGGTTGGCGACCAGCGCCGGCGTGCGCTTCATGCAGAAGCTCGGCCCAGCCGCAGTGCGCGGTTATTGCCATGATCTCGCGTTAGCGGCTGCCGAAAAAATCGCACGCGCATGGCGCCAACCTCTCGCCGGCCTAGCCGCGATGCACGGTTCGATGATGGCAATCCGCTTGCCGGATTCCTGGCAACGCCGCGGCGCAGCGCGGGAAATCGCACGCAAGATTCAATCGGATTTCATGGACCGCCACCGTATCGCCGTGGCAATCATGCCGATCGATGAGGCGCTCTGGGCTCGGATCTCAGCCCAGATCTACAACAGTCCAGAAGACTACGAACGCCTGATGAAGGCCGCGCTGGATTAGTCGGCCTTGGCACCGCTCGCCTGGATGACGCGAGCCCATTTCTGCGATTCGGCCGCGATCCAGCGCTGGAAATCCACCGGGCTGCTGGCGACGACATCGAAGCCTTGCTTGCCCAATAAGTCGCGCGCATCTGCAGCAGTCAGCGCGTGAACCGTTTCGGTGCTTAGCCGAGTGAGGACGTCCGCGGGCGTGTTCGCCGGCGCTAGTAGGCCGATCCACGCCAGCGATTCGAGCCGCGGATAACCGAGCTCGGCTACGCTGGGCACGTCCGGCGCGAGCTCGCTGCGCTTAGCTGCCGTGACTGCGAGGGCCTTCATCTTTCCGGACTTCACGTGCGGCAGCACGCCGGGAATGATCGCGAACATCGCCTGGATGTTTCCCGCCAGCATGTCGGTCACGGCCGAAGGAAATCCGCGGTACGGAATATGGACTGCATGGATCCTAGCCTCACTCTTCAGCAATTCCATGGTGAGATGTGAGGCGCTGCCGCTGCCCACCGAGCCGTACGCAACCTTGCCAGGATTGGCAAGCGCATAGTCGATGAAGGCTTTGAAGGTATCCAGCTTCAGCTCCGGCACGACGACGAGCATTTGCGGAGCCGATGCCAGCAGCGAGATCGGCGCGAAATCCTTCTCCGGGTCGTACGGCAATGCCGGGTACAAATACTTGTTCGTAGCCACCGGTCCGTTGATCCCAACAAACAGTGTGTAGCCGTCCGGCGTTGCTTTCGCGACCGCTTCGGCGGCGATGTTTCCGCCCGCCCCTGCGCGATTTTCCACAACGACCGGCTGGCTGAAAGCGCCTTGCAGCTTCGTGGCGAGTGTGCGAGCGACGATATCCGGCGTTGAGCCGGGCGGGGTCGGCACGACCAGGCGGACAGTCCGTGACGGATACGACTGCGCATGTGCCACACCGGCAGCAAACGCGAGCGCGATGAAAAGCCGGAGAATCAGATCTTCTCCGTCTCTCCGCCGCGCGGCTGCCAGACGAGCAGACGCCGCTCAGCCAGGGTCACCGCCCAGTCGAGCAGCAACGCGAAAACCGTGAGCACCAAGATGCCGGCGAAGACGGCGTTGATGTCGAAAGTGCCTTCAGCCTGGAGGATGAGATACCCGACGCCGCGCGATGACCCGAGGTACTCGCCGACGACCGCGCCGACGAAAGCGAGTCCGACCGAATTGTGCAGGCTGGCGAACACCCAGCTCATCGCGCTCGGCACATAGACATGGCGGAGAAGTTGACGATCGCTGGCGCCCAGGATGCGGGCGTTCGCGACTACGGTGTAGCTCACCTCCCGCACGCCCTGGTAGACGTTGAAGAACACGATGAAGAAGACGAGCGTGACGCCCAGTGCCACCTTGGAGCCGATGTCGAGGCCGAACCAGACGGCAAAGATCGGCGCGAGGATCACCCGCGGCATCGAGTTGAGTGCCTTGATGTAGGGGTCGAACAGCGCGGACGCCGTCGGCGCAAGCGCGAGCCACAGTCCCATGCCGAGACCGAATGCGGTGCCGATGACGAAAGCGAGCAGCGTCTCGAGGAGCGTTACCCAAAGGTGGGCATAGATCGTCCCAGAGGCGAACCAGTCCCAGGTGCGCTCGAAGACCCTGAGCGGCTCGCCAAAGAAGAACGCCGCCTTGTGCGGGTCGTCGAAATAGATCGGCGGCAGCAGCGTGGGACTCGTGGCGACATGCCACACCAGCAGAAAGGCGATGAGCAGCAGCACCTGCCAGACGCGGAGCATCCTAGTGGAGCTGCTGGGCATAGCTTTTCAGGACCTCCTCCTTCATCGCGTGCCAGATGAGGGAATGGATCTCGATGAAGCGCGGCGTCAACCGGATCTCCGCCACGTCGCGCGGCCGCGGCAGGTCGATGGGGAATTCGCCGATCGGATGCGACGCCGGACCGGCCGAAAGCACGACGACGCGATCGGAAAGAGAGATCGCCTCCTCGAGGTCGTGGGTGATGAAGAGGACCGACTTGCGATTCGCCGACCAGAGCTCGAGCAGATGGTTCTCCATCAGCTGCCGCGTCTGGATGTCGAGCGCCGAGAACGGCTCGTCCATCAGGATGATCTGCGGATCGAGGATCAGCGTCTGAGCCAAGGCGACGCGTTTGCGCATGCCGCCAGACAGTTGATGCGGATATCGATCGCCGAAGCCGCGCAAGCCTACGCGCTGGAGCCATTCGTCGGCCCGCGCGGCCGCTTGCGAACGCTCGACGCCGCGAAATTCGAGACCTGCGGTGACATTGGCTCGCGCGGTGCGCCACGGCATCAGTGCGTCGCTCTGGAACAGATAGCCCGCGTTGGAATTCAGGCCATCAAGCGGCGCGCCCAGCACCTCGACTTTTCCGGCCGAGGGCCGCAGCAACCCGGCGGCAATGTTGAGCAGCGTCGACTTGCCGCAGCCGGTCGGGCCCACGACGGAAACGAACTCGCCGGGCTGAACCCGCAGCGTCGCCTCGCGCACGGCGGTGTAGCGCCCGCCGTCGGGCGACACGAAGGTCACCGTGATTTGCTCGAGCGCGAGGGCGGGCGCTGCCGCCATCGCTACTTCTTCTTGTCGAGCTTGGCGTGCGCCTTCCTCACGAACTCGTTCGTGTAGGTCTGCGCGAGATTGATCGCCTCGGGTTTCACCGCCGGATTGAACGACGCAAGCGCTTTCAGCGTGGTCTTCGCGCCCGCCTCCGGGAAGTAGCCGTCCTTCGAATAAGCCGCGCGCACGTTGTTGAAGGCGAAGAGGTACATCGCCTTGTCGCCAAGGAGATACTCCTCCGGCACGGTCGCGAGGATCTGCTGCGGTGATGCGTCCTGCATCCAGCGGAGCGCGCGCACCGTGGCGTTCACCAGGGCCTGCACAGTGTTCGGATTCTTGCGGATGAAGTCCATCGGGGCGTATAGGCTCGCCGCCGGCATCGGCCCGCCGAAAATCTTCGCCGTGCCTTCCGGCGTGCGCGTCTCCGCGATCACTTTCACCTTGCCCGCCTTCTCGAGCATCGTCACCGCTGGATCGGTCTGCGAGATCACGTCCACCCTGCCCTGATCCACTGCCGCCACGACCGTCGCGCCGGCGCCGATGCCGATCACCGCAAAGTCGGTCGGCTTCAGCCCGCCTTGCGCAGCGAGATAGTTGATCACCATGTTTGTGCTCGAGCCCGGCGCGCTGATCCCGACTTTGAGCCCCTTCAGGTCCTTCGGCGACTTGTACTGAGCGGCGAGCTTGCTCGAGATGGCGACCGTGATTTGCGGGGCCGCGCCCGTGATCACGAAGGCTTGAAAGCTCTGCTTCCGCGCCTGCATGTTGATGGTGTGCTCGTAGGCGCCAGCGACGACGTCCGCGCTGCCTCCCACGACGGCCTCGAGAGAACGCGTCCCGCCGGGGAAGTCGCTGATCCGGACGTTGAGCCCCTCGTCCTTGAAGTAGCCCAGGCGCTCTGTGATGGTGAGCGGCAGGTAGTAGAGCGCGGTCTTGCCACCGACCGCAATGTGGACGTCCGGTTTTTCGAGCTGCGCATGCGCCATCGGCGACAGTGCGAGCGCCAAGCCAACGAGTATTGCCTTCATCGCTCCTCCTAGATTTCGCGCCGCTCGAGCAGCGCCTGTGAAATGGTACCCGCGTCGACGTACTCGAGCTCGCCGCCGAGCGGAACGCCGCGGGCGATGCGGCTAACCTTGATGCCGCGCACGCGCAGCATTTCGGCGATGTAATGTGCCGTGGCTTCTCCTTCGTTGGTGAAATTGGTGGCGAGGATGACCTCGCGCACCGTGCCATCGATCGCTCTCGTCTGCAGCCGGTCGAGCCCGATGTCACGAGGCCCGACGCCGTCGAGCGGCGATAACCGGCCCATCAGCACGAAGTACATCCCGGAGTACGAAAGCGTCTGCTCCACCATCGCGAGATCGGCCGGCGTTTCGACGACGCATAGTAGGGCCGCATCGCGACGTGGCGACTGGCAGAGCGAGCAGATCTCATCCTCGGTGAAGTTGTTGCATTGCGCGCAGCGCCGCACCGTCGCGAGCGCCTCGGTCAGCGCCTGCGCAAGCTGGTCGGCGCCGGTGCGGTCGTGCTGCAGAAGCTGATAGGCCATGCGCTGCGCGGAACGCGGACCGACGCCCGGCAGCACGCGCAGGGCTTCGATCAGCCGGTCGAGGCCCTTGGCGGACGGGACTGCGTTGCGGCTCAAAAGGGCAGCTTGAACCCGGCCGGCAGGCCGAGCCCCGCCGTCATGCCGCTCATCTTCTCGGCGATCGTCGCCTCGACCTTGCGCGCGCCGTCATTGAACGCTGCGGCGACGAGGTCTTCCAGCATCTCGCGGTCGTCGCTGACGAGCGAAGGATCGATCGCGACTCGCTTCACTTCGTATTTGCACGTCATCTGGACTTTGACCAGGCCTGCGCCGGACTGCCCTTCCACCTCGAGCGTGGCGAGGCTCTCCTGCATGCGGCGCATGTTCTCCTGCATCATCTGCGCCTGCTTCATCAGCTGACCGATGTTGCCTTTCATGAGCGCCTCATTTTCCTTCCTGCTTGATTGTCGAGTCGACCACCTTCGCATCGAAGAGGTTGACGAGATCCTTGACGAAGCCGTCGGCTTGCACCGACTGCGCGGCGGCCGCGCGGCGCGCTTCCTTCTCGCCTGCTTCGAGCGCGGCAGCGCTGGTCCCGGCGGTCTCGCCAGCAGTGACCTTCAGCGTGACTGCGCCACCCACATGCTGCTCGAGCGCGCTTCTCAGCTTGTCCGTATAAGTGCGCTCGGCGAGATAGGCCTTCGCCTTCGGCACCACGAGCTCGAAGGTATTGGCTTCGCGCCGCTGCAACTCGGCGTTGCGCGCCAGCTCCCGCGCGGCACCGGCAAGCGAAAGTTGCTGGACGAGTTCGGGCCAGCCAGCAGCGGCCTTCGGCGCATCCGTCTTCGCGGCCGGACGCTTGCCGGCGGGGGCGGAGATGACCTGCGCGCCGCCTTCCGGACGAAAAGCGAGCATGCGCAGGAGCGTCATCATGAAGCCGCCGTGCTCATCCGGTGCCAGCGGAAGATCTTCGCGGCCTTGGAGCGCGATCTGGTAGCAGAGCTGTATGGATTCGGCGTCGATGGCGGCCGCCAATTCACCCAGGCGCGTGCGATCCGGTTCGTCTGCCAGCGAGTCGGGCAAAGTCTGCGCGAGCGCGAGCTTGAGAAGCAGCGCGGCGAGATCGCCGAGCGCCGCGTCGAACGAGAGGCTGCGCGTCTGCATGTCGTCGGCGATCTTGAGGAGCGCCGCGGCGTCGCCGTTGGCGATCGCGCTCAGGATTTCGAGCAGGTACGTGCGATCGATCGCACCGAGCATGTCGGCCACGCCGCGCGCGGCGATGCGGCCGGCGCCGTGCGCAATCGCCTGGTCGAGAAGCGAGAGCGCATCGCGCATGCTTCCCGCGGCCGCGCGGGCGAGGAGCGCGAGGGCTTCCGGCTCCGCCGGGATCTTCTCCTCGCGCAGGATCTGCTCGAGATGCGTGACGATCGCGCCTGGCGGCATCTGCTTCAGGTTGAACTGCAGGCAGCGCGACAGCACCGTAACCGGGATCTTCTGAGGGTCGGTTGTCGCCAGCACGAACTTCATGTGTTCCGGCGGCTCCTCCAGCGTTTTCAGCATCGCGTTGAAGGCGTGTCCCGAGAGCTGATGCACCTCGTCGATTACGTAGACCTTGTAGCGCCCCTTGGTCGGTGCGTATTGCGCGGTCTCCAGGAGCTGGCGCATCTCATCGACGCGCGTGTTGGTGGCCGCGTCGACCTCCAGCAGGTCGACGAAGCGTCCGGCGTCGATCTCGACGCACGCCGAGCATTTGCCGCAGGGCTGCGCCGTCACGCCCGTCTCGCAGTTCAGGCACTTCGCGAGAATGCGCGCGAGCGTCGTCTTGCCTACGCCGCGCGTGCCCGTGAATAGATACGCGTGATGCAGGCGCTTTGCCTCGAGCGCGTGCTTGAGCGCGCGCACCACGTGCTCCTGGCCGACCAAGGTCGAGAAATCCTTTGGCCGCCACTTGCGCGCAAGTACTTGATAGCTCATCGCGTCGAGAGAGAGATGTGGCGAGCCTAACCCCCGGCACTTGCAGGGGCCGGCTGTGGCTGCTTCCTTCCGGACCTGACCAGGTTCACCAGACTGCAATGCGGGGAGGCCCGCCGAGCACATTGTATGTCATCGCGGCGCCGAGTCAGGCTGCCGTCAGTCGCAAGTCAGGCGCGGGAATGCACCGAGGGCTAATGTGCATGCGATGGATCCTCCTCCATCGCGCAAAACGCGATGGTTAACGCGCCCGAGGCCTGAAAAGGTCCTCGGGCGTTTTCTTTTGTACACTGCCTGCGGTGAAAATCGGCGCCCAGCTCGCGGTCTGGCTCTGTGCAGCGTTCTGCCTGATCTGCCTGGGCGGAGCGATCACCGCCTTGTCCGGCGCTCCCTCGATTCCCGATGCCCTGGAGCGCGAAGCGTCATATGGCTACGCCGCCTTCTACGGGTTTCTCGCCGTTGTCGCCGCCGTCTTCGGGGTGCTTTCCTGGATGATCGCCAAAGGAAAATTCGGCGCGGTCGAGTAGGAGTGGCGGAGAGAGTGGGATTCGAACCCACGATACGCTATTAACGTATACACGCTTTCCAAGCGTGCGCCTTAAGCCGCTCGGCCATCTCTCCGCGGCAGGCGAATTCTAGCCCCTGCAAAAGAAAAGCCCGCCTTGCCGGCGGGCTTCTCGTGCGCCGGGAAGGCTAGGCGTGCTGGTAGGTCCGGATGTCGCGCATATGCGTCTCGCGCAGGAATATCGTGCCGATGATGAGCGACATCACCGCCACGACGATCGGGTACCAGAGACCATAGTAGATGTCGCCGGTCGCCGCCACCAGGGCGGTCGCGGTCAGCGGCAGCATGCCACCGAACCAGCCGTTGCCGATGTGATACGGCAACGACATCGAGGTGTAGCGGATTTCCGTCGGGAAAAGCTCGACCAGGAACGCCGCGATCGGCCCGTAGACCATGGTGACGTAGATCACCATGATGACGAGGATCACCTCCGTCATGACCCAGTCGACCTTGCTCTTGTCGGCGCTCGCCGGCGCTCCTGCGGCCTTGAGCGTGGCCGCGAGCTTCGCCTGATCCCAGCCTTCGATCTTCTCGTTGCCGATGGTGGTCGCTACCTTGCCAGCCGGTCCGTCCACCGACTTGAACGAGAGGCCCTGCTTGGTGAGGAAGTCCTTGACCCGGTCGCAGTCGGAGAACTTGCTCCATGGCCCGACGAACAGGTGGAATTGGCAGTCGCCGGCATTGGCGGCGACCGAGATCGAGGTCTTCTGCGAGAACTGCTCGAGCGCCGGGTTTACGTAGTGCGTGAGCGCCCCAAAGAGCGGGAAGTACGTGAGCGCCGCGATCGCGCAGCCCGCCATGATGATCTTCAGGCGCCCGATCTTGTCGGAGAGCCAGCCGAACACCACGAAGAACGGCGTGCCGATGAGGAGCGACAGCCCGATCAGCGTGTACGTCGACACGTAGTCGAGCTTCAGCGTGATGGTGAGGAAGAAGAGCGCGTAGAACTGGCCTGTGTACCACACCACGCCTTGACCGGCCGTCGCGCCCAGCAGCGCGAGCAGGACGTACTTGTTGTTCGGATATTTGATGAAGCTGTCGGTCAGCGGCTGCGTCGATCCCTTGCCCTCCGCCTTCATCTTCTGGAATATCGGCGACTCCTGCAGCTTGAGCCGGATGTACACCGAGAATACGAGCAGAACGACCGAAACCCAGAACGGCACGCGCCAGCCCCACTCGGCGAACGTCTTCGCGTCCATGTTGCTGCGGCAGAGGTAGATCACGAGGAGCGCGAGGAAAAGCCCGAGCGTCGCCGTCGTCTGGATGAAGCTCGTGTCGTAGCCACGGCGGTCGTTCGCCGCGTGCTCGGCCACGTACGTCGCCGCGCCGCCATATTCGCCACCAAGGGCGAGGCCCTGTACGAGCCGCAACGTCACCATCAGGATCGGCGCGAGCCAGCCGACGGAAGCGTAAGTCGGCAGAAGGCCGACGAGGAACGTCGACGCGCCCATGAAGATGATGGTGACGAGGAACGTGTACTTGCGGCCCACCAGGTCGCCGATGCGGCCGAAAACAAGCGCACCGAACGGCCTGACGAGGAAGCCCGCCGCGTAAGCGGCAAACGCGGAGAGAAGCGCTGCAGTCTGGTTACCCGGAGGGAAGAACAACGCCGCAAAGAACGGGGCGAGCACGGCGTACAGGTAGAAGTCGTACCACTCGAAGACCGTTCCCAGCGACGACGCGAAGATTACGCGCTTCTCGTCTGCGCTGAAGTCGGCGTGATGAGCCGGTGCGTTTGCAGCCATGAGGCCCTCCCCTCTTATATGTTGTGGTGCTATGTCCCTCTTATCGACCTTTCGCGCGCCGTAGACCCTTGGAGCGCCGCCGGATTATCAGCCAACGTTCCCGATTGCACAAATCGGCGGCATCGGGATTTATCTGACCTGGCGCAGCTGCTCCAGGATCGCCGGGTTTTCCAGCGTCGACACGTCCTGCGTGATCTGCTCGCCCTTCGCGATCGCTCGCAGCAGGCGGCGCATGATCTTGCCCGAGCGCGTCTTCGGCAGGTTGTCGCCGAAGCGGATGTCCTTTGGCTTGGCGATCGCGCCAATCTCCTTGCCGACCCAGTCGCGCAGCTCTTTTGCGATCTTCTGCGCTTCTTCGCCCGTTGGTAGCGAGCGCTTGAGCACGACGAACGCGCACACCGCTTCGCCGGTGAGCTCGTCCGGCCGCCCCACCACAGCCGCCTCGGCGACCAGGGTCTTGTGCGCGACCAGTGCCGACTCGATCTCCATCGTGCCGAGCCGGTGTCCCGAAACGTTCAGCACGTCGTCGATGCGCCCGACGATGCGAAAGTAGCCGTCTTCGTCGGTGCTCGCGCCATCTCCCGCGAGGTAGAGCTTTTTGCCGAACTCGTCGGGCCAGTAGGTCTTCAGATAGCGGTCCGGATCGCCCCAGATCGTGCGCAGCATCGAAGGCCACGGCTTCTTGATGACGAGGATGCCTCCCTTGCCCTTGCCGACCGGGTGCCCCGTCTCGTCGACGATGTCGGCAAAGATGCCGGGCAGGGGCAGCGTCGCCGAGCCGGGCTTCGTCGGCGTCGCGCCTGGCAGCGGCGTGATCATGTGTCCGCCCGTTTCGGTCTGCCACCACGTATCGACAATCGGGCAGCGGCCGTTGCCGACAGTCTCGTGGTACCACATCCACGCTTCCGGATTGATCGGCTCGCCCACCGTGCCGAGGATGCGCAGGCTCGACAAGTCGTACTTCTTCGGCAGGTCGCCGCCCGCTTTGATCAGCGAGCGGATCGCCGTGGGCGCGGTATAGAAGACATTTACCTTGTGATCCTGGATCACTTTCCAGAAGCGCCCTGCATCCGGATAGGTCGGCACGCCTTCGAACACGACTTCGGTCGCGCCAACCGCGAGCGGCCCATAGGTGATGTAGCTATGGCCGGTGACCCAGCCGACATCGGCTGTGCACCAGAAAATGTCGCTCGCTTTGTTGTCGAACACCCATTTCATCGTCAACGCACACCAAAGGAGATAGCCACCCGTGGAGTGCTGGATGCCTTCGGCTTTCCGGTCGATCCCGACGTATACAAGATAAAGAGCGGGTGCTCGGCGTCGACGTTGGCCGGATCGCAGGTCTCGGGCTGACCCTTGATCGCGTCGTCCCACCACTTGTCGCGCGGCTCCTGCATCGGCACCTTGCTGCCGGAGCGCTTGTAGACAAATACGTCCTTCACGTTCTCGCAGCCGCCCATCGCGAAGGCTTCGTCGACGACCGGCTTGAGCGGAATCTCCTTGCCGCCGCGGAACTGGCCATCGGCGGTGATGACGGCGATCGCACCGGCGTCGATGATGCGTTCCTGCAAGCTCTTCGCGGAGAAGCCGCCAAAGACGACCGAGTGCGTGGCGCCGATGCGCGCGCAGGCCTGCATTGCGACCACGGCCTGGATGGACATCGGCATGTAGATGAGAACGCGGTCGCCCTGCTTGATGCTGCGCGACTTGAGCGCGTTCGCGAATTGGCAGACCTGCTTGTGCAGCTCCTGGTAGCTGATCTTCGTGACGCGTCCGTCGTCCGCCTCGAAGATGATCGCGACCTTGTTCGGCTGCGTCTTGAGGTGGCGGTCTAGGCAGTTGTATGAAGCGTTGAGCTCGCCGTCGTAGAACCAGCGGAAAAACGGCGCCTTGCTTTCGTCCAGCACCTTGGTGAAGGGCTTCGACCAGGCGAGCGTCTCGCGCGCAAGCTTGGCCCAGAAGCCTTCGAAGTCCTTCTCGGCCTCCGCGACCATCTTGCGGTAGGCCTCCATGCCCGAAATGTTCGCCTGCTTGATGTTGGCAGGCGAAGGCGGAAAGACGCGCTTTTCCTGCAGCACCGTTTCAATGTTGGACGACGACATGCTCCTCCTCCGCGGATGAATGCCTTACGCCGTTAGAATGCTACATCCAATGACCACGATAAAGCGCGAACACCTGGTGCAGAGCGTCGCCGACGCGCTGCAATTTATCTCCTACTACCACCCGGCCGATTACATCCGCGCGCTCGGCCGCGCGTATGAGCGCGAGCAATCAGGCGCAGCAAAGGACGCGATCGCGCAGATCCTCACCAACTCGCGCATGTGCGCCGAAGGGCATCGACCGATCTGCCAGGACACCGGCATCGTCAACGTGTTCCTCAAGGTCGGCATGAATGTGCGCTTCGATTTCGAGGATCTCGAAGCCGCGGTGAACGAAGGCGTACGCAACGCCTACATGAATCCGGAAAACAAGCTGCGCGCGTCCGTCCTCGACGAATCCGATTTCGGCCGCAAGAACACTAAGGACAACACGCCGGCCGTGATCAGCACGCAGCTCGTGCCGGGCAACCAGGTCGCGGTCGACGTCGCGGCAAAGGGCGGTGGCTCTGAAGCGAAATCGAAGTTCGCGATGCTCAATCCCTCGGACTCGATCGTCGAGTGGGTGCTGAAGACCGTGCCGACCATGGGGGCAGGCTGGTGCCCGCCCGGCATGCTCGGCATCGGCGTCGGCGGCACCGCCGAGAAGGCGATGCTGATGGCGAAGGAATCGCTGATGGAGCCGATCGACATGGCCGAGCTGAAAGCACGCGGCGCGAAGAACAAGGTCGAGGAACTGCGGATCGAGCTCTACGACAAGGTCAACGCGCTCGGCATTGGCGCGCAAGGTCTCGGCGGTCTCTCCACCGTGCTCGACGTCAAGATCCACACCTACCCTGCTCACGCCGCCAACCGCCCGGTCGCCATGATTCCGAACTGCGCCGCGACGCGGCATGCGCATTTCGTGCTCGACGGCTCCGGGCCGGCGGAGCTCGAGGCACCGAAGCTCTCGGACTGGCCGGCCGTGACCTGGGCCCCCGATGCCAAAGCGCGCAAGGTCGATCTCGATCGCCTCACTCGCCAGGAAGTCGTGTCGTGGAAGCCGGGCGAGCGCCTGCTCTTGAGCGGCAGGATGCTTACCGGCCGGGATGCCGCGCACAAGCGCATCCAGGACATGCTCGGGCGCGGCGAGAAGCTGCCGGTCGACTTCACCAACCGCGCGATCTACTACGTCGGCCCGGTCGACCCGGTGCGCGATGAGATCGTGGGTCCCGCCGGCCCGACGACGTCCACGCGCATGGACAAGTTCACCGAGATGATGCTCGACAAGACGGGGCTCCTCGTGATGATCGGCAAGGCCGAGCGCGGCCCAGTGGCGATCGACGCCATCAAGATGCACAAGGCCGCTTACCTGATGGCGGTGGGCGGCGCGGCATATCTCGTCGCCAAGGCGATCCGCAAGTCGAAGGTGCTGGCGTTCGAAGATCTCGGCATGGAAGCCATCTACGAATTCGAGGTGCGCGACATGCCGGTCACCGTCGCCGTGGATGCGAGCGGCACGTCGGTGCATAGCACCGGGCCGGCCGAGTGGTCGAAGAAGATCGTCGAGCTGAAGCTCCCAGTCAGCGCAGCGTGACGAGCTGGCGCGGCATCTGGGCCGTTTTCTGCGGCGGCCTGGTGGCCGGCGCCTACATGACGAAGGTGCCGCCGACGCTGCCCGCGCTGCGGCTCGAGCTCGGCCTCTCGCTCGTCGAGTCCACGTTCATCGTCACCACATTCAACGTGCTCGGCATGCTGGTCGGCATGATTGCCGGCATGCTCGGCGATCGGTTCGGACGCAAACGCCTCTCGCTCACCGGGCTCGCGCTGATGGCCGTCGGCGGAGCGCTCGGCGCTTGGGTCGACACATTCGTGCCGCTCCTTTTCTCGCGCTTCGTCGAAGGCGTCGGCTTCATCCTGTTTGCCGTACCCGCACCGGCGCTCATGAGCACCCTGGCGGGCGATGCGAGGAACCGCGCCAAGGCGCTCGGCCTCTGGAGCGCCTATATGCCTTCCGGCGGCACGATCGCCCTCCTCCTTGCGCCCGTTCTGATCGTCACCTGGAGCTGGCGTGCGCTGTGGCTCGTGTTCGCCGTGGCAGCCGCCGTGGCAGCGGTCGTGATCGGGCTCACCGTCAAGGAGCCGCCGCGCGCGCACGTGAGCTCGTTTCGGCTGGTCACCGAGTCGCTCGTGCAGCCTGGAAATATCGCCATGGCGCTGCTCTTCGCCTGCTACGTCGCGCAATGGACGTCGGTCATGGTCTGGCTGCCGACGTTTCTCACCGAGCATGGCGCATCGACCGCCGGTGCATCCGTCGCGACGGCGCTGATGGTGCTCGTCAACGTGCCGGGCAACCTGCTCGGCGGATGGCTGCTTTCGCGCGGCGTGCCGCGTGGTCGCCTGGTGCTCATCGCCGCGGTGATCGTCGCCCTGTGCGAGCTCGGCATGCTACCGTCGATCCTGCCGGGCGATGCGCGATTCGCGCTGATGCTGGTGTTCTCGTTCACGGCGGCGCTGATGCCGGCCTCGATCTTCGCCGGCCTGCCGGTACACGCGCGCTCGCCACAGCACATCGCCACGGGGACCGGGATGGTGCAGCAGGCCTCGAACATAGGGCAGTTCTTCGGGCCTCTCGCCATCGCCCTGATCGCTTCGCGCTACGGCGGCTGGGAAGCGGCGCTGTGGGTCATGCTGCTCTTCGCCGGCGTTGCTGCGCTTTGCGGTGTCGCCCTTGGCACGATCGAGCAGCGCCTTCCGCGGTCTAAAATTCCGGCATGACTGACGTCGTGATTTGCGAAGTGGGGCCGCGCGACGGCCTGCAGAATGCCAAGCACCTGATGCCCACGGCGGCGAAGAGGGACTGGATCCGGGCCCTCGCCGATGCCGGCTTGAAGGAGATCGAGGTCGGCTCGTTTGTTCCGCCGAAATTGATCCCTGCGATGGCCGACACCGCCGAGATCGTCGCATACGCGCGCACCATCCCCGGCATCAAGGTGATCGCGCTCGCGCCGAACCTGAAAGGCTTCCAGCGTGCGCTCGAGGCCGGCGCCCAGAAGGTCACGTTCCCGGTGTCCGCCAGTCGCCAGCACAGCGAATCCAATGTCCGCATGACGCCTGACCAGATGGTCGAGGAAGTGCGCAAGTGCGCGCAGCACCCGCATCCTGGCGCCGAGATCGAAGGCGCGGTGTCCACCGCCTTCGGCTGCACGATGCAAGGCGCCGTGCCCGAGGACGATGTGCTGCGCATCGCGGCCCGGCTCGCCGAGTTCTGCGATTCCGTCGCCCTCGCCGATACCGTCGGCTATGCGAACCCGGCGCAGGTGCGACGCGTCTTCGCCAAGGTGCGCAAGGCGATCGGCGACAAGCTCGAAGGTGCTCATTTCCACAATACGCGCGGCCTCGGCCTCGCCAACGCGCTCGCTGCCTACGAGGAAGGGGTGCGCAGCTTCGACAGCTCGCTCGGCGGCCTCGGCGGCTGCCCGTTCGCGCCGGGCGCGAGCGGCAACGTCATCACCGAGGACCTCGTCTTCATGTTCGAGGCGATGGGCGTCTCGACCGGCATCGACCTCGACAAGCTGATGACTGCCCGCAAGATCATGGTCGACGTCCTGCCGCAGGAGCAGACCTACGGCCATTTCGCCCTCGCCGGGGTGCCTAAAGGATTCCGTGCCGCTGCTTGAGGGGGTGCGCGTAGTCGAGTTCGCGCACATGGTGATGGGCCCGACCTGCGGGCTCGCCCTCGCCGATCTCGGCGCCGAAGTCATCAAGGTGGAGCCGCTCGAAGGCGACAACACGCGCCGGCTCGATCATGCCGGCGCCGGCTTCTATCCGGTCTTCAACCGCAACAAAAAGAGCTTCGCCGTCGATCTCAAGCACCCGGAAGGCAATGCGCTCGTTCTCAAGCTGATCGAGAAAAGCGATGTGCTCACCGAGAATTTCCGCCCCGGCGCGCTCGACAAGCTCGGCTTCTCCTACAAGCAGCTCAAAGAGCGCAACCCGCGCCTCATCTACTGCTCGCTCAAGGGCTTCCTCAAGGGTCCCTACGAGCACCGCGCCGCGCTCGACGAGGTCACGCAGATGATGGGCGGATTGGCTTACATGACCGGCCTGCCCGATCGTCCGTTACGCGCGGGCTCCTCCGTGATCGACATCCTGGGCGGCACCTTCGCCGCGCTCGGCATCGTCTCGGCGCTGCATGAACGGGCGAAGACCGGCAAGGGCAAGCGCGTGACCGCCGCCCTCTTCGAGACGACCGCGTTGCTCGTCGCCCAGCACATGGCGCAGTACGAGCTCACGGGCGAAGCGCCGCCGCCGATGTCGGTGAAGCGCCCGGCCTGGGGGATCTACGACATCTTCGCGACCAAAGACGGGCAACTCTTCGTGGGCGTCGTCACCGACACGCAATGGGAGATCTTCTGCCGCGAGTTCAACGAGCCGGAGCTCGCCGCCGATGCGCGGCTCAAGACCAACGGCATGAGAGTCAAGGAACGCGGCTGGCTGCTTCCGCGGCTCGCCGCGGTGATGCACCGCTATACGAAAGAAGAGCTCGCCGCGCACCTCGAGCGCATCGGGCTGCCGTTCGCCCCGATCGCGAAGCCCTGGGATCTACTGAATGACGCGCACCTCAAGGCTTCGGGGGGCCTCGTGCCGACCAGGGCCCGCGGCAAGACCATCTCGGTCCCGGCGTTGCCGCTCGAATTCGACGGCAAGCGGCTGGAGAAGCGCGCCGACCCGCCGGAGATCGGCGAGCACGGCACGGAGATCCTGCAGGAGCTGGGCTGCTCGCCGGCCGAGATCAAGCGCCTGGTCGAGCAGAAGATCGTGCGCTAGCTCACTTCATCTTGCACTGGTCGACGTAGGCGTCGCCGCGGTTCGTGAGGACCGTGCCGAGCGTCTTGTGCGCGATGTGCCCCCTCGCGTCCTTGCCGACGACCTGCAGGTAGTAGTTCTGGATCGGAAACTGGTTGCGGTTGAACTTGAACTCGCCGCGCACGCTCTTGAAGTCGGCCGCGCGCAGCGCCGCGCGTACCGCATCCTTGTCCTCGATCCTGCCCTTCACCTTGCGCACCGCCGAGTCGATGAGCAGCGCCGTGTCGTAGCCCGAGGCGGCGTACCCCGTCGGCAGCCGCTTGTACTCCCTTTCGAACTCGGCGACGAATTTCTTGTTCGCCGGGTTATCGAAGTCGATCGACCAGTGGCCGACGCTGAAGAGACCCAGCATC